>JACCDV010364012.1_pt1 | contig 15041 bp, 7 predicted proteins | sample 7446131 | NCBI WGS metagenome assembly JACCDV01 (sample SAMN15323448, study PRJNA562643) | freshwater metagenome | isolation source: river surface water | place: USA:Blue River Watershed | collected 2017-08-17 | reverse complement strand
CACCCCCCTGATTTTTTGATAAAAATATGAATATTAGCCAATAATTGAATAATCATTCATTTCTTTTGAATAAACGCTATCAGATTGTATGCTCTCGAATCGATTTTATTGTAATTTGATATATCTATCCCTCCAAAGATTATTAGCCTCTGTATTTTTATTAATTTTATCAATAAAATATATCTAAGAACCCTTTTTCATTTTAATTACAAATAAACTCTATTTTTATCATGATTCTACTTGTTGTCTTTAGTTAATCTAAAAGCATACCTAAAATGAAAATAAAAAAGAAGTAAATATTTAAAAAAGCTGTTATTTTTAGCAATAAACGAGAGCATAAATAAAAGAATGGCTAGTGTCTATATCTCTGTTTTTTTTGTTATTTTTTGTTATATTATTTATCAATACATGAACTCTTCGAATGAATTTAGCATAGTTGGGAAATAAGGGGTACAAAGTAAGAGCATTCTAACGGAAATGAAAATGACGACTAAAGGTATTGCATGGGATTATGCAAATAATTTTCAAATTACCGCACTGGAGGAAATCTCTCCAAGACTTAAAATTAGCAACCAGCTTCCTGAGGTTGAAGGAAACAAAGTTAAAAAAGTTCTAGAAGTCATCTATAAAAATTATTGCTATAGAGTTGAAGATCACTATTACGCTAGGAATTATGGGGAAGAGATAGCTTTTCAATAGTAAAATCCAAGGGAGGTCAAGGAGATCTCTTCAACTCATGATAGTAGTAAAAATAAAGCTGAGAGCAAAGAAGACTCAAAAAAAGTTTATATTTTTAAAAAATTGAGACGACCCTATCTTAAATAAGGATAGGACTAACACATGAGAAACACAAAAAATGTTTCTAAGAATTTTTGCAAAGCGTTTGTCGCCTTCCTCAAATCAAAAAAATCATCAACATTCTAGAAAAAGAATATTCAATAGGCACTAAAAGCATGCGATTTTTTATTCCACACAAAAAAATATAATAACAGTCTTATCAAAAAAATCATAGGCAACCAAACATTACGAAGCATCTTCCAATATTTCTTAGAGGAGTACGCATAGACTTGGATAAATGGATCAAGAGTTAGTGACAAACCTCTCCACTTTCAGGCTATTGGCATTTACCTGGGCCTATTTAATAGGGTGCCACTACTTGAATAAGCATAGTAATAATCCCCTTCCCATTAGCACTAGTCCTCATCTCCAGCCTCTTCATATAAATCTGCACCGGAAAAATCAGAAGATTAGCGTGATTGATGATTAACCAATATTATTAGAGTCGATTGCTATTAAAATTGCTCTTTGGATCTTTAATATTGGTAAAGTTGTATGAATACACTAATATATTTGAAAAGATGAAAGAAAAATATATTTGTATTTTTAGGAATTTTAAGGATCATTTTTCATATACGACCATTTTTAGCGTATGACCTAAACTTCTTGGAATTATTTCTATTTTGTCTCCTTTAATTAATGTTTCTTAGAAAACAAAAAGTAGACACTTGGGGAGATAAAGCGAAAACTATTTGTCTATGAAGCTCAAAGACATTGATAGTATTATAAGTATATGCTCTTCAAAGTCCACATATATAATTTTAATCCTTCAGTAGCAATATCTTTTTCATTTTTATCAAATTTTGATAAATCATAAGAATGAACCTCAAAAGAGTATCATTTCATCAGCAAAGCAAGTTGTGCCTAAGTTGAGACTCTATGATCCTTCCATTTTCAACTACTCGAAATTGATCAACATATATTGCCTCTTAAGAATCATCTTGGAACTTGTCTTATCGACCCATACAACGACTTGACTGCGAGGATCATTTAAACTTCTAGCCATCAAACACCATATGGATTCTTAGCGGAATTCATAATCAATCAGGTAGTAGATGTCCTTACAATCATTGGGAAGAGGAGAGATCTGGTGCTTTGATTTCTTGTTTATGGTTGCCTCGCCTTCTTATTTGCTTCGGATCTTCTTGAGGATGTTCATATATATAATTATACTTAAATTTAGTCTAATCAATTAATAATTTTATAGTTCTATCGTAAAAAATATATTAATCAATATATTTCAGGGCATGATTACTCTTTTGCCTTTGAATCCTTCCCAAAAAGGGTATTTGCTCTTCTCGCTTATTCTTTCTTTCATCTGAAGGAAACTGTAGTGATTAATTCCTCTCGCACTTTGCCTCGGAGAGCATCGTTAAGATTGAGGATTTCTTCTTTCTTTTTATTCAGTTTTTTTTAACTGATATTCTTACTGCTTCTTTTATCTTTAAGATAGGGCCTTTTGATAAAAATAAAAAGCTAGCATTTTATTTTACTTTTCTCTTAGATTTTAGAGCTGCTTATTACGAATAGGGTTTTGCTTTCTCTTGGGAAGAATTGGAAATACTTTCACATTTGACTTTAATTAATGAAGTGGCTAGGGAGATGTTGAAGCTTTAGAGGGGAATCTTGTATGTGTGGGTCGGACACTAACTGATTGCGATTGCATTATAAGCTCATGACTTTTGAAAGTATTCTCTTTCATTCGTTAAATATTTATTACTAAATATTATCGAATAAAGGGCTTTACAATAAAATAGATAACTATCAATTCCTCCTCACTGGCTCTTTATATTTATTTGATTATTAGTCCATATATAATTTAACATATCTTTAACTTTATTTCTAATGGGACAAGGACTTACATGTTGCTAGGGATGCTATCACACTGCATGCTACTAATGCGTTGGTATTTCTGTTGGAGCATTTTGCTGTGGATGCTGGATATTCCCTCCCCCGGCTTTATAACATCTACGTGGACCTGGATGTGTGAGAATCGGATGCAATCAAGGTTTAGGATCGACTTGCCTTTGTCAAGGACAATACGCTTGCATCCCAGATTGGCTAAGAGACTACTCAATTTGGAAGAGTATTGGCGAAAGAAGAGGAACTATCTTCGACATTGATATTGTTCAAAGTAATGGCCATCAGCATGGTTTCGTTGGAAACAATCAATACCATTGATTTTCATATCCATTAAACAAATTTCCTATGATCCTCAAGCATTTTTGATAGAAAACGAGAGATATTATTGATCATCATATCCATTTTTGAGCAAAATTTATTATGTGGGATTGACGGCTCGTCTTTTTGGGAGCATATATGCCAGGATCACCGATTATATCCTTCTATCTTTCACCGAATTCGTATCTTTTGGTTTTTGATTTAAATACAGATTCATGAGCATTTTTTCGTATGGTACTTGGGGAATTTTAGTTGGGAACTGCAGTTGAATGATTTGTTTATATCTTATCTTTGTTTGGCTCTATCGTAGCCTTTTCTTTTACAAAGCCGAATCGATCTATGTTATTCTATCTTATTGTAAAGCCTTTGCTCGATTAAGGCACATTTACTGTATACTTCCCAGGGCCAATGTCTTGAAAGCCCTATAATTTCTTCCCTATCAAATTCTCAATTTGATGAGAATGTAATGATAAACTCTGATCTTTCTTGGATGAGGAGACATCGCCAAACTTATAAACTGGTACTTTCTTCTTTACTTCTTCCCACCTATAGTATCCTATTGGAGGGTTGTCAAGGCTTTTCATTCTGAATCGATTTATGTTGCTTTTGAAAACTGAGTTATGAGCTAGGATATTGCGTCTCATCTGTTAATCATAGTCGCCTGGAGAAGGCACACTGCTTGCCACTCGGACTTAGTTTTTGAAAAGTTATCGTGTTTGTGAAGTATTGCTGAATTGATAGGTACTTTTTGTTCTCCTACTCTTGCTGAGAGTAAATTCATAGCATCCTGGTCCGGGATTCCAATTTCGCTTTTAGTTAAACCTTTCCAGCTTGGTGATACTAGCAAAATTGCCTGAGCCACGTTTGGATTATATTCTACTGCTTTGAATTTTTTGTTAATAATTACCTGGACCTGGTGTGGAATGTGTTTTTTGATTATCAGGGACATAGAATCTTTCCTGTGAGTTCCCGAAAGCAGATTGATGATGGTTATTATAAACGATATTTTAAGTTTTGCTTGGTATTGAAGAAGCCTTAAGTTTCAAAGGTGCTTACTTGATAGTTCCCTTAATAATTTGCCCTGAATCTTTTCGAACACCCTTATATCTAACTTCTTCGTTTTACATAATAAAATTATCAAAAATAATAAATCATTTTTATCAATAGGCATCAAGAGATCAAGTTCAATTCACTTTTTATTAGACATGGCTATGATTATTGCCCAGGGTTACTCAACATCTATGAGATCTTTATTTAGCCAGTTATTACGATATGCTTTGATATTGAGGGGAGTTTAGTATTTTTCTTGTGTTTTTGGATTGGGACCTGTCTTTATTTGTTTTTAATCATCAGTCTCTTGCCGATTTCTACCTCACCTGCCTTTTTCTTAGGCCCAAGCATTCCCAGAAAGTTTAAACTTCTAAAAAGGGCAATATCATTGTTATTATAGATATTATTTTCCTGTTCATACATAATGTCTGTTTCATTGATTGTGGCGATGTCTTAATTAAATTGATCCATAAGTGAAAATAGATGTTATTCTTAGTGATAAATCTATGTTTAGAGGCTGACTGCTGAAGAAACAGTTCTTTAATCATTTTGACAAATATTATCCCATAGATTATTCATATAACCATAAAGATAAAAAGAAAGGTTTTTCATTTATTCTTTTTGGGATTGTTCTCCTTTGAATATTATGAGCTTTTTGAACTTAGATATCGAAGAGTTATTCATCCAAGATGAATGCTTTGTATGATTTAGTGAATTAACTGACGAATTGATGTTTATATTACTAAAAGGAGTGTTTTAAGGAGGTTGACTAACATTTTTACAACGATTATCGATTTATTTCTTATATAAAATTTAGTATTTCTTTTCAATATTTTATATTACACGTAATTTGGTCTTAATATCTTATTTAATAACTTCCGTTTTGATTTTCACTTATCTTTAGAGCTGTAGATAGCTTTTCGCATTATAAAAATCTTTGAAATGGTCTGATTTGATACAACTTCCAATCAATTTGTATTCATAAGCCAAAATTTCATTTTTCAAAAATTGTAATTCAAGCTTTTCTCTCAATAATAATGATATGATACGCTTGAACTATTTTATCACTTGCTTTTCTTTTTTGATTTCGTTTGCTAGATGTTGCTTATATGAATTAAAACTTCTTAGTGAGTTGTATGTATTAAGACAAACTCCATTACTAATACTTTTTAAGTGATTTTGAATGAATTAATGATTGAATTTTATGTCTTTTTTTGTTTTTAATTGAATTTTTACTTCCCAATCCTCATTGAAAAATGTACGAATATTTTCTAAGTAAGCATAATTTTGAGCAAAACTTTACCTCTAAGCTGGAAATGAGTTGATAAACATAACCTGAGAAGAAGTGAAGGGTTAATAAGAACTTTAATCTTTGATTTACCGAGATTTGGGGATAAACTTCTTGAGCAAAAGTAGCAGAGAACTTTACTAAACTAGATGATAATGAATATGTTTGTTACTAGGATTGGAATTATTCATTTCTATCAAAAAATACTAAAGAATATTTTTATTTTTTTATTTAGCATTCACAAGATTGTCCTTCTGACAGTTAGGCTAATAATCTATAAGGACTGTTTCATGCTCCTTTATTATCTCGTTTTAAAAGCTATATATTTTACTCCTTATTTTCATTATAAAGGTCGAGCGATATTTAATGTTCTTATTCTCTGTTTTAAAATCACGCTCTTTATTATTAAATAAAGCAATCTTAAAGAATTTTATAAACTGATTAAAAGTTGTTGCCTTTGCCCAATGCTAGCGAAAATTAGTGAACTTGTTTGTTGAAGATTATCGTTGAGGTTTCAAGGGTTACTCAGTATAACATAGTAAGTCATACATTTGCCCTTATCGAAATTAAAGAAAGCTAAACTCTACTTCGCATTTGTGATATGGTTCTTTATACTTTTAATCTAAAAATGTTAGGCCTATGATGAGAAATATTCCTGGATTGGTTTGTAGACCAATCGATGTTTCGATCCTTGACTGTGCATTTGCAGATGTGAATAAAATCAATTGATCTACCTAATTTTTCATATTGGCTAAAAAGTTACGTGAAAATCTCTTGAAAAGCTATGAATTTGGTCTTACAGAACAGATACTATTTTTGATCTTAATACTTTCGATGTCTTCTTGCTAGATAATTGTGTCGTAACCGAGTTATTTATTGACGAGGTTCGAACAATGAGCAGGGTATGCTTCCTGTATCTTAGTGTAGATCACAAACGGTTTTATTTTGCATTGCTCTTTATTCATGTAATTCTAAATTCTTTACAATTATATCGAATATTCCAATTAATCGTTGCAATTATTCAAAGAGTATATTATCATCTATATTGAAGAATGTCAAAGATTTCATTTATTATTTAATCTTTTATAAAATGGAGCGAAGAAAAATTTGTCGTTATTTTGAAAGGGGATCGTGTAAGAAGGACAACTGTCCTTTTGTACATCTTAAGGAAAATAGAAAAAACTGTCAATTCTATATGGAAGGAAACTGTCGAAAAGGGGCCAATTGCAACTTTTATCATCCACCAAAATAAGAGGAAAAACTGGCAAATTTGAAATAGGTTTTGAAGACGGTGAGCATGGTTAAGAAAATAAAATAAATCAAAAAATAATCCTCTTCTTAATAAGAGCCAGAGGAATAAGTTAAGCAATAGCAGATCAAAGAATAAAAGAATGTCGAAGAGGAGCATTAGAAATAAGAGGGCGTTCTTTAATAAAAGAAAGAAATATAGGTAAAGAAGTAGGAGATCATTGAATAGAAAAAGGCACTTGAAGAGAATGAGAAGATAAACAAAATCAATTTTTTGTTAGGCATCAATAATAATTAAAGCTCAGAGTAAAGCTCTTAGTCTTAAACTTAAGAAATAGTTTAAGAGAAGAAAGAACAAATTCAATTTGTCAAAATATTCCCTAAAAAATTCCCAGATTTCAATAAAACCCCATAAATGAAAGCACAGATAGCGAAAAATTAATAAAAGTACTTCAAAGGATAAAAATATCTAAACCTGATAAATAAAATCAGCGATCAATACTAAAAATAATACTATCAAATAGTAAGAAAGTATACTGATCATTTCGAAACATTTGAAAACGAATAAAAACACTTCATAATAAAGATGAGACCATTAATCTACGAGAAATAAATAAATCTTCATTTCGAATTCGTATAGGACACCCTCAATATAGAAGTCGATATGACCAAGTATCCTTAAAATCGCGCAATTTTTACATTTCTCAACAAGTCCATGCCATAAGATTATAAAATAAAATTCGTAGAGATAATGAATAAGATACATAGTAAAGTTTCAGTATTCGATACTTTGAAATATCTCCAAAACAACTTTGAAAAAGTGTACGGATAGAGTAAATTCAAATTATAGAATGAGCATTACAGCAAAAAATAAATGTAGAGGAAGCTGAAAGAATAAAAGAAAGCACCAAAGAATGTGTAGACATAGAAAGTGTAAACAAAGAAAAAGAAGGTTTCTCGCGATCGTTCAAATTAACACCCAGACGTTAGAATAATAAAATACAAATAAGGATAGAAAATAGATCATCTATTCTATAACTATGAGATATCCGTTTAGTCAATAGTTCTTCAGAACTGTGAGTATGTCGTTGTATAAAAACTACTAGCTTATATCTAATGCGTTTGCTAGAAAAAAATAGTATACTTACTTGACGCAGTGAATGATAGAAGTTTAACTGTGGGAGTCAAACTTCAATGTAAAAAGTGTCAAAACCTCATTCTTTTGGGCATTTAAAGAGAAGTTGTGCAGGTCCGTAAGGATGTATTAGGAAGAATCGGAGTCAATAATGGTCATTTAGTGGATATCGGGGGATTAAGCTTCAAAATCGGATGTTCATGCAATAATTAAATATCTAAAGCCAGATTGTATTTGCCTGGATAGAGGATTTCCGCAAACTGCCATAATTGCTTCCAATCAATGCAGATCAACTACATGGGACTAAAATCGATCAACCACACGATAAAAGGTCAACAAGTCAAAACGGATACATAATTGCCAGGTAAAGGAACATGCAAGCATGCGAAGTTGAGCTTCAGATGGTTTAGGTATGGATGTTGTGGCCGTTGCTTTAGTTGTGATGATTGTCATATCATGTAGTCCGTTGTTGTTCATGAGAAGATAAAAGGAATTACAATGCTCTGTGGATTCTGTTCCCGCGAACAGCTTATAGGAAACTAGTGTAGTTACTGCCACAAGCAAATTGTAAAAGGAATGGATAAGTCAGGTCATTGGTAAGGAGGGATGGGATGCCGAGATCAAGCTTTGCTCTCTCGAAAAGATGCAAAGAAATACAGTGGCCTCACGAAGCAGCAGAAATAAAAATGATTAATAGTATCAATAGTCCTGTATAGTTAATCATAGGCTTAAATCGAAAATCATTCATCCTGAGCCTTCCAAAGACAAAAGGTTTTAGTATCCATTGGCATAGTCAAAAGACTCATCCAAATCCTAGGCTAGCCTTTGTTGGATCATTCTTTTGAGTAATTTAGTCTTGAACAAACTCTACTGTAATTCCTTTTCAAAACTTTTGACGTGATCAAGTTCCTTTACCATTTTCGAACTATCCTCTGATTCTTACTTCAAAAACATCATATCGAATAATCTACGTGGTTTAGAGATAAATTATTCATTAAGAAGCATCTGACGCTTTTATGGTAGTTTAGGATTGACTTTCTTTTATTAGGTTTGTCTTTCATATTCTTCTATTTATCCGTTTTCCATCTACAATTTGGTCAAAAGATGAATAAGAGCTATCCTCACACTGCCATGTTTCTATATCGAAAAACTAAGGTATGCGTTGATCTATTGCTTATAAAATTAGTTGATAGGCTGTTTATCTTTGAGTTGAGTATGATTGCCAAAGAAGATTTGACTGAAGTAGATTGCTTTCTATTTATCCGAATATCCTATTTCTTGTAAAAAGGTCTGGATTTTTTTAGTAAGAGTGGATATTTTGGATAGGAGGATGGATTCTTCTTTTGAAGTGCTCATTAGTTCCCTATTTATATTTATTTATAAGGAGTCGATAATAATACTTATTTCAATAAAATATCAGCTCTGTATCTCATTTTTGTTGAATTAACTTTTTCTCATAATGCGACCTACAACATGGACATTTATTATGATTACCAGGTAATGCATAGCGTTAGAAGCCTTATATACAATTTACGTGGAATAGGTGAGTACATGATAGGAGATAGACTGGTTTATTCCAAAGCTGCATTAAGCAAATAGAACACTGATCATCTTTTCTGTTTATTCCTTTGGATTTTATTTGCTACCAATCGTGCTTTATCTATGATTATTTAGGGCTTGGCTTTATGCCTAGCTTATCAAGATACTATTCGATTTTATTTTGGTTTAGGAGTTTCTTTCGTTGGATTGCCACCATTTCATCTAAAATGTCCTATTTTGATTTCTAGTGCTTATCTTCGATTTCTTTGAGAAGTTTATTGAAATAAATTTCATTCTTTTTAATATTTTCTTCGATGCGATGCGATAATTTCCACATTTTAAAGCCAAGAAGTCTTCGATTAAATCTAACTGATTTGGCAACATAATGACTGTCTACTAATCTTCTATATAATGCGATCCTAGCACAACTTCCTCTATACGTTCTTTGTATCCTAATGATAGACTTAAGAGTGAATGCTCTAATTGCCTAGTCAATAACCTTTTTCTAATAATCTCTTCTTCGACAGATAGGACAGCATTTAACTTTATTATGTTTTTAGTAAGAATTAAGGCATTTCATGTGAAATACGTGACTGCAGGATAGAATTACTTGTGGTTATATTTTGAAATCCTATAAACAAATACTACAGCAATTTTATGAATCGTTTCTTGCCTTGCTTTTCTATTCAATCATCAACCAATCTTTTGATGTTAAAGGTAAAGGTGGAGCATCAACCAATCCTAGCTTTTGGGCAAGAGTCAAACCTTTGTTATACTTCACCATTTTTTATTCATCAGATTTTACCTATTTAAGTTTCTTTAAGTTTTAGTCTTAGTAAGGAAGAATACTATTTTTTTGTGCCTTTTACAATTTTTTTATATCTGCCTCAATACCCCGATTTATGCTTGGTAATTTGTCATGAGTTTTTTTCCTCTAGGCCTCTTTTTTAATGGTCTTGGTCGAATTATTTTCAAAATTGATATCGAAATTGAAGTTAAATTTGCGTAAAAGATGATCTTGAAGGGCTGCTGAGCTGATGGCAGAATTTTTCTTCACATCAATATTCTTTTTTAAATTCATGTCTAATTAATGTTAAAGAAACATAACATTATATGAAAATAACAAAAACCCAACATTTTCCTTTATTAGAACTCCTAATAATTAATGAAACTAATATTAAAAAATAAAATTATTTGAGTGCTATTGATTGATGCTATAATTGATTTTAATATGAGTTTTGAGCTTTAGCTGTTGTAGCTCACAGGTATATCCAAAGTAATCCAATCTTAATGCAGGATAGATGTACTATTAGTGTACAAGGAAGTTAAGCAGGAGAATTAATCGTACACAAAAAATCTATGAGCTATAGGGTCAAATGCAATAGGCTTAATCTTCTTAAATTTACTATCAAAATTGAGCCTAGCAATGAAGAAAGCAAAGGAGGGTTATTGTAGGCCGAGTTTGCTCCTCAAAGATTTTTGAAGGAAAATAAAGCTAACCCTGATCTCTACAAAGAAACTCAAATACACTGTATGAAATCAATTAAGTTTAGATGATATCAACATTTTCGATCAGTAGCAAAAAGTGGTTGGAGTGTTGAAATTCGGAATTATTTATGTTAAAGGGCAATTATTTATGGGATAAAAGTTTGGTAACTTCGAAACCTTACCACAGAAATAACCAGTAAAGGTATTTGAGGGAGTTTGCCAGACGCGCAATCTATTTAGCTTCTTGGATTCTGGAACCTAAGATAGAAATTTCCATTTCATTGAAAATAACTATCGAGATGGAACTTTTGATTGATGATAAGCATATATTAATTTCAAGAATTAATGCTAAGTATTTAAAAGTATTTGCCTCAATAGTATAATGTTCAATTCCAGGTTAAACCCTTTTGGATCGGGTCCATAAAAAAACAGGATGCTAGTCGAGTAATTGATCTCCTTAAAGTAAATGATGTTAACTTTAATAATCATTCTCATTTAAAAAGGATCAGAAAAAAGATTAACTCAGATTAATAAGTAGATGTCCTTTTGTGCTCTCTTGAACTCCCTCAAGAATTATAAAGGATTAAACTAGCTATGGCAGAGATGATAATAAATATCTGTCAATAAGATTTGCCTATTAGTAATCCATCTACAAAACAACAATATATCTAATGGAGTAAGCTTTGGCCAATAAATTTCATTTAGCAAGATGTCTACAAGTAAGTTAAGCACAACAGTAAATAATTAGAGCTCATCGGTTGCATAGTAAAGTAAAGAAAGAATTAAATTGTATTATTTAGCTAGAAGAATGAAATCTTACTTACGAAAGAAGTTAAAAGCGAATGCTTGGAAGGGACAATTCAACATTAAATTATGCATCTTTTGGAGGAATGGCCACAAACAGAAATGTATAAATCGCTGCCTAATGCATATTATCTTACCAAGCTTAGATTGTTCTTGCCTTTTAAAATATGTTAGATGTGCTCAATGGCTTTAGTTCACAGTAGACTTTAGAGGATTTATTTTTGGAAAAATTAGAACATTGAAAAGATATCTGAAATTCTGTGTTATTCTAAGTTAAATCATCGTGTAAAAATATTTAAGATCTCTGAAAACCCGTAAATTATATGATTTTATCTTATTGTCTTATATTTTTTAAATTTTATGGAAAAAAGCAGCGAGAAAGTCATACCAACTGAGAAGATAGCAATGAATCCCTTCAACAATTTACTATCAGAAGTGCAACTAAAGATAAACAAACCTAAATCCTCGAAGAAAATTGAAAATCATGTCCTTCAAATAGATTCTAATATTGACAAAAGTAACTCAAATGTAAATTATTTCCCCAAAGAATAAAAGAAAAATAACATTTTTGAAGTTTAAAGTAAAAAAAGTCATAATAATGTCTATATAATCAATGCTCCTCTTCGAACAAAACATTCAAGTGATACCCTAAACCATGAGAAAAACTAGAAAGAAATTATTACTCAATGGATTATCGGATTTATGAGCAAAAGACATATACTTGGGACACATTGGGAGCATAATTTCTAAACAAAGAAAACTTAATTACTAAATAGTGCTTTTTATAAAATTAAATCATACAAAAAGAAAGTTGAGGCAAAAGATCGACTATCACTCAAAATATTTAATCTTTAATAAATCTTTTAATTTGTCCTTAACAGAAAGAAAAAGGACGCCTTATTACTGTTAAAATAATTTTATAAGGATGATCAGCTCTTCGGATTATCAAATACACTAAGAGAAGAAAACAATTCATTAATGCTAAGAATATAAAGTGATTACTAAGGATTAAGCATTTCTTCACCCAAATTTAAAAAATAATCCAAAAGATAATAGTTTGGATCATCTTCCTCCAGCAACAATAATATTACAAGGAAAAGGATAAGCGAATCAGGAGATGTAAGCGAAGATTTAAGTGCTTTAATCTTGAATCACAATAAGCTACAATTATCAGAAGAGCTCAACAAATCAAATCCAAATCTTCCAAAAAGCAAAAATAGTCAGAAAAATATTAAAACGCATAAGTAAATTACTTAACTTTAGTTATAAACAAAAAGAATAATAAACTCTCAAAGAAAGCTTGGAATTGAGGAAAAAATATATGATCTGCCGCTTTAAAGTAACAAACAGTTAATAAAAACTCAAAAAGAGCTCAAGTAAGAATCCAATCAAAATACTATCATACATCATGATGATAAAAACCCAGTCACAATAACTTTTGTTATGAAAAATTTAAATCCAACTAACCTCATTAATGACTATCAATCTTAGCATAAACCCCATTAAATAGCTTCAATAGCTAAGATAAGCGTTGAGCAGCTAATGAACCACAATATTGCGAAATAGAAGACAATAAGATAAAGCGATTTTGATCAAAATCTAATAAATAAACTTCCATTCGCTTAGTCTTTTTACTAACCTGCTTATCCTAAAAATGGCCTGATCACATTCATTCAACCACAAAATCCAAAGAGATCGACATCACTTCAAATCAAATATAATAATCCTATCTCAATCCAAAAAAACGAACAAATTAGCTATAATAATATATCCAGCAAAAGGATAATAAACCATGAGTATTATCCATAAGAAAATAATCGATAAAACCAACATTTTGTCACAAATCCCATGCAAATGCCCATTTAAAAGGTAAGACCCAAATCAGCAACACCTAAGATAACATTTACCTTCTCAAACTCAAATTCAAATTTACATATAAATCAATTATCAATAATCTCAAAGAAAACTATTAACAGTCAATATCATCCACAATATGATCAACAAGATTGTGTCTTATAAAGTATTATTAATGCACAACCGATACCAGTCATCAAGCAAGTGTAAGTTGAACGAAAACATAAGCTGCAAATCATTTCTCCTTCAAGAAGACCAGACAGTCCAAAACGAACCAAAATTCCCCAAACCAAAATGACGCTTAATCAAAGATAACATATAAAAAACATAATCCTCCCTCCATTTAATGACTATTGCGACAATTAAAAAAGCCAAAAGCAAAATTGTAACATGAAACTATTGATAAAAGATAACTAACTAATTTATCACGATAAACTTCAAACGTCAACTGCCCAAAACAGCCTATTCTCCCCTCGCTAAAGCACCTTAAACAGATTGAAAAGTCCAAAGGATAAGATCTTTGTGACCTATCCAATTGCCCGTAATTGATAGTTAAATTCATACTATTATTACACGAATGATTATTACTATATAATGATCATAATGAATATGAATTTTGTGATTCATCCGTTTAATCTTAGGACTCACCATCCCTTACAGTACTATACTCCATATCTTAGGAGTCCTAATCGCCTAATACTCCAACTCGAAAGATTATTTTCATTGCAAGAGGGCTCTTTTAAGTTTAAGTTATATCTTCAAGAATTTCGTTCTCATTTATTACATCTTAAGATTCGTTGAATTACTATTATAGTTGAAGTTCAATTATATCTGTGTTTTACACCTGTGCGCCTCGGATCTCAATGTCAACAACTTCAATAATTTGATAATCTTAGAATCTTTACAGTTATTTTGCTAATTTCTTCTTTGCGTTATTGAAAACTTATAAGGCGACCACTTTTTCGTTTAGGAAATTAATTGAGGGCTTGGTTTTTATACGCTTTACTCTTATGCTTGAAAGCTGTTTTTAGCATCGTTGCAGTTCGTTCTCATTGCCAAATATCACAAATATTGTAGAGAAAGACCAACTTCTCTTTTTGGATAGATACTGAGGTTTAATTCGTGACTTGACCAAAGAATCTTCTTTGGGAATAAGCTTATTTCTGATGAGTATCCTGACAACATTCTTAAACATAGCTTGCATATTCAAATAAGCGTATTTCTTCTATTTATGCGTGGACCTAATGATGTAATACCTTGGATATATGTATGAGCTATCAGTTTTGTTGTTGGAAGATTCGTCCACTTCGATTAAATCATCATTTTAGAGGTCTTAGGGGGATAGAGAGTTGAGCTCGTATATATTATGGACGCTAAAGGTTAGATAGGCAAAGAATAAGATAAGAAGGGTACGATAACAGTTGTTCATTTTCTAAAATATATATAATCCTAAACTAGAATTACTGAATATACGGTAAGATGATAATTCAATCAAAATAGTTGTTTTCTCAGGAGAAGATGAGGAATAACTCAAAAATATTTACCGAAAAGTCCTAATATTAAAAATTACTTATTTCTTCAGCCATTATAGCTTATATCAAAATAAAGGTCATTTTT
>JACCDV010285332.1_pt1 | contig 15041 bp, 13 predicted proteins | sample 7446131 | NCBI WGS metagenome assembly JACCDV01 (sample SAMN15323448, study PRJNA562643) | freshwater metagenome | isolation source: river surface water | place: USA:Blue River Watershed | collected 2017-08-17 | reverse complement strand
CTTCGAGGCGCTTTGCCGATCTTGCCAGGCGGCTCTACACCCTCGTCGCGGAGGTCACCGAACTGACGGAGAAGGCGGAAAACGTGCTCCGCGTGACCGAGGATGTCTATCTTGCCAGGGTCTATCTCGCTGCGCTCTCCATCTTCCGGGTTCCGTCCGTCAGCGCCTCCGTCCAGCGGAAGCTTTCGATCATCCGGGACACCTATGCCGCCCTCTTCGAGGAGGCCTCGAGCGCGCGGGGGGAGATGCTGGAGTTCGCGATCATCCTTCTCATCGTGATCGAGATCGGGATCGCCCTGCTCAGGCACGCCGCCTAGGAAAGACAGGGCCCGTCCCGCCGGACTCAGGCCATTCGAGCAGGCACGCCGGCCCTGGGCGTCTCGCGGTACTCCCATCCGGGCGCCCTCCCCGCGGCGCTGATCTCGATGATCCCCACACCTGCCGCGGTGCCGAAGTTGGGGCCTTTCCAGCGGTCACCGCAGACGGCCCCTCCCGTGATGCAGGGGATGCCGCGATCCTCCAGACGCTCATTGATGTGCAGATGCCCCTGCATGATGAGTGCCAGGGGGCGGTTCCGCAGCTTTTCAAGGACGAGGTCGGCATTGGTAACCCTCACCCTGCCCGGTGTGGGGCCCAGCACTCCCTGCAGCGCCCCGAAGGGTTCCATCATCGAAGTCCTGAAAGGGATATGGCTGCAGAGAATAATCGGTTGATCAACAGGAATCCTTGCCAACTCCTTGTCGAGCCAGAGAAGTTGCGCCGCATCGATCCAACCCCGGTAAGGGGTTGATCCGCCGACCACCTTGATCGAGTCGAGCATCAGGAACCTGTACCCGCGAAAAGCGAAGGAGCGGTAGGTCTTGCGCAGGCCGAAGAATTGCCTCCATCTCGACTTCGGATCGTTTCCCGCGAGGGAGCCGTCGGGGAGGAACGGCTCGTCAAGGTCATGATTGCCGATCAACGGCTCCATCCTCACGGAGAGTTTCCTGAGGAACCTCGAGGCGATTTTCCATCGTTGCTCCATCACCTTGCCGGAAGAAAAGTAGCCGCCGTGAACGAAGTCCCCTCCCCCGATGATGATGTCGGGATTGAGGGAATTCATGAGATCGGCCGCTCGATCAAGGCCCGACGGGGCATCATTCTCCGCCATGGCATGACAGTCGGTCAGAAAGCCGATCCTGATTGGTTTTGGTCCGGAGGAAGGGTCCTTTGCATGCAGGGATTGCGGCAACAACACCTGCGCAGCGAAAAACGCACCGAGCGCGGTCACAAAATCACGCCTGCCAAGCAGACGCGCCCCCGGCAAGGAAACGTCAGGCACCGAGTCCAAGCCAGAAGGAGGGTTTCTGTTCGGGGGTGCGTCGGTCTGTCGAGAGTCGTTTTTCAAGCCACCCTGTCAATCGCACGAAAGGAAGCCCGATCAAGAGGTAAATCGCGGCGATGAGCAGCCCCGTTCCAAAATAGTCGAAGGTCTGGGTGGCGATCCGCGTGTAGGCCCCCGTCAGGTCGATGAGCGTCACTGCGGAGACCAGCGAGGAATCCTTCAGCAGCGAGATGAAATCATTGGTGACGGGCGGAAGCACCATGCGGAACGCCTGGGGCACGACAACATGAACTAGGCCCTGGCGATGGGTCATGCCGAGGGCGCGCGCCGCTTCCATCTGCCCCTTGGGAATGGCAAGGAGTCCGGCACGGTAATTCTCGGCCTCGTAGGCGGCGTAATTGAGGCCGAGACCGAGCATTCCCGCAAGGAAGGGGGTCAGCTTGATGCCGATATGGGGAAGCCCGTAAAAAAGGATCAGGAGTTGGACGAGAAGCGGGGTGCCGCGCACGATCTCGATGTAGAGGATGGCGAGCGGCTTGAGCGGAAATGGCCCGTAGACACGCATAAGGGCCAGCAGAAATCCCGCGGCAATCGCAAGCGCCATGCTCAGGATGGAGATTTCGAGGGTCAGAAGGCATCCCTGGAGGATCACCGGCCAGTAGACAAAATATCTCTTCAGACGGGCAATGACACCCCCCTCCTGCTCGAACTCCGCGGCAAAGGCGCGGTACTCGGTGTCAGGAAGCGAGGGATCGACCGATTGATGGAGGGCATCGGCCATGGTGGGGGTCCAGAGCCCCCAGCGGGAGAGGATGTCGCGGAGTTCGCCGGTCTTGACCATCTCGCCGAGGGCGTCGTTGATCTGCTTGACCAACTCGGGACGACTTCTCGAAACGGCGATCCCGTAGGTGATCTTGCCGAAGGGCGGACCGGTGAATTCGAGCGCCGGATTGGGACCCGCATAGTATTTGGCGATCGGAAAATCCAGCAGGACACCGTAGAGGCGTCCGTTGCAGACGTCGTTGTAGGCATTGATCTCCTCGGCGTAGCTTTTGACGACGACGTTGGGGGTCTCCTGCAACATTCGCAGGGCGGCTGTCTGCTCGAGCGTGCCGATCTTCCGTCCGGAGAGTTCCGTCAGCGAGGTGACCGGAGGAGTTCCTTTGGCCACGACCAACTGCTCGAAGGTGATGTAATAGGGGTCGCTGAAGAGGACTTCCCTCCCCTTGTCGGCGGTGATCTCGATCCCGCAGATCACGCAGTCGTAAAGCCCCCTTCCCAACCCCGGGATGAGTCCATCCCAGCCATTCTGGATAAACTTGGGCTCGCGGCCCATGTGACGGGCGATACCCGTGATGATCTCGTACTCGAAACCCGTCAGGTGATCGTGGGAGTCGTAGAAGGCGAAGGGGGCGTTGCTGTCCACGGCGGCGGCCCACTTGAGCTCGGATGAAGGCTTCTTCCCGTCAGGATCGGCGGCCCGCAGCCAAGTCACGGCCTGGATGCTCCAAAGAATGCCAAACGTCAGGCCAAGGAGTGGAAACCTTTTCATGCGCTAGATAAAACGATGAAGGAAGCGGCGGGTGCGCTCATCCTTGGGAGAGGTGAAGATCTCGTCCTCATCGGAGACCTCCACGATTTCCCCATGCTCCATGTAGATGATGTAGTCGGAGGCGTCCCGGGCGAAGCGTATCTCGTGGGTCACCACGATCTGTGTCATCCCCTCGGCATCGAGGGCCTTCATCACGGAAAGCACCTCGTCCACGAGCATCGGGTCGAGGGCCGAGGTCGGCTCGTCATAGAGCATGACGCGTGGATTCATTGCGAGGGCCCGCGCGATCGCGGCGCGCTGTTGCTGGCCTCCGGAAAGCTGGGCTGGGTAGCGTTTGGCAAAACCGGCCAAACCGACCTTCTCAAGCTGGCGGAGGGCGTTCTCCTCGGCGACCTCTCGGGGTTCCTTGTTCACGACCAGGGGCGCGAGGGTGACGTTCTCCAGAATGGTCTTGTTCGGGAAAAGGTTGAACTGCTGGAAAACCATGCCGACACGCTGGCGAAGCTCATGGGCCAGGTCATGAAAGCGGGGGTCGAGCCTGCGCTCCCCCTCGGAGCGCTCGAGGGATACGCCCGCCATGCGGATCATTCCCGAATCGAGTATTTCCAGCGCATTGAGGCAGCGGAGCAGGGTCGACTTGCCACATCCGCTGGGACCGATGATCGAGACCAGATCTCCCTGTTCGACGGAGAAACCGACGCCCTTCAGCACGGCAATGTCACCGTAACTTTTCCTAAGATTGCTGACTTCGACGATCGGCTCGGTCATGGCCTAGTAGTAATAGGTCGTGTCTGCCCTAGGTCAATCCACCAGAAGGTTAGCGTCGATGACAATTCCGTAACAATCCTGGCCGCATCAGCGTTCACCAAGGGTGATCACCGCCACGCCCGCAAGCACCAGGGCTCCCCCGATCATCGTCATGGCGTTGAGCTGCATTTCACGGAAAAAAAGCCATGCGAAGAGGACGACGAAAAGCGGGTAGGAAATCTCGATCAGCGAGGCGAGGGTGGGATTCTTGGCCGACATTGCCGCATAGGTCAGGTAGGCACCGAACGCCGAGCCCCCGACGGAGAAGAAAAACCATCCGTAGTCCCCCCTGTCCATCCCCTCCAGCCTGAGCGCGGAGGAAAACCGTCCCGAAGAGAGAAGCGCCGCAGAGGCACCCAGCAAACCGAAGAGGGAATATCCGAAAAAAAAGACCAGAGGACTGAATCCTTTCTTCATGATGGGAGTGCTGGCGGCATAACTCATGCCCCAGCATAGCGAGGCGGCGATGGCGTAAATCAACCACATAACGCGGGATGCTAATCCCCAACGCCCTGGAAAGCAAATCCAGCGCCTATTCCCGGGACTTGCCGGAAGGTGCGGGCGATGATTCTCTTGATCCATGGGCGTGGAGATCGAGAGGAAGTTCCTGGTGGCCGGCGAGGGATGGCGCCATGGGGCGACCGGGATCCCCTATGCACAGGGCTATCTCTCCCGTGGAAGCGGGCGCACCGTCCGGGTCAGGATTGCCGGCAACGAAGCCTTCCTCACCGTCAAGGGGCCGGTGAGCGGAATCACCCGTCAGGAATTCGAGTATCCGATCCCGGTCGAGGATGCCAAGGTCATGCTCTCGCTTTGCGACGGGCCGGTCATTGAAAAGCTGCGATTCAGGATTCCCCATGAAGGACATGTCTGGGAAGTCGACGAGTTTCTCGGGGAAAATTCGGGTCTCGTGGTCGCCGAGGTGGAGCTCTCGGGTGAGGAGGAAACTCCCTCCCTTCCCCCGTGGATCGGCCCCGAGGTCACGGGCGATCCACGTTATTACAACTCGAACCTCGTGATTCATCCCTACCGGGAGTGGATCGACTCGGGATCACAAGACTCCTGACTCCCATGACGATGCGACCGAGATCATCACCGCCAAAGGTCGCAAAGGAGGGGGGATCACGGAAATCGTCAACAAAACCCAGACTTCATCTCCTCAAACAGGAGGGATCCTGCATCGGAACGGGACTCCGGAAAATCGCGACCCTCCAGTTGGAGGCGGCCATCGCGGGACTGGAAACCAAGAGAGCCGATCCGGAAGCCGTTCACGATGCCCGGACCTACGTCAAAAAGGTACGCGCCATCATCCAGATCGCTTCCCCGGCATTCCCCGCCCCCTTGAGAAGAAAACTCATCGCCGAGTTGCGTGCCGCCTCCTCAAGGATCGGAGCGTTACGCGATGCGGATGTCCATCTTGAAACGATCGATGCTCTTCTGCGTCAGCATGGACTTGCCGACAAAGGTTATTCGTCCCTCCGTGCACGTCTCCTTGAACTGACGATCCGCCGTCGCGCTCGCGCAAATACCCGGATTGAGAAGGTGATCGCCACCCTCAGGAAGATCTGCACCGGCTCAGCGGCTTGGCCTTGCCATCTCGTGCGCCCCGAAGATGTCAGAAAAAGGATCCGCAGGACATACCGTCAGGGAAGAATCGGCCTCAATGCCTGCGAGGCGTCACCGGATCCCGAGCCGTTCCATTGTTGGCGCAAGCATGTCAAACGTCTCTGGTATCAATTGCGCCTCACCTCCCGCTTTTGGCCGCAAGATGCCGCCCGACTGATCCGTCAAGCGGGAGACATCGGCGAACTCGCCGGCAGGGAGCGGGATCTTACCCTCCTGAAAGAGACCCTTTGCAAATGGAGCAGCACGACTGCTTCACGGCATCTGATCACACTGATTGAGAAGGAAGTGCCACGGCTTCGCGGCAAGGCAATCCGCAAAGGGAAACACTTTTACAGGACCCGCCCGGCGAAATTCCTGGAAAAGCTGGCCCTGTGATCCCTGGGTTGCGGCGGACACTCCCAGGATCCGCCCCATCGGGGATCTTGAACGAGCATCCTTGTTTCCCGGGATCCATGATCCACGCGTCTCTGAGCGGCATTCATGGAAAATCACCAACAATGACTCAGCGAAGCTTCCAGAACATCACCGCCGTGATGATCAGTCCGATCGTCGTGATCATCGTTCGGACGGCTGTCTGAGGGAGTTTTTGGGAATAGGTTGCGCCGAGGTAATAACCTGCGAGTGCCCCGACGGCCATCACCCCCATGCGCGGCCAGTCGATCAGGCCACTGAGGGTGAACCAAGCGGCCGCCACCACATTGATCAGCCCGCCGACAAGGTTTTTGAGGGCATTCATCCTGTGGATGTTGGAGAAACCGAGGATGCCGAAGGTGGCCAGCATCAGGATGCCGATGCCGGCACCGAAGTACCCTCCGTAAATCGAGACGAGAAACTGAAAGAACACCGCCACAGCAAGCCCTCTTCCCCGTGTAGGAGGATCATCATGTCCCGCGATGAGCTCATCAGCCGCCCTACGGGCAACGAGCCTTCGTACCATCCCCTGAAGCATGAACAGGATCGTGGCAAACAGGATCAGGTAGGGGACGAGTTTGGAAAATGTCTCAGACTTTCCATGGGTCAGCAGGAAGCTACCGATCCATCCGCCCAGCAGGCTGATGGGGAGAAACGCGGGGAGCCAGGGACGGATCTCCGCGATCAGCTTTCTGAATCCCAGAAAGCCACCGAAAACACCGACCACCAGCGAGAGAGTGCTCGTGGCGTTCGCAATCACGGGAGGAACCCCGAACAGGATCAGCACGGGAAAGGTGATCAGCGTCCCCCCGCCCGCAATGGCGTTGACGGCACCGGCCGCGGAGGCCGCGGCAAAGAGGCTGATGATTTCGATCCAACTCACCAATGACACCTAGCAGAGAGGGGGCGGGATCGCGAGCGTGTAGGAGCGGTGACGAATCTCCTTTTTCTCCGCCTCCCGGGAAGGCATCGTTTCGCCCCGATCCCACGACCATGCTGACTGCTTCCGGCCTTTCCAAATCCTACGGCGGACGTTCCCTTTTCGAGAACGCTTCGCTCCAAATCAACCGCGGCGACAGGATCGGCCTGATCGGGGCCAACGGTGCTGGCAAATCCACCCTTTTTTCGCTGATCCTCAGGGAGGCATCGCCGGACGAGGGAAGCGTGGCCATGGAACGGAATATCACCATCGGATTCCTTCCCCAGGAAAGCGCCCCCTCCGGCGACGAGACTGTCCTGGAACTGGCCACCAATGTCTCCCCCGAGATGGAGGAGATTCACCGCCAACTCCGGGAGCACACGGAGGAGGATCCGATGCATCACGAGGCCGTGGCGAGGTTCGCCGAACTGGATGGTCATGCGCTTGAGGTGAAGGCGAAGAGAATCCTCTCGGGGCTGGCCTTTCGCGAGGGGGATGTCGACAAGCCGGCACGCACGCTGAGCGGAGGATGGATCATGAGGGCGCATCTGGCCCGCCTCCTCGTCATGGAGCCCGACCTCCTGATGCTTGACGAACCGACCAACCATCTCGACTTGGAGTCGCTTGGATGGTTCCAAACCTACCTCTCCAAGTATCCGGGGGCGATCCTGGCGATTTCCCACGACCGGGAATTCCTCAACGGCATCTGCCTCGGCATCCTCGAAATCCGCAACAGGAAGCTCAACCGCTACAAGGGAAACTACGACGACTACCTGGCCCAGAAGGCCGCGCGGGAGGATCAGCAGTGGGCGGCCTACAAAAATCAGCAGAGGGAGATCGCGGAACTGCAGCGTTTCATCGACCGCTTCCGGGCCAAGGCAAGCAAGGCCTCCCAGGCCCAGGACCGCATCAAGCAGCTTGCGCGGATGGAACGGATCGAACCGCCCGAGCGCGACGAGGCGACCGTTCACTTCACGTTCCCCCAGCCCCGCAGGAGCGGCCAGCGCGTGATCACCCTCGAGGGGGTCAGGCAGGCCTATGGTTCCCATCTCGTCTACGAACGCCTCGATCTTGAGGTGGAACGGGGTCAAAGGACCGTCCTTGTGGGCCCGAACGGCGCCGGCAAGTCGACCATGCTCAAGATCCTGGCGGGGATGCTGCCCCTGGAGGCCGGAACCGTCACGCCGGGCCATAACCTCTCCGTCGGATACTTCGCCCAGCACCGAACGGAGATGCTTGACGTAAAGCGGACCGTCCTTGCCGAGGCGATGGAGACCCATACCCCCGTTCCCGAACAGACGGTTCGCACCATCCTCGGTTCCTTTCTCTTCCGGGGCGACGATGTCTTCAAACCCGTGGGGGTCCTGAGCGGAGGGGAAAAAAGCCGCCTGGCCCTGGTAAAGCTCCTGCTCAATCCCCCCAACCTTCTCCTGCTGGACGAACCGACGACACACCTCGACATGCCGAGCATCGACGCCCTGATCGGGGCGCTCAGCCAGTACGAGGGGACGCTTCTCTTCGTCAGCCACGACGTGCACTTCATCCGGGCCCTCTCCTCGAGCGTGCTCCACATCAGCGCGGGAAAACTCACCCCCTACGCCGGCAACTACCAGTACTATCTGGAAAAATCGGGTTCCCTCTCCGCCCGTGCGGCCCTGGTGGCTCCGGGAAACCACCGACCGGATGAGGAAGCGTCTCCGGTAGCTGCGCCGCGACAGAAAATGGGTCTCAAGGAAATCAAAGAGCAGCGCCGCGCCGAGGCAGAGGCCCGCAAGGCGGCCAACAAAGCGGCCCGGGAGGCAAAAAACCGCATCGCCGAGGTGGAAACGGAGGTCCATGCCCTTGAAGAGCGTCAAAAGGAACTCGTGGCTGCACTCGAGGATCCGTCGACCTTCAACAATGGAAAGGCGTTTGCGCTCAACAGGGATCTTGCCGACCTTCAGGAGCGTCTGGGTAAACTCATGGAGGAGTGGGACAGCCTCTCCTCCATCATCCCCACCGACACCACGGAGTCATGAAAGAGTATCTCACCGCCCGCATCCGCAGCTTCGGGTATGCCTTCCGGGGGATCGTGACCTTGGTCGCAACCCAGCCTCATGCCCGCCTTCATCTGCTGGCGACCCTTGTGGTGATCGGTGCCGGATTGACCGTCCATCTGCGGCGCTGGGAGTGGGTGGCCATCCTCCTCTGCATCGGGATGGTCTGGATGGCGGAGGCCCTGAACACCGCGATCGAGTTCCTCGGAGATGAAGTGACCCTGGAGCGGCGTGACCGCATCGGGAAAGCCAAGGACCTTGCCGCCGGTGGGGTCTTGATGGCGGCCTTCATCTCGATCCTCGTGGCGGTGCTGGTGTTTTCAAACCATCTCCACGGACTCCTTCGGTAAGCGGAGGGCAACCCGTTCCGAATCAAAGAAACGGACAACCTTGGTGGTCAGTGTCTTTTCCTCAGATGCCCTTGCGGCGGAAGTAGGCGACCCGGACAGGCTCCTTGGAAGAGAAGTTTCCGATCATGTCCTTCTCATGCATCAGAATCCAGGGCTGGGCGTAATTTGATCCGTTTTTGGTGAAGACCACGTCACCGGCGATGTAGACCGAGGAGTGGACCACCCTGTTCTGGCCGTCCACAAGGAGAACCAGATCGCCGCAGATGCCGGGCTTTCCCACCTCGTAATAATTCGAGGCGATGAATCCGGATGCGTAGTCATTGTCGCTGAGGCGGGGATCGGGCGTGGCGCTGAAGAAATTCAGCGCGGACCAGTGGCAATCGGGCAACGAGGAACGGCTGTCCACCGGGGGCATCGGCGTGGTGAAGAGCTTTTCTCGGGCCAGCGGGGGAAGGAGATGAAGGATGCTGATCGCACCTCCCTCGGGAAGATGCTGCTGCGACTGAAAGAGGGGGCGCAGATCCTTGAGCGGCACGCCCGGGGAGGAGAGGCCCCAGTAATTGAGGGGCTTGTCGATGTCACTGTCAGGACGGATGAGCAGTTGCATCATGACGGCCTTCTGGCTGGTCAATGCCTTGAGAAAGGAGAGTGACTCCTCCCTGGAACCGAGATGGCGCAGCACGACTTCCGGATCACTGAAATAAGTGTATCCGTTGCGTCGGTAGAGCAAGCCCTTCACCAACGAAACGGCCTCGGGAGCAAAGGCTTCGTCGTTGTTGAAAAGCGCGGTTGGGTTCCCGTCAGGAATGAGGTAGGGACTAACCTGGAAGCGGTTGGAAGGCACCCTGGAAAGCACCTGGTAAAGTTTCGAACGCACATCCGGATCCAACGAGAGAATCGTCTCTTCATCAGGCCTCAGGATCACCTCGCCAGCGGCAGCGTTGATCCTGGATGCCATCAGTTTTTCTGCCTGCTCCCGGTTGACACCGCAGGATTCCAGGATCCCGGCTAGCGACCCGGGGGAAACAAGGCCAAAATTCCAGAAAGGTCCGTCACTGGTTGTATGGTCAAATCCGACATACTCCATGGGCTGTTCCAGACGGATGTCCCAGGTCTGAATGTCGCCCCACGGTCCGGAGGTGACCCGGGGTTCGGTTCCGTTCTCCCTTGAGCGGTGCCAGCGGTCAAAAAAATGGGTGCCGAAAACGCCGACGATCGTCAGCAGCACGGTGACCATGATCCAGCGCTTTGTCTGGACGAGTCTTCTTGTGGGTTGATCAGTTCCGGGCGTGAAGGCGGCAGGTGCCATGGCGATGATGTTGACTGCAAAAACGGGGCGCCATGGGGGTGGGGATGCCGCGAGCAGGGGGAAAAATTTACCATCACTGGAGCAAAAGGCGAGCTTCTTGAAATGGAGCGGATCCGCCGGGCATGAATTTATTCCCGAATTGCCAGAACCAAAGATCCACCGCAGGAAGGGATGGGACGATCCGCAGGGTTTTTCCGTCTCCTCGGCCGGATCACCCACATTCGAGAATCCGAGCTTTCCGATTGACCATCCCAGTGAGCTGAATCAATCTTTTCCTTCGACTGTAACGAGGTGAGGTGGCTGAGTGGTCGAAAGCAGCGCTTTGCTAAAGCGCCGTACTCCAAAAGGGTACCGAGGGTTCGAATCCCTCCCTCACCGCCAGTTTTTAGGGTTGAAGGCGGAAGGATGAATGATGAAGGCTCCAACAAAGGCATGAATTGCCCGATTGCCTGACCATTGTTCCAAAGTACACATCATGCCCAAAAAGCCCAATCAACGAGTTGCCTCGGCCACCGTCTCTGTTCCCGGCACCACGGCCAATGTCGGTCCCGGCTTCGACTCCTTCGGCATCGCCCTCGATGTCGCGAACCTGGTCACGGTTTCGCTTCGGAAACCCTCACTTCCCCACCCATCGATCGTGCAGGAGGCCGCAGGGAGCTTCTTCCTGGGCAGCGGGCTCACTCCCTTTTCCTTCTCCTGGAAGATCAAGGGGGCCGTTCCCCGGGCGCGCGGCCTCGGAAGCAGCGTGACCGTCCGCCTCGGGATCCTTCTCAGCCTGAATGAACTGACCGGGCGCCCACTCTCCCGTCACGGGCTTTTCCGTCTCTGCGCTGAATTGGAAGGTCATCCCGACAATGCCGCACCCGCCATGTTTGGGGGCTTCACGATCGCACGCTCCCATCGCGACCCCCTCCCCTGTCAGGTCTCGCAGAAGCTCTGCTTCGTACTCCTGATTCCCGACTTCGAGGTTGCCACCCCGGCGGCACGCAAGGTGATGCCGAAGACGATCTCCGTGGCCGATGCCGCGGACAATTCAGCCGATGCCGCGATGATTGCGGCGGCCTTCGCCACCAAACGGTACGAACTGCTCCGGGGATCCTTTGGCGACAGGCTTCACCAGCCTTACCGGGCAAAACTCGTCCCTTTCCTCGGGGACGTGATCACCGCGGGCGAGAAAGCGGGCGCCTTGGGAGGATGGCTCAGCGGATCGGGATCGACCATCTGCTGCCTAGCTCCGGACAGGAAAACGGCAGCCAAGGTTTCCAAGGCCATGAAATCAGCCGCACCCGGAGGATCCAAAATGCTGATTTGCTCCGCCGACAACAAGGGAGCCGTCGCCCTCAAGTCGTAAGGAAGGATGCGCCGTCTTCTCGACAGCCTCGAGCAATTTGCGGTCGACGTCATCCTGGAGCGTCGTGCCGGAAAACGGGCGGGGATCCTGCGCCTGCTCCTTCTCGGGATTTCCTTCCTTTACCGGCGGATCGTCATCGCAAGGCTGGGTCTCTTCACCTCCCACCTCTTCCGGAGTCATCAGGTGGGATGCCCTGTGGTCAGCATCGGCAACCTCACCGTGGGAGGCACCGGGAAGACGCCCGTCGTGGAGAAACTGGCCCGCGACCTCTCAGGAAGGGGACGCCGCGTCGCCATCCTGAGCCGCGGGTACAAAAGTTCCCGCAAGAGACCAACCTACGGCGTTTCCTCGCCTGTCAGGGTTGTTTCCGAGGGTGGGGCCATTCTTCTCGATTCCAAAACGGCCGGGGACGAGCCCTTCATGCTGGCAAAGAACCTTCGAGGCGTCGCCGTGCTCGTCGACAAGGACCGCGTCGGATGCGGACGGCATGCGGTGGAGAGACTTGGAAGCGACCTCCTGATCCTTGATGACGGCCTCCAGTACCTCAAGCTTCACCGACGGTTCGACATCGCGCTGGTCGACAGGGAAGCCCCTTTCGGGAACGAGTACCTTCTTCCCAGGGGGACCCTGCGGGAACCTCCCGAGCATCTCAGGCGCGCCACCCACATCCTCATCACGAAGTGCAACGGGAGCGACCTTTCGGAGCTCCATGCCCGGATCAGGAAATACAACAGGACAGCACCCATCATCGAATGCCGACACCGCCCCGTGGAGGTTCAGGATCTCTCCACCGGCGAAGTGCTCCCCTTGGAATCCCTCCGGGGACTTCGCGCCGCTTCACTCTCGGCGATCGCCTCGCCGGAAAGCTTCGAGCAGGGACTGCGCCGTCTCGGTGTCGAACTGGAACTCACCCAGAGCTTCGCGGACCATCACCGCTACTCGAAGCGTGAAATCGAGCGCTACCTCAAGCGCTGCACGCGAAGGGGTGTCTCCTGCATCCTGACCACCGAGAAGGATGCGGTCCGCATGCCCCGCCTCCTCAACCGCGACATCCCGATCCGCTACCTGAGGATCGAGATCGAGATCATCAGGGGGGAGGAACATTGGGAACGGATGCTTCAACAACTCTTGCACCCCGTCACGCCACGGATCGACGACTCCGAGACACGCTGCGAGGAATCACGCCTCCTCGCCCACTCCCCTGCGACGATTTCCTGAATCCTTTGGCTTGATAGAAGACTCTCCTCTCCTAGGGAAGCGCTGATTAAAACCACAATATGTATCAGGAACCATTCAATTGGGACGGCGAGGAGTTAAAATCGTTAGAATAGTTAAAGCGTTACAACGTGGAGATGTGGATTCAGCGGACTAACGGATGAAGACGGCCACAGAAATCACATGCGACACAAGAGGGGACATAAACGATACCCGCCGATTGGATGCGGCCCCTTTTAACCCTTTTAACCCTCTAAGTCTCACCATCCAGGTGAAGCACCCAAAACTGTTGCCAAGACGCTATCTCGTAATCCGGGTTCAAACAGTTGTTCCCAATGGATGTTCCTGCTCGAAGCGTGTGATGTAATCACGGGTGATCGGCACGGCGTCCGAACGCTTCGCCAATTGGATCTGAAAGACCATCATTCCCTGATGACGGAAGGCGAGTTCGCTCGTGACAAGGTAGAATTCCCACATCCTGCAGAACCGCTCGTCGTAAAGCTCCCGGACTTCCCCTCGCTTCGCTTCAAAACGTTCCTGCCAGAGCCTGAGGGTCTCGGCATAGTGCATGCGAAGGATCTCGATATCGGTGACCAGCAGTCCGGCCCGTTCGATTGCAGGAAGAACCTCCGAGAGCGCCGGTGAGTACCCCCCCGGGAAGATGTGCCTGGTAATCCAGGGATTGCTATGGCCGGGACCTTCCGCCCTTCCGATGGAATGGAGCAGAGCCACCCCGTCCCCCGTGAGAAGTTCGGAGATTTTCCGGAAAAACTCCCCGTAATGATTCACCCCCACGTGCTCGAACATCCCCACGGAGACAATTCGCTCGTAGTGACTGGTCTCGCCTCGGTAATCGAGCATTTTGAATCGCACCTTTCCGTCCAGACCGGCGTTCCGTGCCCGCAGCGAGGCATGGGCGTGCTGCTCGCTGGAGAGTGTCAGGCCTGTCACGTCGGCTCCGAAGTCCCTGGCAAGGGTCAGTCCCAGACCACCCCAGCCGGACCCTATGTCGAGCACGCGGTCACCGGGTCGGAGCAGGAGCTTGGCAGCGAGGTGCCGCTTCTTCTGCTCCTGACATGCCTCGAGGGTCTCCTCACCGGTCATGAAGTAGCCGCAGGAGTATTGGCGGTCACCGTCGAGGAAGAGTTCGTAGAGGCGGTCGGAGAGATCGTAGTGATGGGCCACGTTCCTGCGCGAGCGGGATACATGATTGTGCTGATGGATCCTTCGCATGAGGGTCCGGAATCCCTCGGTTAATCCTCTCAGCGGATAGGAGAGCGGCTGCAGGCCAAGGGAGCGGAAGACGAGGTCCAGAAAGTCGCGTAGTGTCCCTTCCTCAACGGTAAGGCGCTCCTCCATGTAGGCCTCACCGGTTTCAAATTGGGGATTGAGCAGCAACCGCCATGCGGTGCCCCGGTCGTGGATGCGGATGGTGATGCGCGGCCCCCAACCGTCCCCGTAGGTCTCCGAATTCCCTTTCCAATCAATGACGCGAAGCGATCCGTGCCTGATGAGCTTGCGAAGGAGCGGATCGAGCACACCCCCGGATTTGCCCGGAACCTCGTGCCGATGGAGGAAGTTGCCGTCGGGGGAAGTGATTCCCCCGGCACCCGCGAGGCGCCGATGTCGAAGCGTTTCCATGCGGCGACGATGACAGAGCCGTCACAAAGCCGTCCATAATCAGAAGGATTAGATCCCCTTCCGGAAACTTGGGCTTCAACCCGCCATCACGGGAACCATGACGGCGTCACTCATTCCATGGAGGATCTTCTTGTCGGAGGGACAGACGGTGGCGAGGACGCCGCCGAGATGAGCCTTTCGGTCGTTCACGAAGAAATAGGGACTCAGACGCGCCCGCCCCTTCATCAAGACCACCTCCCCCTCGGTATCATAGTAGGGCTGATCGGTGAGGATCGAATGGCGGAAGACCTGCATGATGTGCGGATGGTGATCGAATTCCGACAAGGCCCGCGAGATCGCTGCCTCCCATTCCGGTTTGGCAAGATCTGAGCCAAGTGAAATCCCCCGTGCACCCCAGGCACGTCCGTCGAAGCCGCTGATCTTGATGATCAGATCGCGGGCCTTCTGGCTGAATCCCGCCAGCTCATTCCAATTCTGGATCTCAAGGCGCGGATAGACCG
>JACCDV010242029.1_pt1 | contig 15042 bp, 13 predicted proteins | sample 7446131 | NCBI WGS metagenome assembly JACCDV01 (sample SAMN15323448, study PRJNA562643) | freshwater metagenome | isolation source: river surface water | place: USA:Blue River Watershed | collected 2017-08-17 | reverse complement strand
CAGGCAGGTGTCCAGGTTTGTATTTTATGTCTGCATTTTGTGTTCTAAACCCCAGGCCTGGATTCCGTCCTCCGACGGAATGACAGAGGGGGCGATTACCCTTTTCCTTTTCGTCGCCCCGCCCTCTCCCCGTCATCCCCGCGAAGGCGGGGATCCAGGTCTGTATTTTGCATTCTGTATTTCAGAAAAAGGGACAGGCCTGGATTCCAGCTTCCGCTGAGACGTAGCCTGGATTCCGTCCTCCGACGGAATGACGAAATAAGACGACAGGATGGCAATAAGGAAAGTGACGAAATAACAACAAGAATACTGGGTACTAAAAAGATTGCAGTTTTGCGTTATTTTCTATTTCTAAAAGTCTATTATATTTTGCCGTTCGCTCCCCTCTCGCGGTAGCTCCCGTTTTGATTTCTTCCGCGCCCACAGCAACAGCAAAGTCAGCTATAAATGCATCTTCTGTTTCACCACTGCGATGCGATATTATGATTGATTGTCCTCCTGCTTTTGCCGTAGCAACCGCCTTTAATGTTTCAGATAAAGTGCCTATCTGATTTAATTTAATAAGTGTTGCGTTTGTCGCTTTTTGCTCTATACCTTTTTTAATTCTTGCCGGGTTAGTCACATACAAATCGTCCCCAACGATTTGTACTTTACCTTTCATATCTGCGGTAATCGTTGCAAAATTTTCCCAATCATCTTCAGCAAACGGATCTTCTATGCTCACTACTCCACTCTGCTCAACGATTTGCTTATAAAAATCAGATAGCTCCTCGCTAGATAATTCTCTTTGTTCCCTCTTAAACTGGTACTTCCCGTTCACGTAAAACTCAGACGCGGCGGCATCTATCCCAAAACTCACATCTTTACCTAAAATATATCCCGCCTGACTTACGGCATTAGCCATTAGCATAAGAGGATGCTTATTGTCAGAAACAAGAGGAGTAAATCCCCCTTCGTCGCCAACGCTAATAAAATGACCGCCTGCTTTACATATTTCTTTTAAACACATATAAATTTCCGAGCAGACCATTATTGATTTATGAAAGCTATCAAAGCCAATCGGGATAATCATATATTCTTGTATATCCGCGACCCAATTAGCATGAGCTCCTCCATTTATAACATTCACTAGAGGAGTTGGTATTTTCACCTTAAAACCTGTCATTTGGTTAATATATCTATACAGAGGTATGTTAGTCGTCATAGCCGCAGTTCTTGCGGCGGCGAGAGACACCGCAAGCAGAGCGTTCGCACCAAGTCGTGACTTATTTATTGTCCCATCAAGGTGAATCATCGTCTCATCAATTAATGTCTGATGTTCTATATTTATTCCTGATAGCGCTTGCGATATTTCGCCATTAATATTCGCTACAGCGCGAAGCACTCCTTTGCCTTGCAATCTTTCGCCCCCGTCTCTAAGTTCGCTTGCTTCATACTTACCAGTAGACGCCCCCGAAGGAACAGAAGCAGAGCCTTCAATTCCGTTTTCTAATAATACATATGCTTTAATAGTCGGGTTGCCCCTGCTGTCTAAAATCTCTATCGCTCTTATAGATTTTATATTCATTGATGATAATTATAAGCTATCATTGCCTTGTATCGTAATTATCTTAAGACAATTACGGATTAGGCATTATGATTCGCTAGAAAATTATTTTTTACTAAACCCTTCTAATGCTTTCAACGCCTCTATTGGCAGAGCAAACACTATCGTATTAGATTGGTCAGAGCTTATATCGTTTACTGTTTGAAGAGTCCTTAAATGCAATGCGCCCGGCGCGCTTGAAAGAATTGCTGCGGCTTTCGCCATATTTTCAGACGCAACGACTTCTCCTTCCGCCTTAATAATTACCGCTCTTTTTTCTCTCTCAGCTTCAGCTTGTTTGGCTATTGTTCGTTCCATCTCTACAGGCAGTACTACATCTTTCAACTCTACATTTTCCACTTTAATACCCCACGTATCACTTGCTACATCAATAACCTCTCTTATTCGTTCAGATATTTTATTGCGTTGTCCTAAAAGTTCATCTAACTCTACCTCTCCCACAACATTTCTCATTGTAGTCTGCGCGAGCTGAGACATAGCGTAGAAAAAGTTTTCCACTTCAATAATCGCCTTTTGCGCATCGGTTACTTTATAGTAAATTACCGCATTCACTTTAGCCGGTATGTTATCTCTCGTTATCGCTTGTTGGTCTGGCACATCAACTGCTTTTGTGCGAATATCAACCTTTGTCATACTTTGAAATACTGGGATAACTAATCGCCAACCAGGCTGTTGAATTTTTGAAAACCGACCCATAGTAAACAATACTCCCCGCTCATATTGATTAATTTGTCGTAAACTAAAAAGAAACAGCACTACTAACAGTATTATTATTGTTGTTAACATATACTTATTATAAAACTAGCAAGTAGCGCCGTCAAACTAATGTACTCGTCCACAACATTTGAGACTTTTCCTGTGTCAGCTTGTTGCAAATATACCTCAATGGGGGTCAGACCACTTAAAATGGCGCTCCAAAAAGGAACTTCTCAATATCACCACTCAGATCAGGGAGTCCAATATTGCGACAAAAATTATGTTGAAATGAAGATTTATTGAAATTGTTTATTCCAAAAAACGGCTTCATTCTTCCTTGGGTTATTTACCTCCTGAAGAATTTGAAGTAAAATGGAATCAACAAAATAATAAAGGTCAAACATTGTTAATCCCTATTCAGAAAACAGAGAAAATTGACGTTCTCGCTGTTTCCTAAATGGGGGTCAGACCAGTTTGGTGTCTTACCTGATATATGCAGAGTTGACTTTTTAAAAATTAATACTGGTTATGAAATTTTAGAGGTAGAGTTAATAGATCCTGATTTATTCTTTAGATACATACCAGATGCCATGAGAGAAAAAGTGACTTCCATGATTTATAAATCTTTTATTAAATAAATAATTTTTAATTAATCTATGTTTAGAAAAGGAGTTTCGGCAATTATAATCAACAATAAGAACGAGTTCCTTTTGGTCAATTTAGAATCTTTTGAAGATAAGTATTTTGCAATCCCTGGTGGTGGAGTTGAACAGGAAGAGACCCTAGAAAAAGCAGTGTACAGAGAAATATCTGAAGAGTTGGGAATCAAACAAAAGGGTCTTCAGATTGTAGGACAAAGTGATATACCGCTAAGATTTAAATTCAAAGTAATTAAGTTGAATCGTGATGGCGTTGAACATGAAGGATCAGAACGTTACTTTTTTGGTTTTAAGTTTGTAGGAAATGAAAGTGATATAAAGGTGCAGGAGGGTGAAATTAGGTCATATAAATGGGTCTCCTATGAAAATCTAAAAAATTATCTTTTGTTTGATAACCAATTAGTAGAAACCGAAGAGAAAATACTAGAAATATTTCCTTTTGCTAAAGAAGATTCTATTGCTTAAGTTTATAGAAAAACCAACCTTATTATTTGTAGAGGAATATGAAAGCACGCTCTCAAATCCATCTCAAAAAAAATAAGCTTTAGAAATAAAAAAATTAATAAGTTATATATTTATTTTTAGATAATCTAGAAGAGCGTTTATACCTATTCTTTCTTGACGCATTGTGTCTCTTTGCCGAACAGTAACTTTGTGATCTATAACTGAATCAAAATCAATTGTTACGCAATAAGGCGTGCCTATTTCATCTTGTCTTCTATATCGCTTACCGATACTTTGTGTTTCATCATACATCACAACAAAATTTTTTCGTAAATCCGCCGCTAATTTGCGCGCGATACTTGATAATTCTTCTTTTTTAGAAAGAGGCAGAATGGCCACCTTAACAGGAGCGAGCCATTTAGGAAGCTTCATTACCACTCTTTTATCAGTTTCTCCTTCCTCCGCTGTCGGAGCGTCTTCTTCGGTGTAAGCGGAACACATCGCCGCAAGCAAAGTGCGCTCTACGCCAAAAGTAGGCTCTATAACATGAGGATAATATTCTGTGCTTGTTTCTGAATCGCGATATTTAAGTTCGTGATTTTTTAAGTCAAAATCAGTTCTATACGCAAGCCCATATAACTCTTTCCTGCCAAACGGAAAATCATATTCAAAATCTATTGTCTTTTTAGAATAATGAGCAAGCTCATTTTTCGGTACATCAAGCTCGTGTATCTCGCTTGTCTTAATTCCTGTATGCGCTATCCACTCTTGCATAGCGACCCTCCATAATTCAAAACTTTCTTCCCAGTTTGAATCTTTTTTAGGGACCGGAATAAAGTATTCTATTTCCATTTGTTCAAACTCTCTTGTGCGAAAAATATAGTTGCCAGGAGTTATTTCGTTCCTGAATGCTTTACCAATTTGCGCGATGCCAAATGGCAACTTCATTCTTAGTGAATCAATAACATTGTTAAAATTAACAAACATTCCTTGCGCAGTTTCTGGTCTAAAATAAACTTCGCTGGCCTTATCCTCTGCCGCGCCAAGATAAGTTTTAAGCATCATATTAAATTGTCTTGATTTTAAAAGCTCTCCTTCGCAATCTGGACATTTATCAGATTTAAGCTGGTCTGTTCTAAACCGATGACGACATTTTATACATTCAGATAAAGGGTCTGTGAAGCCCGCGATATGCCCGCTTGCCTCCCATACTTTGTTATTCATAATTAAAGCAGTGTCTATCCCGATCATATCTTCTCTACTTCTTACAAAACGATTCCACCACTCCGTTTTAATATTCATCTTCATTTCAACGCCTAAAGGACCAAAATCCCACGCATTTTGTAATCCTCCATATATTTCGCTTCCAGGATAAATAAAACCCCTTCTTTTAGCGAGTGAAATAATTTTATCCATTTTATCTATTTCTTTTTCCATTCGTGCATTTTATCTTAATTTAATTCTTTACGCTATTTTAAAGTATTAAATTAAGGACTCCTCACTATTCCTTCTTGTGGTTTTACAGTTTTATCATCTTGAAGTTCTGTTGTTAAATATCTATGAACCGCTGAAAAATTTGTCTTAGTAAAATCATCTACTGCTCTAATATGCGTAGGTTCAAGTAATGGCATATAATATTCAATATGCTCTAAGCTTGGAGTAGCTCTTATTTGGAATATAACAATTATTGGCCTATTTAATACTCCTGTGGTAGCTAAAATTTTTGGTATTTGCCAAGACACCCTTCTTCTTGTTGAATCAAATAATAATTCTCCGACATCTACCCTAACTTGCTCTACAAATTCAACCCCAAATGGCAAGTCAGCATAAACTTGAATATCAGACATATCAGTTGAATAGTTAGCTACTTCCCAGTGAATTGAATATTCAGTTGGTTCATCAGCTATCGGCGGAAAAACACCTTCATTTAAAACCCTATTTACGGCATCCCGATAGAACGCTCTAGCAGATACTCTTAATTTTCCTTCGATATTTTGAGTAATGGAAGCCACATTGGCCGTTCTGTCCGCTTTTACACCAGGCAATATAGTTGGCGATGATATATTGGCATTAACATTAACTGTAAAATTCTTATCATTTAATCTTCTTATTGGATAAGATTCTTTAATTTTAACGGAAAAATTGACATTATATGTTGCGCCAGGAGCAAGACTTGCAAGCGCTGGTGTATTAGATTGATTCCATAATACTTCGCCTTTTAGCGAATCAACCTCTCCTTGCGAATCTATAGTCGCCATATCAAACATTATTCCTTGCAAATCGGCTGTAACTAATATATTTTGCATAGCGATATTCGAATTATTACTAAACGAAAGATTATAGGTTAGTTCTTCATTTAACGAGAGAGGAGCTCCTGATTCTTTGTTTGATGATATAACCAAAGAAAGAGGTGATGAGGCTATTAATATTTCAGCGCTTGTCTCGCCTAAAATATATTCTTGTTCTCCAATCATGCCTCGCGCAATTGCTTTAATCGTAAATCTCTTTCCCTCCTCCATAACTACAGAACCTGTAAATGTTTCTGTCTGACTCTCCTTTCCCGCCATTCTGATTCTTGCTTGTGGTAAATCGGTTTTTAATTCTTGAGGTATTTGTATTTCAAGATTCATATCCAATGATGTATCAGCATTATTTATATAAGTAATATTCCACTCAAATTCTTCTCCACTTGTCACTTCATCCGGCGCTTTAATGCTTAAATCAAGCCACTTACCTACACTAACTGAAAGCTCCGCTGAATCTTTAACTCTTCTTCCAAGCAATGCGGAAAAATATTCTGCTTCTGCTTGAAAAATTTTATTTTCAGCGAATTCTGTAATTACCACCGCAAAAACTTGTCTTTTAAATGTTTCTGCCGAAATATTTTGAATCTCCACTGTTTGTCTTAAAGCTTTATGTCTATCGGTAAAAATAACTCCTGCCGGAAGAATCATAGATGCGTTAATATTTGAAATCTCTTCACTTGATTGATTATTAAGAATTACCGCAATATCAAATGGCTCGCCTATCTTAACAGGCCCCTCTACTTCAAGTGTTAAATATATTCCCCGAGAATCACGAGTAAAAAAAATAAAAGCCGTTATCGCTATCGCAATAAATGATACACCAATCACTGCTAAAACAGTTCCTTTATAACTCTCTTTTAAGTTGTTTATCGCAAGTTTCTTTTTGCTTGGCATGATACGCATAAGAATATTATATCTTGCGGAGAAAAATAGGCAATTGCCTTAGACGCGCATATTCCACATTTTGCGGTTAATGGGTCAAAACCTACTAATTTTAATAATGTTGCATAAGATGACGCTTTAGAATCTACACCGCGGATTATCAATGTTTTAAGAAAAGAGAACATTTTAATATCTGGTTGTTCAAGAGGTATTAAATCATTTGCAAGAGTAAAAATGTTTATGACTTGCATAGATTTAGTTTTATGCTCACAGAGCGCCTCCGCCATTCTAAATTGCCCACTTTCGTTTTTTCTAACTATTCTAATAGTCGCAAAAGTGCCTGGCTCAAGATGCCCCGCAAGTCGAGATAAAATTTTACGCGCGCTTGTCGCTCTCGCCTTTATTTTACCAATATCCCAAGTAAATATTGAATACATCAAATCGCATTCTCCGACAAGTTCTTTTTTTAGCACTATCCCCCATGTAAAATGCTCTGTCACGCTTGGATTATAACATATATAAAACCTTGTGCTGTTAGAATTTCATTCTAACGACTCGCGCTTAAAGATTATGCAAGTTTTTCCTTGATAATTCCATTTTGAAGAGTAAATATTCGATTAATAGAAATTTTATCAAGGAAATATCTATCGTGAGAAACAACAAGGATTGCCCCCTTGTATCCAAAAAGCGCGTCCTCGATAACTTCTCGCGATTGAATATCAAGATGGTTAGTCGGCTCATCAAGGATGAGGAGTTCGTTTTCTTGATTCGTTAGCTTGGCGAAAATAAGACGCACACGCTCACCCAAACTCAAGCTCGAAACTTTCTTGAACGCATTTTGACCGCTAAAGAGAAAAGTGCCGAGAATTGCTCGTGGGTTTTTGGATAAATTTAACAATCGGTCAGTGTTCAAAAATTCGTCCATAACCGTTTTATCAGAATTAAGAATTTCATGCTCTTGCGCAAAATAACCAAAGTGGACATTTTCGCCAAATTTAAATTCTCCGGCGTCTGGTTGTAAATCGCCAGTCAAAATTTTAAGCAAAGTAGTTTTTCCTGAACCATTATCGCCAACCAGCAAGACATGCTCTTTGCCACGCAACTCAAAACTTACTTCTCTAAGCAACTGTCTTTCGGGAAAGTTTTTTGCAATATTTTTGGCTCGTACTATGAGTTTTGCAGAAGCGACTTCGCCTTTAAACTCTAAACTATTTATTTTTTTCTGGTTCTTAGGTTGAATAATTTCTTTGTCATAAATTTCTCGCTGCAAAAACTTTTCCTTTGCTCTAATCATTTTACCTTTGGCTGGATCGGGGTGAATATGCGCTTCTTGCCGTTTCAACGCAAGCCAAAGTTCAAGACGCCTTTTTTCTTTCTGTTGTCGTTGGTATTCATCTTCCCATTTCGCCAACTTTTTTTCTTTTTCCATCACGTATTCGGTATATCCACCGACATATTCAGTAAATTTATGATTTACCGAATCAATTTCAAGAATTTTATTGACGGAATTATCAAGTAATCGACGGTCATGTGAGACAATAAAAACGCCACCCCTAAAATCGCGTATGAAATTTTCTAACCATTCCAATCCTTTCAAATCAAGATGGTTGGTCGGCTCATCTAGAAGTAAAACGCTTGGCTTGTTCAATAAAATTCTTGCCAAAGATAATCGAGTTTTTTGGCCGCCACTTAACTTATTAACAGCGATGTCATGTGATATATTTCCAAGACCAACTTTTTCAAGAGCGGTTTTTGTTTTTGGATTTTCGGAAACAGATAAAAAACTCTCAACAGTCTCACCTTTTTCAAAAAGAAGTTCTTGTGATAAATATCCGATATTTTCATGTTCAATCCAAACATCGCCGTGATCGGCTTCAATTTCTCCAAGAATAATTTTCAAAAATGTTGATTTTCCACAACCATTAGGCCCAATAAGCCCAACCTTGTCTCCTCTAGACAATACAAAAGATACTTCTTCAAAGAGAGTGTTACCTAAAATATTTTTCGTTAAATTTTTTATGATGATCATGATTTTATCCTTATTAATTTAGTAATTAAGAAAGCCCAGTGTGTACTGGGCTTTTTCAAAAAATCTTTGAACAATATTTTAACTTACAACTACATATTCAAATTTTTTGATATTTTGCCCAACACAAAATAACCCTGAATAGTTGCTCCCTTAAAATTACTAAATTTAATATATGCCTTATCTTTTTTCATAATCTTATCAGTCCGAAACCTTTTGGAAGCGGAGATGACACGAAGATTCTTTTCCTTCCCGCACCGCTAGAACAACTGGATCTCTTGCAAAATATCTGCGACACCTTGCTCAAAACAGGTTCAAACTACATTAAAAATATCCCACTAATAGAAATTAAGCAAGCTTTAGGAATAGATTGCTATCGACTTTGACTCTTGGATAGGTTGATTAGTTCTTTGTATAAAGTCATCAAACCCCACAATGAGCATAAAAATAAAAATACTATATATGAATAAAAAATGAGTCAATTTATTTTTATTAGTATTAAAGATGATTTTTCCCCAAAACGACAAAAATTACGATTAGCGATATTTGTTGAAAAATGTCAGATTTTTTGAGCAAAATCCTGAATAATGACATTTCGCAAGCGCGGGAAAATAAAGTCGCTCGGACGGGATACAACAAAAGGGGGACGTGAGAGAAAATAAATTCTTCCTCCGCCCTCGCTTCGGTAACGAAAATTTTTGCGGTTAATTTTTTAAGTCAGAAAGATATTGTTCCATCAATTTAACATCGTCAATATCTTTTTGGCGACCTTCTCCGTCTAAAATCCAGCAACGCTTCGCATTTAATAGGAATTCAACTGAATTATAGCGAACGCCGTTTATGATTTTCGAATTATTTAGCAAGTCCTCAAATTTCCAATTTTTCCCGACAACGGTCCAGTTTATTCCTATTTCAAATAAATCGTCGGTTAAAATTTCTCTTCCATGATTTTGTTTTTTATAAAAACGGTTGTTATTGGAGAGTTCTTTATATTTTTCCTCTGTTACCACAACATCAATATCTTTATTTTGACGCAGATTAAGCGCGCTCAAAATACCAGAACCGATTACAACGGCATTGTTAGAATTTAAGCCAATCTCATTAAGTTTATTTTTAATTTCCATTTTAATTTTTTAGGTTCAAATTGGAATTTTATATCCCACCATAAAGAAATTTCATAATTTTTTGAGCCAAACAGAAGTATTATTATGTGGACTTGGCGAGAATCGAACTCGCGTCTCTACAATGCGAATGTAGCGTCTTACCACTGGACCACAAGCCCATATTTTATTCCATACGGAATTATAAAGATTTTTTTATGTTTTTTCAAAATAACCTGGATCCCTTGCCTGTCACAGGGACAAACCTGGATTCCGTCCTTCGACGGAATGACAACCATTTTTTGTCACCCCCGCGGAAGCGGGGGTCCAGGTTTGTATTTTGTGTTTTGCGTTTCAGAAAAAAGGAGCGGGCCTGGATTCCGTCTTGCGACGGAATAACGGAAAAGAAAAGACGGAATGACAGAGGGGTAACATGGACTCCCAGGTACTCGCTCTGAATGACAACCTAACGATAAAAATCCTATGTTCTATCCGCTATCATTTTCTCCACATCCGCTCTAGATACTAATTTTCGTTCTTCTATAATTTGTTTTACCTTTTTTTCTATCATATCATCCAACATTTTTTGCGTTTCTTTCGCCTGATTCATCATCTGTTGTATCTCGTCCGGACTCATATTTTTCATTGCCTCGTGAGCATTTTTAAATTGATTAAGTATTCCCATAATTTTGATTATTACATAATTTATTTTTTAAGCAAGTCCTTTCGCATGGCTAGTTGTGAAAAATAATATATTACTAATGATTGGATAAAAATATTTGCTGCTTGCATTAAAAACCCTGTTCTCTCCTCTGTTGTTAGGGACAATAATATACTACCTGCGGCAGAAGATAATATATTAACTGTAAAAAAAACAGAGGCGCTCCAAAAAGCAATGCTTTTCGCGTCATTTGACTCAATAATATTTTTTCTAGACCACAATCCTCCTAAATAAGCGCCTATTGCGATTGCGAGCGCCATTATTAAACCTCCGATTACTATACTCACAACCCCTGCTCCAGTTAAAAGCATAACAGGAATCACAATCACAACGCTCATAAAATACAGGAGTATCGCTCCCATAAGAATTTTAAGCATTGCTTTGATTCTCTGCCAAAATCGCTGCATATATTCAATACTCATTTAATCTTTATTTCGTTCTGTGGAGTATTTACAGCAAATGAGTTTATATTCAAAATCGTAGTATCTAATATACGCAATAATGCTTCCTTAGTGTTAAAGGCATTATGAGGAGTGATTATCACATTATCCATATCAACAAGCACATGATTATATAATATGGTTTCTAAATTATACTCCTTAGTTTTACCCTGCATTAAAATATCGCGTTCGTCTTTTGTTAAAACTTCTTCTTCTAAGACATCAAGTCCGGCTCCGCCTATAATGCCATCATGAAGAGCTTTTACAAGCGCTGCTGTTTCTATAACACTGCCTCGCGCAGTGTTAATAACAATAGCGCCCTTTTTAATTAAATTGATATTTTTCATATTTATCATATGAAAAGTATTGACTGATTCTGGCACATGAAAAGTTATAACATGAGAAGAACTAAAAAGCGTTTCAAGTGGAACATACTGTACTTGATTTTCAACAGCAAATTTTTCATCAGGATAAGCATCTGTTGCAAGTACATTCATTTCAAATCCCCTTGCTATTTTTATAACATTTTTTCCAATGCGTCCCGTTCCTACAACACCAATCGTTTTCCCCCGAAGGTCAATTCCTTGCAGTCCTTTAGTATCAAACGAGCCAGTCTCTTTAATCCTATCAAACGCTTGAAATATTTTTCTTGAAAGCGTAAGTATAAGCCCAAATGTAAACTCAGCGACCGTATATTCTCCATAAGAAGGAACACTTGAAACAATTATATTTTTTGCCGTAGTGATATTAATATCTATGTGATTATAGCCCGTAGAACGGGTAGTAATAAATTTTAAATTAGGCAAAGCATTTACAACCTCTTCTTTTATTTCGCAGTTTGTAAATATCGATATCGCATCATAGTCTCTTTTTATCGGCAAATTATGCTTATCAATTCTTTCCGCGTAAAAATCAATTTCGTGTCCTACTAATCTATCTCTAAAATATACTGCCTCCTCTACTCCTGTTTCAAAAAAAGCTATTTTCATAATTTTGTAATTATAAATTTTTTATCTTTTTAATTGTTTTTCTTTTTTAATTACTGCTTCTGTTGTTTTTATGATTGTATCCGGATTTAACGACATACTATCAATCCCTTCCTCAATAAGAAACATAGCAAACTCTTCATAATCTGACGGAGCTTGTCCGCAAATGCCTATATATTTTCCTTTTGCTTTAGCGGCTTTAATCGCAGCGCTAACTAATTTTTTAACAGAAGGGTCTCTTTCGTCCCCTATTTTGCCGAGTGTTGCGCTATCACGGTCTATACCAAGAGTAAGTTGCGCTAAATCATTGGAGCCAATGCTAAATCCGTCAAAGATTTTAAGGAACTCATCTGCTTCCATAATATTTGACGGTATTTCGCACATTACATAAATAGATAAGCCGTCTTTGCCTTGTTCTAACCCACATTTTTTGATTTTTTCAATTACTTTTCTTCCCTCTTCCGCTGTTCGACAAAAAGGCACCATAACATTTAGATTTGTAAGTCCAAATTCTTCTCTAACTTTTTTAACTGCCAGACATTCAAGTCCAAAGGCCTCTTCAAATCGCGGGTCATTATATCTAGACGCCCCCCTCCACCCAATCATAGGATTAGACTCTTGGTTTTCATATAAATTTCCGCCAAGCAAGGTTGCGTATTCATTTGTCTTAAAGTCAGAAAAGCGTAATATAACCGGTTTGGGATAGAAAGCTGCCGTTATTTGAGCAATACCTTCGGCAAGTTTATCTATATAAAATTCGGCTTTATTTTCATACCCTACAGTTTTTTCAGCTATTTTTTGTTTTAATTTTTGGTCTTGTAATTTTTTGAAATTTATTAAAGCCATCGGATGTATACCTATATGCGAGGCAATAATAAATTCTTCTCTTGCAAGACCAACTCCATCGTTCGGAATAAATGACGCTTCAAACGCTTCTTCAGGAGAGCCGATATTCATCATTATTTTAGTCTTCGGTCTTTCTGTATGACTAACGGCATATTTTTTAACTTCCCATTTAATTTTGCCTTGCCAGACATATCCATCCATACCAGTAGAACAGTCAACTGTTACGAGCTGTTTGTGTTTTATTTTTTTTGTTGCGCCTTGCGTTCCAACAATACATGGAATACCTAGCTCTCTAGAAACTATTGCCGCATGAGATGTGCGTCCGCCTTCATCTGTTACAATTGCCGCAGCTATTTTCATAATTGGCTCCCAGTCAGGATCAGTCATTTTAGTAACAAGAATCTCCCCTTTTTTAAAATGCTTAATACCATTAACATTTAGTATTACATTTGCCTTACCTGCGGCTATTTTTGAGCCGACTGCGGCACCTTGCACAAGCATTTTTCCTAAACGATGATCTGAGACATAATCTTCTATCTCTAAAACATTTTTAACAGCATGTACTGTTTCAGGTCTTGCTTGTACGATAAATAATTCCCCAGAAATACCGTCTTTTGCCCATTCCAAGTCCATCGGTCTTCCGTAATGGTCTTCAATAATTGTCGCCCATCTCGCAAGCGTTAAAACTTCTTCGTCAGTTAATGAAAATATATTTCTATTTTTATCCGAAGTTTTAATGATGCGAGTTACGGATTTACCCGCTCCATAAATCATCGTCTTTTCTTTAGTTCCAATTTTTTTAACTATAATTGGTTTATATCCTTGTTTAAGCATCGGCTTAAACACTTTATATTCATCCGGTATTACTTTGCCCTGCACTATCATATCTCCTAATCCCCATGAACTGTTAATAATCACTGTGCCAGCGAAACCAGTTTCTGGATCTATCGTAAACATTACCCCAGACGATGCCTTATCTGACCTGACCATTTTTTGAACTCCTACGGAAAGATGAGTTTCTATATGGTCAAATCCCTTATCCTCTCTGTATGAAATTGCCCTATCGGTAAAGAGTGAAGAAAAACATTTTTTTACCGCCTCTAAAACCGCCTGTTCTCCGGATATATTCAAATATGTTTCTTGTTGTCCAGCAAAACTTGCGCTTGGTAAGTCCTCCGCTGTTGCCGAAGAGCGCACAGCAACATCCGTATTTTTCATTTTTGATTCTTCTGACAATTTCCTATAAGCCTCTTTAATATCATTTTTCATATCTTCCGGCATTTCCGCTTTAAGTATCATTTCTCTAATTTTACTGCCTCTTTTTTGAAGGTTAGCGATATTATAAGTATTTAGTCCTTTAAGAGTTTCCTTGATTTTGGGAGTTAATTGATTCGCTTCAAGAAATTTTGTGTAAGCGGCGGCTGTTACCGCAAAGCCATTTGGAATATTAACATCTTTCTTTGTGAGAAGATTATACATCTCCCCCAAAGACGCATTCTTACCCCCTACTAACAGCACATCTTTAATAGATAAATCTTTAAACCAAATTATATTTTTCATATTAAATATATTATAGCCTAATTATTGTAATTTATAAAAATATGCAACTTCTCTCTCCTTTTAAAAAATTTGATAAGCGTTCTAATGCTAATTTATTTAAAATTTTTATAGCGTTAAATTAGTGAAAATAAGTTATACACAGGACACGATGTTTTATAAATTGTATAATTAAATTAACTTAGAAAGGTCATCAATTAAATTCACTCCAATGCCAGCAAAAAAGAAAGTTACAAAAAAAGCAAAAAAGAAATAACCATTCTTTTGGCTTAACACAAACCCGCCTTTTTAAAATTATAGGCGGGTTTTATTTTTTGTTTTTATTAGAACTCGTCTATAAATCTATAATCGCATCTATATTATCTTGATTTGAAATTATGTTATTTTTTTTATGTCCGCACTTTACACATTGATGCGTTATAGAAAATTTACCGCCCGCGACATTAACGCTTATAGGCTTCATCATACCCTTACAATTAGAAGCTCTATCTCCCGGGTCAATATCCATATGTTTACTCCAAAGGCATTTAGGACAATGATTGGTGTATCCATCGCCTATAACTTTTTTACCGCAATTTTCACAAATAAAATTCTCCTGTTTTTTAATAAATACCATTTCAATATAAATCTATTGAGGGAAGTTAATGTCGGGCTGCCGAGAATCGAACTCGGTCTTTACGCACCCGAAGCGCATGTACTACCGGTATACTACAGCCCGTTTTCCTAAAATACTCACTAGCTTTATTTAATATCAAAAAACTATTTTAGTCTAT
>JACCDV010390162.1_pt1 | contig 15046 bp, 20 predicted proteins | sample 7446131 | NCBI WGS metagenome assembly JACCDV01 (sample SAMN15323448, study PRJNA562643) | freshwater metagenome | isolation source: river surface water | place: USA:Blue River Watershed | collected 2017-08-17 | reverse complement strand
GGGATTGGCCCGAAAATACGCGTGCCTATTGGTTCTTTTTTGGGGTTAATGATCACGGCTGCATTTTCGTCGAATCGGACATAAAGGCCTCCTTTCCGCCTAAGATTTGTTTTAGCGCGCACAATAACGGCCTTAACAATATCTTTCTTTTTCACTCCCTTTCTTGGCTCCGCCACCTGAACGGAAGCGACGATAACATCGCCAAGATGCGCAAATTTTTTACGACTACCGCCAAGAACACGAAAACAGCGAATGGTTTTTGCGCCTGAATTGTCAGCTACTTTTAATATTGATCTTTCTTGAATCATAATTTTTAGACGATTTTTTCAATTACTCTCCAGTTTTTATCTTTAGAAAGCGGCCTGGTTTCTTCTATCACAACTTTATCTCCAACATGATAAATATTTTTTTCATCATGAGCCTTAAATTTTTTACTAGAACTAGATTGCTTGCCATATTTAGCATTATTTTTAACTCGAAGTACAGACACAACAACTGTTTTGTCCATTTTGTCAGACACTACTTCGCCAACTAGCCTTCTTGATTTTTTAGTATTAACAATATTTTCCATATTATTTAACAATAACTTTGGTTTTCACGGGCAATTTATGACCAGCGATACGAAAAGCATCTCTCGCAATTGACTCGCTAACTCCATCCATCTCAAAAATAATTCTACCTGGTTTTACTGGAAACACATAATGATCTACAGCTCCTTTGCCTGCACCCATAGTCACCTCTGGCGGTTTTCTAGTAACTGGCTTATCCGGGAATATACGAATCCAAACTTTTCCTTCTCTTTTAATAAAATTTGTTAAAGCCTTTCTTGCTGCTTCAATCTGTCTAGAAGTAATCCACGAAGAACCAAGAGATTGCAATCCATACGAGCCGAAACTTAACTCTAAACCACGAGTTTCAGTTTCCCGTTTTAAAGAGCGCCCTCTCTGCCATTTTCTATGTTTTACTTTTTTAGGTGTAAGCATGTTTATTTGAAAATTTCGCCTTTATAAACCCACACCTTTATACCAATAGTTCCGTAAGTAGTAAAGGCCGTAGACTCTCCATAATCAATATCTGCTCTTAATGTTGCGAGTGGTAAGCTACCAGCAGTGAGCCACTCAACACGCGCTATCTCAGCGCCATCCAGTCGCCCACCCACTTTAATCTTGACTCCCTTAATGCCTCGCATAGCCATAGTTTCATCAAGATACTTTTTAATAGTTCTTCTAAATTTAGCCCTGCGCTCAAGATCTATTGCTATATTTTTAGCAACAACTTGGGCAGACACCTCGCCACGAGGTAATTCTAAAACATTCAAGCTAATATTCGGGATAGAAGCGTTCATATTATTTTTCTTCCTAGCTTTAATAAGGGCTTTAATTACTTCTCTATTTAAATCTTCAACTCCTTTCCCGCCGCGGCCAATAATTAATCCCGGTCTAGCCGCTTTAATAAATACACGATAAGCGCTTGCTGTTCGCTCAATATTGATATCCACAACGCCAGCCTGAGATAATTTGGAATTAATAATTTTTCTAATTATTACGTCTTCTTCTAAGAATCTCTTTGTTTCTTCGCGATTGCCAATCCAACGAGATCCCCACCCTCGTAATATTCCTAATCTAAGCGAATTTGGTTTAATCTTGTGTCCCATATTATTTATATAGATTTTCTACGAAACATTTTTTTAATTGGGCTATCTTTTTTATCTGCTCCAGAGGCTTTCTCTACTTTAATTTCTTTCTTATCCTTAATAATACCCTTATCCGCAGAGCTAATACTACGATTAGATGGCTGATTCTTTTTAACGCCTTTTATTAATTTATTTTGACGCACATTGGAGGTCTTTTTAGACGAAATATTTTCCATCATCGTGAACCGGCTCTTTTTAACGCCAGGAGCGAGTAATATAGTGACATGAGATGACTTTTTATGCAAAGGAGTCGCCATGCCTCTGGCTCGAGGCAGCCATCTTTTTAATACTTTTCCTTGATTTGCAAAAATAGTTTTAATATAAAGATTATCAATAGCGATGCCTTTATTTTTAGCATTCGCGACAGCGCTTCTTAAAAGTTTAAGTATAGGTTTCGCGGCGCGCTCTTTTCTAAATAAAAGTTGAGCCTCGGCTTCTCCTATTGGTAAATTAGATATAATACGAATTATAGACCTCACTTTTCTTGGGGCAATATCTAGTTTATTTAATTTTGCTTTAATTTCGGTCATTAATAAATATTATTTTTTAGGAGTAGCTGTTTTTTCTACTTCTTTTTGTAATTTACCTCCGTGTCGTACAAATTTTTTAGTAGGCGCAAATTCTCCAAGCCGATGGCCTACCATTTCTTCTCTCACCCTAACATCAACAAAAGATTTGCCTGTATGTACCGCAAATATCGCACCAATCATTTCCGGAGAAATCTCTGAATTTCTTGCCCAGGTTTTAATAGGATTTTTGCCATCCGATGCGAGCGCCTTCTTTAAAAGTTTGGCGTCAACATATGGGCCCTTTTTTGCACTTCTTGACATCATTTTATTTTTTATTCTTTTTAGTTCTTCTTTGAACAATTAAAACCTTTGACCATTTTTTTCTATTTCTAGTTCTCCTGCCGCCAGTAACCTTACCCCAAAGAGTTTTCGGCTTTCTAGTGCCTCTCGGTTGACGGCCCTCTCCTCCACCATACGGGTGGTCAACTGGGTTCATAGCAGTTCCGCGCACAGTGGGCCTTATCCCCATTCCTCTGTTTCGCCCTGCTTTTCCTATTTCAACAAGCCCCCAATCAGGATTAGAGACCTGACCAATAGACGCAAATCCATCCCACAAAACTTTTCTGATTTCGCCGGATGACATTTTAAGATGAGTAAAGCCAGCATCATGCCCTTGAACTTCAACTGAAGAACCCGCAGACCGAGCAATTTGGCCTCCTTTGCCTGGATTAATCTCAACATTGTGCACCGCATAACCAATGGGAATATTTTTAAGATGCATACGACTTCCGGGAGTAAGAGGAGCAGTCGCGGAAATTAATATACTATCACCCTCCTTAACACCATGGGGAGCAAGAGCATATCTTCTCTCTCCATCTTTATAAAGCAACTTCATTATAAAAGCAGTCCTGTATGGATCATATTCCAGAGTTTCAACTTTCGCAGGAATATTTATTTTATCAACAGCAATAAAATCTAAAAGACGATATAACTTTTTATTGCCTCCGCCCTGATGGCGTACGGTAATTCTCCCAGCACTATTCCTACCTGATTTTTGACTGATTCTAATCGTCAGCTTTCTGTCCTTGCGAACCTTCGTCAAAACGCTGTAATCCGGCACACTCATATGTCGCCTAGATGGAGTTGTTGGTTTAAACTTTTTCATTGCTAATACTTTGTCCGCTTTTAAGCGCCGCTATCGCTTTTTTAATTTTACCAATGCGCACAATATTAACCGACACGACATTAACTTTGTGCGTTTTTTCAAGCAATTTTTTAATTTCTGTTTTATTCGCTCGCTTATCAACATCAAAAACATACTTATTTTCTTTTTTTAATAAAGATGTTTTTTCAGTAATACGAGGGTTTTTAATTAATCCTTTATACGGCATGGTAGTGATTGTCTATGATTGCGACCGCTTCTTTTTCAATTAAAATATTTTTATAGCGCAATAAATCATAGATGTTGAGCGATTTAGGCCCTATACTTTTAATTTTTGGTATATTAGCTGATGCTCTGTAAATATTTTTATTATCAATGGCGGGGATGATTAAAGCATTTTTCGAAAAATTATAAATAACTTTAACAGCAAGTTTAGTTTTCGGCTCGGAGAGCATAAGGGATTCTACAACTTTTAAATCTCCATCGGCAAGTTTTTTAGATAACACGCTAAACACTGCCGCTTGCTTCATTTTTTTATTAATTTTTACCGCAAATATTTTATCTTTTGTCGGGCCATGAGCAACGCCTCCTCCTCGCCAAATAGGAGAGCGGATAGAACCGTGTCTTGCTCTACCAGTGCCTTTTTGTCGCCATGGTTTTTTCCCTCCACCACGCACCTCCCCTCGTCCCTTGGCATGCGCTAAATTATCTCTGGTATTAGCCAGTTGTGCTTGAAGGGCCTGATGTACCAAGTCAGGATTCCATTTTGTTGCAAAAATACGATCTGGGAGATCTATAGTGCCGGACAATTCAGATAAATTGTTATAAGTTTTAACAATCATTTTTACAAATATATTTTTACTTTACTTCCGTAAGCGCCGGGGATCGAGCCTTTAAGAGCAAGCATTTTATTATCAGCTAACCATTCTATAACCTCAATATTTTTAAGAGTTTTTTGATCCCCTCCCATTCTGCCGGCCATTTTTCTGCCTGGGATAACGCGCTGTGGAGCAGTGGGCCCTAAAGATCCTGGCGCTCTATGACGATTTTTTTGCCCGTGAGTTTTAGGCCCGCCAGCAAAGCCATGTCTTTTAACTACACCTTGAAAGCCCTTGCCCTTAGATATGCCTATAATTTTATGGATAATGAATCCTTTAGACAATTCTAAATTATCTGACTGAAGACGCACCCAAGTTACGGGCGATATGTCTGTTTCGCTAAAAATCTGAGCCATTTTTATTTTTGTGCCAATAATTGAATGCGTCATAGTATCAAATATTTTATCCTGTTAAAAATAACCGAGATAGCCTCGGTTATTTTTATAAATCTCTCGGCTATTCCATCGTTAACTGATGCTCCACAGCTTAAATCATTTTTACCTCTATGTCTACCCCTGCGGGCAAATTCAGATCAGACAATGATTCCATAAGTCTTTGGCTGGGGTTTAGAATATCAATAATTCTTTTATGAACCCTAAGCTCAAATTGTTCGCGGCTATCTTTATACACAAAAGATGCACGATTAACTGTATATTTTCTAAATTCCGTAGGCAACGGAATTGGCCCAACAATTTCAGCATCAGAGCGCTCTAATACCTCTACTATTTGACGACAAGAAGTATCTATAAGCCGCTGATCATATGATTTAATTCTTAACCTCAGCTTGTCCAAAGCAATAAAAATTATTTATGAATTTTAGTTATGACTCCCGCGCCAACTGTTTTGCCTCCTTCGCGGATAGCAAAGCGCTGTTGCTCTTCTGACGCGACTGGGGCGATAAGAGTCACTCCGACTTTTACGGTATCTCCAGGCATAGCCATTTCAGTCCCTTCTGGTAATTTAATCTCTCCGGTTACATCCGTTGTGCGTACATAAAACTGTGGCTTATATCCGGCGAAAACAGGAGTATGTCGCCCGCCTTCTTCCTTGCTAAGAAGCAATACTTCAGCATCAAAATCAGTATGCGGGGTAATGCTGCCTGGCTTAGCAAGTACCTGCCCACGCTCTATATCTTCTTTTTTAACTCCCCTTAAAAGAATACCTGCATTATCGCCAGCGCGACCCTCATCTAACTGCTTGTTAAACATTTCAATACCTGTCACAACAGTTTTTTGTGTGGCTTTTAAGCCAACTATTTCAATTTCTTCGTTTAATTTAACAATCCCACGCTCAATGCGGCCAGTCACAACCGTCCCTCTGCCCTCAATAGTGAATATGTCTTCAACAGGCATAAGAAATGGTTTGTCAGTTTCTCTTTTTGGCTCTGGAATATAATTATCCAAAGCATTCACAAGCTCCATAATAGGCGCAGCGGCGGCGTCATCTGCATTTGTTATTTCTAACGCTTTTAGAGCTGACCCACGAATGATTGGGGTTTCATTACCAGGATACTGATATTTAGATAACAGCTCTCTTACTTCGGCCTCAACTAAATCAACAAGCTCTGGGTCATCCACCATATCTACTTTATTTAAGAACACCACAATGGATGGGACGCCTACTTGTCTCGCAAGCAAAATATGTTCACGAGTTTGCGGCATTGGGCCGTCAGCAGCGGATACAACTAAAATCGCTCCATCCATCTGAGCTGCTCCTGTAATCATGTTTTTAATGTAGTCAGCATGACCCGGCGCATCAATATGAGCATAGTGACGCTTTTCTGACTCATATTCAGAGTGGTGCAACGCGATTGTAATACCACGAGCTTTCTCTTCGGGGGCATTGTCTATGTCAGACACTTTTTCTTCTTTTTTAATTAATCCTTTTAAAAAAAGGACGTGGGTCAAAGCGGCGGTTAAAGTTGTTTTACCATGGTCAACATGACCAATGGTTCCAACGTTTACGTGAGGCTTAGACCGTTCAAACTTTTCTGCCATTTATTTTTGTAACTTATTATTTAATTAAAATTATACGACTTGATTGTTATTCTAGCGATGATGCGCATTAGTGTCAACTTATTTTCGCCCAGCTATAATTGCTTCTTCTATATTTTTGGGAGCTGGCTCATAATGACTAAACTCCATAGTAAATGAACCGCGGCCTTGCGTCATAGAGCGCAATTTAGTTGCATATCCAAACATTTCAGAGAGAGGCACGGTAGAATTAATAACTTTTGAATTAATACGATCTTCAATAGATTCAATCCTACCTCTTTTAGATGAAATGTCTCCTGTAATATCACCCATAAATTCTGACGCAACAATCACCTGAACTTTCATAATGGGTTCTAATAAAACCGGCTTAGAATTTTTGCATCCTTCTTGCAAACCCATAGAGGCGGCTATCTTGAAAGCAATTTCCGAAGAATCCACATCGTGATAGGAACCATCATAGAGCGTGACCTTGATATCAACTACTGGGAAGCCAGCGATAACACCTTTGCTCAAAAACTCTTTGACACCTTTTTCAACAGCAGGGATATATTCGCGAGGAACGGTACCTCCCTTAATGGCGTCAACGAATTCAAATCCTTGTCCCCTATCTAGTGGTTCAATTTTTAACCTCACATGACCGTACTGCCCGCGGCCACCAGATTGTTTAATATATTTACCTTCTGATTCAGTAAAACTAGTAATAGTTTCTTTATAAGCAACTTGCGGGCGCCCGGCAGTAGCGCTCACCGCAAACTCACGCTTCATTCTTTCAACTAATACTTCAAGATGGAGCTCGCCCATCCCCGCAATAATTGTCTCGCCCGTGTCAGGGTCTCCTGACACCCTAAATGTTGGGTCTTCGTCTGCTAGTCGTCTTAAAGCAACGCCCATTTTTTCTTGGTCAACCTTAGATTCTGGAACAATTTTTTGAAAAATCACCGGCTCAGGGAAATTAATGCTTTCTAAAATAATTGGGGCGGCAATATCGCAAAGAGTGTTACCCGTAGTCGTGTTTTTTAATCCCACAAGGGCTCCTATGTGTCCTGCGCGCAACTCTTCCAATTCTTCACGAGAATTAGCATGCATACGCAATATTCGCCCGACCCTCTCTTCCTCTCCTTTGGTGGCATTTAAAATATAAGTACCCCTATTTAAAACTCCGCTATAAACTCTAAAAAAAGTTAAAGTCCCAACAAACGGATCAGCGGCAATTTTAAAAGCTAGGGCAGAAAATGGCTCATTTTCTGATGGAGAGCGCAAGATATCATCACCGGTTTTAGGGTCCACTCCTTTCACTGGAGGCAAATCAGTTGGGGCAGGAAGATAATCAACGACAGCGTCAAGAACAAGCTGAACTCCCTTATTTTTATAAGCGCTTCCACAGAGTACAGGGATAATTGAAAGATTTAAAACGCATTGGCGAAGAAGCTTTTTAAGTTCTGCTAAAGGAATTTCTTTGCCGTCTAAATAATCGCTCATCAAACGATTATCGTTTTCAACTATTTTTTCTATTAAAATAGCTCTTTGTGCCTCGGCCTCCGCTTGCAAATTAGAAGGGATGGGAATCTCCACTATTTTTTCTCCTCTATCCCCTTCAAAATGATATGCTTTCATTTCAAGCAAATCTATAATCCCTTCAAATTTTTCTTCAGCGCCGATTGGCAATTGGAAAGCAATGGCATTCGGGTTAAGACGAGATTTAATAGATTCAAAGCTTTTTTCAAAAGAGGCGCCTGCCCTATCTAATTTATTAATAAAACAAATTCTTGGAACTTTATATTCATCGGCATAGTGCCAATTAGTCTCCGACTGTGGCTCAACACCAGAAACACCATCAAACACAACAACTGCACCATCCAAAACACGCAAAGAGCGTTTAACTTCAACCGTAAAATCAATATGACCAGGCGTGTCTATAAGATTAATGCGGTGCTCATAGTTTTTATCTCCATTCCTATAAGATGGGGTCCAGAAACAAGTTGTCGCCGCAGATGTAATGGTAATGCCACGTTCGCGCTCTTGGTCCATCCAATCCATAACAGTCTCTCCCTCATGGACTTCCCCTATTTTGTGAGACACTCCCGTATAAAAAAGAATGCGCTCGGAAGTTGTAGTCTTCCCTGCGTCAATATGAGCGATTACGCCGATATTTCTAGTTTTCTCTATTGAATAAGATTTGCTTTCCATATTAAATTTTTAGATTATCCCGCAAAATGCGCGAAAGCTCTATTGCCTTCAGCCATTCTGTGAATGTCTTGTTTTTTCTTAATTGCTGCACCCTCGTTTTGTGAGGCAGCAATAAATTCAGCGGCAAGTTTTTCCGAAATGGGCTTGCCTTTTTTAGAGCGAGCAGCAGAGATAATCCATTTGGACGCCAATACAAATTGACGCGCTGGGCGTACTTCTCTTGGGACCTGATAATTAGCCCCACCTACTCGCTTAGAAACTACTTCTACTAATGGCTTAGCATTGTCTAATGCTAACTCAAAGATTTCAAGCGGCTTTTTCCCTGTTTTTTCTATAATTGCAAAGGCGCCATATAAGTCCTTCATGGCTATCGATTTTTTCCCATCATACATTAAATAATTTATAAACCTAGAAATCGCTATATTATCGTAAGTAATATCAGGAGCGTGTTCTCTTTTGTAGTTCTTTTTGCGTCTCATTTAATGTTAATTATTTTTTAGCTTTTGCTTTTTTAGCGCCGTACTTGCTTCTTTGTTGTTTGCGGCCAGCAACGCCGGCAGTATCTAATACCCCACGCACAATATGATAGCGAACACCAGGCAAGTCTTTTACTCTGCCTCCCCTTATCATAACCACGGAGTGCTCTTGCAGATTATGCTGTTCCCCGGGAATATATGCCGTGACTTCCATTCCGTTTGTGAGACGCACCCTCGCGACTTTTCTTAAAGCAGAATTAGGTTTTTTCGGAGTAGTAGTAAATACTTTTAGGCAAGCACCCCTCTTTTGCGGAGATACGGCAAGTACGGGTTTGTTTTTTAAAACATTAAAATATCGGCCCATAGCTGGCGATTTAGATTTCTTAGATGTAATTTTGCGCCCCCGTTTCAGGAGCTGGTTCATTGTCGGCACGTTCGTAAATATATCAATTGAAAGAATACTATGTCAAATTTTTATATTTGTCCATAATGTAAATATAAGTTTAAAAATTTAAATATCCAAAACATATATTAAGCATCCTAGTTTTTAATGGTTTATTTTTATATTGAAATAATTTTTCATGACAGACTAAAAATACTATCGCTTATTCATTTATCCTAAAACATAGCCAAAGCCAGTAAATAGAGCAAAAATTAAAGAAGCAATGGGACTCAAGAATAATATACTAATAAATAAAGCGAGAATAATGCCAAACGGGCCAATAGATGAGAAGATTTCACGAGATTGATGCGGAAATAAAGAGCTTAAAATCTTAGATCCATCGAGGGGCGGGATGGGGATCAGATTAAAAAGAGCGATAAAAATATTTACGTAAATTATTATCCCCACAGACGCAACCAAAACGTCATTGCTCGCAATCTCAGGCATCAAAAATCTTACTGCTAGAAAAAGCATACTCATTAATAGAGCCAAGCATAAATTAGCAGCTGGCCCGCCAAGTGCTATTTTAAGTTCCCCTTGTGGATCGCGAATATTATACGGATTAAAAGGCACTGGCTTCGCCCACCCCATAAAAGCGCCCGCGGTAAACATCAAAAAAAGAGGCACAATAATAGTCCCTAATATATCAATATGCGCTAATGGATTTAGGGTTAGTCGCCCAGCTCTTTTCGCCGTATCATCCCCAAGCTCATTTGCCACAAAACTATGAGAATATTCATGGACAACTACTGAAAATAATATTACAAGGTATAAAAAAATTTTTGAATTAATGTCGTTCACGGTCTGCGCACTTTACATTTATTACGCAATTTAATAATATACTAATTATGCGTCAGTGTGAAATTTGCGGGAAAGGATCAATAATGCGTGGGCAAAGAATCAAGCTCCGCGGCAATTATAATCCAACCCAAAAACAAAGAAAACAACCAAACCTTCAGCCAACAAGATTACTTGGTAGAAAAGTGACTACTTGTATTAAGTGCCTCAAAAGCATCAGCAAAGCAGGTATTTCAAAAAAACAGTAACCACGTTTCAACTATTAGCCATATCAAGCTTAGGATATTATTGTTTGGTTGTTTATGTATTGCGTCTTAATCTATTGCACTAGGATATGCCCTGTAGCGCAATAGATTCTAGGCGTTAAATCCTGTATAGTAATATAAGCGGGCTGTAGTATAACGGCAGTATACACCCTTGGGGTGGGTGCGACCCGGGTTCAATTCCCGGCAGCCCGACCAATCTAAACATTGCGAATTTTTCGGGTCATTTGTTGTTCGTTCTCCCCTCCTCGTTTGCCCGACTGAAAATCTTAAATCACAGAAGCCGAAGCACAAAACACGCCTATGTAGTAAGCGCGAAGCGCTCTACTGCTAGCACTCGTGGTTTAAGTTTGCTCTGATAGTAATTCTCTACGAAGACAGTGGTTTTTGCCAATCAAGCACAAATCACGCGCCTCTGCCAATGATAATAACTGCGATTACGACTAAAATAGTCTTATGCAGAATTTTATTTTTTATTTAACAATAACAAAATTAACCCAATCATTTTATCTTTATCTTTTGGATTACTTTCAGCAATTAAAAGAGTCAAGGCAGTTAAGGCCCCTGATGTTAAGCTAACGCGTAAAAGCCCAGCTTTTTGTAAAAACCAAACAAAAGCAAAGGCGCCGCTCCGTTTATTGCCGTCTATAAAAGGGTGATCTTTTACTATAAAATATAAAAGATGAGCGGCTTTTTCTTCAATATTTGGATAAACATCTCTACCAAATACGGATTGAAACACATTACCAACAATACCCTCAATTGTTTTTTGGTTGCGTTCTTGTCCAAAAATAGCCGTGGCCTGTTTTTTAGCAATTAATTCTTTTTTGAGTTCAGCAAGCACCTGCGATAATTCATTAGTAGTAAAAGCAACTGTTTTTTTATTGATACCTCCCTTAGGAAATATATTTTTATCATATGCTTCAAGCGAAAACCATGTTTCTGCGAAAACATTAATAAGTTCTAAAATATCTTTAATTTTTACATTGCTATCAGCGAGCACAAGTGTTCTGATGTTTGCTGCCGCTTGTAAAAAATTTTCATAATTTTTACTAATTCTTTTTTGATTAATAGTGTAGCCATCAATAAGATGTTTTTTAATCACACTTGTTGCCCAAACACGAAATTGCGTAGCTTGTTTTGAATCCACGCGATATCCCACCGAGATAATCATATCAAGATTATAATAATCTACGTGATATATTTTCCCATCAGCAGCAGTTGTTGCAATTTTTACAACAACTGAATTTTGATTTAATTCACCTGATTTAAAAATGTTTTTAATGTGACGAGAAATAACTGACTTATCTCTTTCAAATAAATCTGCTATTTGATTTAAGTTTGCCCATATTGTTTGCGCATCAAAATCCCCGCGAAATTCAATCGCCCCACTTTTGGCCTGATAAATAATAAGTTTTCTTTTATCTTTGCCCATAATGTTTTGTTTTTAAGTAAAAATTGTTTTTATTGAATTTCAGCCCCAGGATTCACTTAAAAATTGTAAAAGCAGCTCTTGTAATCTTTTTTTAAAAATAAGCTCTACGTTATTAGCCCTAGCTAACGCCATAGCCTGCCTTGTGAAATAAGAAGTAGTAACTACTATTGCTTTATTGCAATTATAATATTTCATAGCGCCAACAGCCTGCTGGACGGCATCATTGCCTGTTGACCAATTATGATAACATTTTGCCTGTATTAAAATTCTTTCTCCGCCTTTGTTAGCAATTAAATCCCCTCCTTGATCTCCTGACTTACCTATCCATTCTGTGGTATAGCCCATTGCTTCGAAAAGACGATAAAGCAATTTTTCAAAATCCGCCCCTGATAAATCAGTAAATTTTTGTGGTTGCTTACAAATGCTTTCTCTGGTTAATTTTTCTTCATTTTCTTGAATATAAAAACGCAGAAGCTCAAGGGTGTCGTCTTCTTTGGAAGTAACCCCCGACTCTCTTAAAATCTTTTTAAGATCATTAATCCTATCCCAATCAAAGTTACGATTTCTATAACACCATCCTTTATTTTTTGCCCCTTCAAATCCAAAACGATTGATAAAATTCTTCAAATAATCTTCTTGTCTATTATGTTTTAAATTATTTAATAATTGACTTAAATGCTTTTGCTTTAAGTCGCGCTCAATTTTACGTTTTAAAAACATAGCGCCGATAAGGCCTATAATGACTAAAGCTCCATAAATGATCCACCGCCAAAATATTTCCCGATTAGTAAAATAGAGTAATATTAAAAATATTACAGAAAAAACGGCTATCCCAGTCAGTAATTCGTCCAACGCAGCCTCTCTTTTGCGATTATATTTTGGTTTGTACATAAAAAAATAAATTTATGAAAAAAGTTTATATATTTATATTATTACACAATATTCTCATATTCTCAATTTCCTTATTTCAATTTGGAAAGAATTTTATAATATAATTTGCGGTCTATTTTTATGCTCCACAACCGATCCTTGAATTCTCACGAACTTGTCTAAATAATAGTTCGCAGGATTTTTAAAAAATTTATATAAATTAGAGCTAAAAATTATACCTGTGAAATATTAACTCAGAAAAGGTTCGCCAAAAGTCCTATATATAGCTTTAATTTACTTTGAAATCACAATCAAAAACCGCTCCTATAAAAGGGGCGGTCTCTGACAATCTCACTTTACATATAGATTTCCCCGGCTAATGCCAGATTGGTGAGTCTCAATCTCGATTCACGAACCGAGATAATTTGACTCTCCTATTAGATTCATTTGATCCGGAATCTAATAAACAAGTGAGACAATTTCATTATATCACCCGCGCATATGGTTGCAAATGACGCAAGACCTAATAAAATCCACCTATAATGGGCTCACTCGCATTATTATCCACAGCCACAAAAATTAGTTACGCGCAAATTACGCTTTCTGCTTTTTTAAGGTCTTCAGGAGTATTAATAGGTAAAAAATGATCGTCTCTAACTACTTTAACTGGATAATCTTTCGCCATCGCAAGCACTACTCTTGGCAAACCATATTCTTTATTTGCGAGCAATCGCGGTTCATACGTAAAAATTCTATTATCCAAAGTATATGCACCAGTCGAAACTAATTTTGCCCCTTTTTGTGGTATAAAGTCACTCATATTGCCCGCTTCATCTACTAAGACAGCTAAGTAGTCATCCCACTCTCTATAGGCGACCCCAAAAGCAAGTGATTCTTGTATCATATTATTTAAAAAGCTCGCTGTATAAATATCATCGCCGTTTAATACTAAAAATTTTTCTCCGTTTTCTATTAAATGTCTCACCGACCACAACGCCCCTCCTGTCCCAAGCATATTTATATCTTGTGATATATATTTTATTGGAATGTTATTAAAAGAATCCCCAAAATAGTTTTGTATTTTATCCCCGCAATAATTAATAACTACAATAATTTCAGTGACTGCGCTTGGCAATGATTCTAAAATATAACTCAAAATTGGTTTATTATTAATATTTAATAGTGGCTTGGGGATGCCACGCGTTAGTTCGCCCATCCGCGTCCCCCTGCCTCCCGCAAAAATTATGACTTTCATATTAGTAAAAGTATTTTAGCAAAAAATTTTCAAATAGTAATCTTGTTACTATTTTTGCAAAAAAAATGGGCTAATAGCCCATTTATATAAGAAAAAATTTTCCAGGGGTGATATCCCCTGTCTCCCCCCTTCTCCAGCGATCTATAAGTTTTCTTTGCGCTGGGTAAATGTTTTCTGGTAGCTCGTCAGGTGCACAGAGCATAATCCGATGAATTTCGAGCGAATTAATTTTTGGCTTCTCTTGAAGCTTTGTGACTTCGCCGGAGAAAAGATACACACACCCAGGACTTTTCCGAAGGAAATAAGTCCCTACGTGGACTAGAGGGATATCTAGCCCCGTCTCCTCCCATACTTCACGTCTCGCGGCAACGTCAGGAGTTTCCCCCGCCCCTATGCCACCTCCAGGAAGCGAAATTCCTTGTGCGCCATAAGCATGGTGCACAAGAACGATCTGGCGTCTTACCTCAATAATCGCGACAGCACACAAAGTCGCCCTGCTATCCACTACAAACCCCTCCTTTTTGTATTATTAAATAGCGTAAATACGTAAAACGAATTTAACACTATTCTAGTATCCCGTCAAGGTTTACATCATAGAGCATCGCCTCGTTAATCAAGCGATACTCATTTAGCTCTTCAGAATTAAACCAAAGAGATATTTCTTTCTCGGCCTCTTCCGGAGTGCCAGAGGCATGAATTAAATTCCTAACAGAGCGCCCATCTGTATCAGATAGCATATAAGAGTCAATGGTAAAATCCCCTCTAATAGTGCCGACATCTGAAGTTATTGGTTCAGTCGCGCCTGTTATTTTGCGAATAACGCCAACTGCATGCGAGCCCTGCCAAACCATAGCGATTACTGGCCCTGAAGAAATATATTTTTTTAGATGACCTAAAATAACTCTTGTAATCTGAAGAGGGTCTTCAGACGGAGGAGTTTTGCCCTGTGCTTTATAGGCATTAATAGTTTTAGTGCCAGTTTTCATAGGCCACTCTGGGTCAACCAGATAGTGCTTTTCTACCAACTCTGGATTTGCAATAAGCATTTTAAGAGCGATAAGCTTTAGCCCTGTCTGCTCATAGC
>JACCDV010603468.1_pt1 | contig 15049 bp, 15 predicted proteins | sample 7446131 | NCBI WGS metagenome assembly JACCDV01 (sample SAMN15323448, study PRJNA562643) | freshwater metagenome | isolation source: river surface water | place: USA:Blue River Watershed | collected 2017-08-17 | reverse complement strand
GAATACAACGCCGAAGAACTCGCACGACTGAGCATCACCTTTGTGCCGTGTCCTGCTGGCAAAGTACGACGGTATTTCGCAATCCAAAACTTCACTGATATCTTTCGCACCATCGGTGGCCTCTTTGTAGCTTGGTATAAGCTATTTGTCCTCTATCCAGACGTACTCTTTAGTAAAGGTGGATACACCAGTGTGCCAATGCTCCTCATGGCGCGATTTTATCGCATACCGGTTGTTATCCACGAGTCAGATAGTAAGCCGGGGCGGGCGAGCAACTTAGCCAAGAAATTTGCCCGTTATATTGGTATTGCCTACGCGAGTGCGGCTGATTATTTCCCAGCCGATAAAACGGCGTTGGTCGGTATTCCAATTCGCAAAAGTGTCCAGACTCCACACCCAAACCCGCATGAGTTCTTGGGTGTACCAAAAGACCGACCGATTATTTTTGTGACGGGTGGTTCACTTGGTGCTATGCGTATCAACAATTTTATTCTCAATAGTCTCACCCAGCTCTTGCCACAGTTCACCATCTTTCACCAAACTGGCCCCACTGAAGAGAAGGTAGTGATTCAAACCTCACAAGCCCTCGTGGCCGACAAGAACCTCCTTGAACGATACTTTGTAAAGGGGACGATGGATGCCGAAACGATGTCGGCCCTCTTTGAGGCCGCGAGTCTCGTCATCACACGTGCAGGGAGCACCACGCTCTTTGAGATTGCCCTCCATGGGACACCGGCCATCGTTATCCCAATTCCTGAAGAAATCAGCCATGACCAGCGTTCCAATGCCTACGCCTATGCTCGTTCTGGTGCCGCCACGGTGATGGAAGAGGGAAATTTGACCCCGTATTTGCTTACCTCCGAAATACAGTCTATTATGGGGGACCCCGTACGGTATGAGGCGATGAGTCGCGCCGCTCGCACCTTTGCGACCCCGCAAGCCGCTACGCAAATTGCGCAGGTTCTTGTTGGCATTGCGCAAGAACACGGATCTATCTAATACTATGTCAGACACTGTTATCACTCGAATTCCGCCGAGTCCAACCGGCAAACTCCACATCGGTACCGTCCGTACGGCACTTTTTAATTTTCTGTTTGCCAAGCATCATGGTGGTCACATGGTGTTCCGCAGTGAAGATACCGATAGAGCCCGTAGCACCAAAGAATTTGAAGATGAAATCATCAATGGACTGTTGAGTCTCGGTATCACCTGGGAAAACGACGACGACAAAATAGTCCGTCAAACTGAGCGTGCGCACATTTACCGTGAACATCTCGAACACGCAATCGCAAACGATAGTGCATATATTTCAAAAGAACCAAGTAAAGCGGATGAAACCGTCATGGTGGAAGTAGTGCGTCTGCGCAACCCGAATAAAGACATCACCTTTAATGACCTCGTCCGTGGCGACATTACTTTCAACACTACTGAACTCGGCGATATCGTCATTGCCCGTTCTGTTGATGATGCACTCTACCACTTTGCGGTGGTAGTCGACGACGCCCTTATGGGGGTCACGCATGTCATTCGTGGAGAAGATCATATCTCAAACACCCCACGGCAGATTCTTATTCAAGAAGCGCTCGGCTTTAGCCGTCCGATCTACGCCCATCTACCACTCATCCTGGCGCCTGACCGTTCAAAGATGTCCAAACGCCATGGCGCGGTTTCAATCGAGAGTTACCGCCAGGAAGGCTTTCTTGATGCAGCGATTATTAACTATCTTGCCCTCCTCGGCTGGAACCCTGGTACTGACGAAGAACTCTTTACGCTTGATGAACTCATTAAACGCTTTGATATTACCCATGTACAGAAGAGTGGGGCAGTGTTTAATCGTGATAAGTTTTTGTGGTTTAATCGTGAGCACCTAAGTCAACTTTCCCCTGAAGCTTTTAGCAACTACATTAAGGAGGCGATACCTACCAAGCTGGCTGAACTACCTGGCTATAGCGAAGAAAAGCTCGCCAAACTCATGCCAACTATTCGTGAGCGAATTTCTGTCCGCCAAGAATTTGTCACCGAAGCCGAGGCAGGGGAGTATGACTTTGCTTTTAGTACCCCAAACTACGAAGCGTCCCTCCTCACCCCAAAAGGTGTGACCGAACCTAAAGAAGTGATTCCACACCTCCAGGCGGTCCTCCATAGCCTGGCGAGCGCAGACTTCTCAACTCCTGACGCTATTAAGGCGGCTATTTGGCCGTATGCTGAAGCAACCGGGAAAGCGCTCGTTTTGTGGCCGCTACGGACTGCACTTTCGGGTCGTGCTCAGTCACCTGACCCCTTTACCATTGCCCATATTATTGGTCAACAGGAAACTTTGGCGAGAATTGTCGCTGCTTGTGATAAAATAATCCGTAATGGATAGTATTGTTCGTCACAGCCTCTCGTTTGCATGTGGAGTTCTCGTTTTGCCACTTTTGTTTGCGGGCGCTTTTTCCGTATCTGCACAATCGTCTGAAGTCGATAAGTTGAAGCAAGAGATTAACGACCGTAGTCAGCGACTTCTTGATATCGAAAAGGAAATTGCGCAATTCGAACAAGACCTCAAAAAAGTTGGCGCGGAAAAGAACACGCTCCAAAAAGCTATCAACCAGCTCGAACTAGAGCGCAAAAAGGTCCAGGCCGATATCCGCTACACCGAAAATAAAATTGCTGCGACTGATCTCGAACTCTCACAACTTATTCTCGAGATTGACGTGACTGAAAAGGACATCGACAAACAAAAAGCTGCAATCAGCGAGATTATTCGCCGTAGCTACAAAACGGATCAGGTGAGTATGGTTGAAGTGATGCTACAACACAAGCACCTCTCGGAATTCTGGTCACAACTCGATATGATGCTCCAGGTGCAAAGTAGTATGTCTGAAAAAGTCGAACGACTCGATTCACTGAAGCTTGCGCTTGACGAGAAGCGAGATGCAACCGAAGACCGTCGTGGTGCGCTCGTAAACCTTAAAGACCAGTACGGCAACCAAAGCACCGTCCTCGCGAACAACAAAGCCGAACGCACTGAACTCCTCTCAGCCACCAAGAACAAAGAGAGTGAGTACCAAAAGATAATCAAAGCGAAGCAAGCGGCTCGTGAACAAATCACCGCTGAAATGCGTAGCTTTGAAGCCAAGCTTCAATTTATCCTCGACCCAACCACCATCCCAACGGCTGGTACAGCAGTCTTTGCCTGGCCGCTCAAAAATGTGGTGATTACCCAGTACTTTGGTGGTACTGAATTTGCGAAGCGTAATGCCAGTGTGTACGGCGGACGCGCTTACCACCCGGGTGTCGACTTCGGGGTACCACGCGGCTCTGCTATTTATGCACCACTATCCGGAACTGTCCGCGCGACAGGGAACACGGACGCTGTCCCTGGCTGCTACTCATGGGGGAAATGGACGCTTATTGATCACGCCAACGGCCTCTCGACCCTCTACGCCCACCAGGACACGATTGCGGTCACACCAGGCCAACGAGTTGCTACTGGTGAAATCATCGGTTACTCGGGAAATACTGGCTACTCAACCGGTCCACATCTACACTTCACCGTGTACGCCAAAGACGGTGTGAGTGTCCGACAGTTTAATGAGATTAAGACGTCAACCAGTTGTGGTTCCGCGACCACACCGGTAGCTGCAACCGAAGCCTACCTTGACCCGATGAACTATTTGCCGCCGTATTAAAATTGACAACAAACAAGAGTAAACCCCGATCATCACTGATGGTCGGGGTTTGTGGTATTTCATTATCCATAAGGTAACGGAATTGTGAGACTAGAGAGCAACACTCACTACACGCTTATAACTAAGGATTGCTACAAGTCCGAGGATGCTCGCAGTAACACCGAGACCAAGTAACACAGTGATGAGTGAAAAGTGCTCAAGTGCAAAGCTTGCTCCAAAGAGTCCACACACCATCGCAAACTGCGACACCGCACTCTTTACAGACATAATTGTCGCTCGTGCCGCCTCTGCTTCCGCATCCCTGATATGGTGGTGTACAAAATCCTCGGTAAAGGGTCTGATAAACCCTCGCACGATGTTTTGTGCCAAGACCAGATACGCCACTAAGTAAATGGGGAATAGTGCCATGAGTAGTATCGGCACCGAGAGACAAGTCAGCGAAAAGACAACGAGCCCAAACTCACTCATAACAGTCTCAATCTTGTACGCATAGTGACTCGATAACCAAGCCACAATATTAAGCAAGAAGAAGACAAATCCGTAGTGAGAGACAGGCATACCGACGAGCTCGAAGTATGGGTTGTAGGTGAAGAACCACACTTTTGAGATCACCCCAACCAGCGCCGCAAAGAGCACCATCCAGAGGACTACTGGTGTGTTTTTGACAAAGCGTAGTCCATCCTTGATTGCTCGCCACTGTGCCTTCCGGGAGAAGGTTGTTGTCGTTCCGGGCTCGGACATACCGATAACCAAGAGAAACGCCAGCACTTGACCCGGTATCGACAGGTAGAGGGGAAGTCGTGGATGTACTTCTGCAAGCACACCAACGAGTAGACAAGAGAGTGCGATTACCAGAAATCGGTAGCCAATGGCTTTACCTTGCACTTCTTTGAAGCGTTTTGTTCCGCTGCCGTTCCTAAGCGTCTCAAAGAGGAGTGAACTTTCGGATCCCGACGTCAGAGCAAAACCAAACGCCCAAGCCAAGTTACCAATCCAGGCGAGTAGCGGGCTGGTCATCGTAGCAAAGCAGATGATACTGACGAGGAGGAGAAATCGCCCTATCAGCACCGCACGTTTTTTACCAATGACGTCGGCAAGGGCTCCGGCCGGTACGTTACTCAGCACCAAGACCATCATCACTATCGCCTCCATGAAAAAGATTTCAGGCAACGACATATGGGCCAAGGTCAACAGTGAGTAAATCACTATAGGACCCCAGAAGAGTGGTTCACCGACCACCATATAGAGCTGATATAAAAGAACTGTTCTGCGCTGCTGTAGCGTCACGGGAGGAACTCCTTCTTCTGCTGGTGTGTGCATAAAGCACAGGTTTTAGACTTGTAATGTGTGCAGTGATACAAAAACCCCTTCGGGCTCTGGTATCACAGCCGAGGGGTTTCTATAGTGAGATAAAGAGTTATCTATACAAACATACAAATTCCGCGGCTATATACCAGGTTCTTACGATCACAAATGACCATAGGAAAGGCTTCACGCCCATAATCGGCGAGTTGCTTCCAGGTATATGACTGACGGAATATGTCTTTCATAGCTTTATATAATCGAAGACGCCGGTAATTGTCAAATCTTACGACATTATTATTTTCTAAAAAGTTGTCTAAGGGGGGTGGCTAATGAAAGAAATGCAGTATCGACATTAAAGCAAAAGATGTAACTTTAATATTATTAAATTCACTCTGTAAAAAGACATCTTTGATCAGGTCGCGGGTATAGTAGATAAACTCGGTGGTCAAGCCTTTTTTAGCCTGCAGTTGTTCGTACTCAGCCGCCTTAAAAACTGCCTGGAGTTTCTCTAATTGTTTTACTAACTGAGCAACAATGTCTGTCTGTCCGCTATATCGTTGGTACAAGGCAAAAACCTCAGCACCGCGTGGGTGTCCGGAACATAAAACCTCCATAGCTTCTAGCTCCATTTTGGTTTTAATTGCTCGTAGCGTTTCAACATTTTCTTCGTCACCTAAAATCACGCCGTCGCCTACGAGAGCCTCTGGCCAGTCATGGATTTCAATCATATTTAACATGTCTTGGAACTCGTCGTCACTGAGGTTGAACTGAGTACGGTAGCGTATCGCTAAGTCACGAACAGCCAGTATATGTTCCCATACATTTTCAGGGTCTTTGATTTTCCATTGGACCCAACCAGTACGGGGGAGCAGCTCAAGTTTTTGCACTACTTGAGGAAAGAGTGGGGCATATGAGAGCGGATACTGAGCAACTACCATAACAATAAAAGTATAACATTTTAGGTTCATTTATGGTCAGAAGTAAAAGACCATACGCAAGGCAGCATTTGTAATTTAAAACTCCCCTACCTGACTTGACATTTTGTAATTGTGTTGTAATTGAGTAAACGGGGGAGTTTGACCGGTTTTGACAGCAACTCACACGAAGCCTGGGAGGTATGTCGGACAAAGCTTCAAACAGAACTCGTTAGGGTCAGTGAAATTTTTGACTAAAAACTAAAATTTAAGATTTTACTGAAAACGTACAAACGCACATTGATCTGCCCACGATTAAATCCACTGACTGCACCTGGTTATAGACGCATATATTGGCTTATAAAGGCCACGCGTACGAGGGCGTATACGCCTCTAGGAGCCTCGCGAGGCATTTGAGAAGATACAGACATCAGGTCAAAAAGTATGCGAGTAAAGGACTCAAGGTAAAAATGACCTCCAAGGGCATTTTGACGTGATGGATGTATCACGTAGAAAATTTGCCAAAATCTAGGGATATGGAAAACGAGAGAAAAATAAACCAAGACGAAATTTATAGAAAAGAGAAAATTGAGTAGACACTAGGGGAGAGGAGGGATTGTAGACACAATGGCGCTTACAGCCGGTTTTGAGCTGCAGCAGCTATATAGTGAAATAAGCTTTATTTTAGATATAATACTGAGTATTAGAGTTATTATACTCAGTTATCAACAACCCTAAAGGGAGGTGCCCCACTGCCGTTGTATAATGGTTTTATGATTAGACCACAAAGCAATCACCTGCCGAGTATCGATGATTTTTTGTTACATATCCAAGCGAACAACTATTCGCACGAAACTCTCTATAACTACGAGCGGGATCTCGATACCTTTGCGCATTTTCTAGAGGATGAGCTCGGAGGACTCTCTTTTGATAAAGTCACCAAAAAGACCATCGAGCAGTACAAGGCCTACCTCAACTCCCCCACTCGCAAGACGGCCCAGGGTGAAGAATCAGACACGAAGCTCAAAAGTGGTTCAATCAATCGTCACCTGACGTCCCTCCGCCGTTACCTCAACTTCCTCATGGATATGGACGAACCAGTCCCCGTCCCCCCGACCGCGATCAAGCTCCTCCGTATGGGCAAGCAACATGGTCAGATTGCTGAGTTCGAAGAGATGATCAAACTGATTGAGTGTCCTAGTACAATTGAAAAAGATGAGTTCGTGCAAAAGCGCAACCGCGCCATGCTCGAGACCCTGTTTGCGAGCGGTATGCGTATCTCTGAGCTCATCTCGCTGCGTATCAACCAGCTTGATCATACCGGCAAGATATTTGTTGAAGGTAAAGGTCGCAAGCGCCGCTTCATCTACCTCACTCCCCGCGCTGAAGGCTATATCCGTGAGTACCTGAAGCTCCGTGATGACGAAAACCCGTTTATCTTTGTGGCTGAACGTGGACTCAATGCCGCGAACAAAAAGAAGCATATTTCCCCCAACTACGTGCAGATGAAAATAAAGTGGTATCGTGAATTCCTCGGTATGGCAATTAAAACGAGTGCTCACAGTCTCCGTCACGGCTTTGCCACCTACCTCGCTGAACAAGGCGCAAACCCCGCCGCTATCCAGGTCCTCCTCGGCCACGAATCGCTTGAGACCACCACCCGCTACGTCCACGCGAGCGATCGCTATGCGGAAACCACCCACCGCGAGTTCCATCCGCTCAAGAAATAAACGACAAACCCGGCCATGTCAGTGGCCGGGGTGGTTTTGATTGTTCTAAGACTTACGAGACGTAAATCTTGTATGCCAAGATGAAAAGTCCTTGGGCTAGCAGCGTGAAGGTGTAAGCCGTCATGAACTTTTTTGAGTTCGGCTCAAAGAACTTCCGCTCACGTTTCGCAAACGGCTTCGTGAGGTGAAAGTCAGTGACCCGATACAGCAGCCAGATCTGCGTCAAAGTCACAGATACGTTGGCGAAGCCATACAAGAAGAAGTAGACCTTCACCCACCAAGGCGCCGTGAAGGCGAGCGCAGCAAAGCCGATTACGGCCTGAACGCCATGCCCAAGCACCATCAGGATGAGGAGCAGGAGCGCTTCCCGGTATTCTTTCCGACGCCCCGCGACATCAGTCGCTTCATAGACCTCGAACAGTTCCTTTCCGATTGCGAACTTCCCCACAAACGGCATGGTCGAGACGAGTTTGAAGAACGGTATCATTTCAGCTACTTCCTGTATTTGTTCAGATTCCCTATAATAATGACATTAATCTTGCATTTGTCAATACATAAGAAAGAGCCCCCGGGTGTTACACCGGGGGCCTTGCCGCTCGCCTAGTCTTGGCGAGTGAAGTGTGTCGACAGGTCTTGATAAACCGGCGACGTTTGAAGGAGCTCTTCGTGCGTGCCGATAGCGGCCACGCGACCACCGTCCATGACGATGATCTGATGAGCATGCTGGACGGTCGACAGTCGATGCGCGATGACGACTTGCGTCAGACCTTTGGCCCGGCGCAAGTCTTCAAATGTCTCGACAATTCCCCGTTCGGTTGCACCGTCAAGCGCTGAAGTGGCCTCATCAAGCACCACTACATCTGCGCCCTGAAGCAGCATCCGAGCAAGTGCCAGCCGTTGCTTCTCTCCCCCAGAAAGTTCATCGGCCGGACGGTCGAGACCACCTGGCTTGAGGGCGAAGTCGCCTTTGACACTCCGATAGACACGGCGGATCTGCTCATCACTGCATTCCCGCCGCAAGTCGGTATTCTCACGCACCGTGCCGCTAAAAATCGGAATGTCTTGCGGCAGATACGCAATGCGCCCGTAGAGCGACGCTTTGGATACATGGGTCAGCGGCGTACCATCAAAGCATACGCATCCAATCTCAGGATCATACTGCCGCGTAAGCAGTTTTGCGATGGTACTCTTACCTCCCCCACTCTTGCCGACGATAGCCGTCATTTTTCCTTTCGGAATCGTGAACGACACATCGCGCAAGACCGGTTCTCTCTCCTCCCCTTTGTAGGCGAAGGAGACAACCTCAAACGACATACCGACCTCAAGCGGCTCAAGCTGAACCGCATCGGGGCGATCGAGAATGGTCGGCTGCTCCCTAAGGAACTCGGCCGCCGGTTCAGCTTCGGCCCAGGCACTCTTGATCTGGGCATACACATCACCCCAGAAGAGGGCCGGTTGCACCACATACCCCATATAGATGTATAGGGCAAAGAAGGTGCCCATCGGCAACTCCCCGCTTGTGACCGACGGCAGAAAGAAGACCACCATCAAGAGACCAGCCACGAACTCGACCTTGCCAGATAGCCACCCAAACAAGGCATAGAGCCAGGCCAGGTAGTTGTTCTGCGCCAGCTGATCTTCATCACGCTGACGCAAAGTCTGATAGATCGGCTCGGTCGCTTGTTGCAACTGGATAAAGGTCACCTGCTTGACGACCTCTTCACGGCGATTGTCAATCGTCGTGCCAAGTTCGTTCTCCGCTTTCTCTTTGACCGCCATCAGCTTGCCGAGGCGAACCCCAACAAAAAGATAGCCAGCCATGAAAGCAAAGAGGATGACCACCACAGGCACGCTTGTTTTGGCGATGAACCAACTCGCAAAGAGTGCGAGCGGAACCTGCACCAACAGTGACGGTGTTAACAACGTGTTCAGCAACGTCATCGTACCGTTTACTGCTTTGGTGAGATGTTTGGGTAACTCGCCAATGTCTTGCCGATCATAGTACGGCCGGTCCAAAATGAGGAGGTGGCGCATGACACGTTGCTCCAGATTGAAGATGAGCCGTAGCACCAAACGACGCCGAAACCATGAAAGCACTGGAATGGCTGTAAAAGCCAGGAGTGCCAGGTACCAGAGCTTCGAGTACGAATCTCCGTTCCCAGCCGCCGCTTCATTCACGAAGCGTTCGAGCAGCTGCGGGATGAGCCACGCTGCTGCCGCAAATACGAGAGATAGGAGGATATAGCCGATAACCGCCCAGCCATAGCCTTTGGTCTGTTCGATGACCCACGAGAGTGCCGGATGACGCTTTTCCACTTTGAGCTCCTTTCAAAGAGCTGATAAGGTTCAATTTACTTACTATAATGACATTAAACTGAATATTGTCAATATATGATTGACATAGGACTCTCAAATTAGCTACTATGCACATAGAAACCCTAGTTTGAGGTGATGCACCATGTCAACCCGAGTCGTTCCCCTGTCTCCTGACGCCATTGCGGAGCTACGAGCTTCCTTCGGCCCCATCTTCGCTGATGGCCAGTGTTATGCCTTTGCCATTGCTCTATATCTGGGCACAGGATTGTCACTAGTTGGCCTGATGGAAGGTAAGGAGATCCGTCACGCTGGTGTGCGTGGTGAAGACGGCCTCATCTACGATGTTCGTGGGGCTTTCACGGATGCTGATTTCGGCCGAGACTACCTCCACCCTCCCTATATCATCTGTGACATCAGCATGACAGATTTGCGAAGGAGGAAGCCAATCGAAGACGGAGCTCTCCATCGTGCCCGTCGTCTCGCCGAAGCGCTCTACCCCACCCTGCCGTGGCAAAACAGCCTCGAAACGCAGATGCTCGCCTTTGCGTCGGAACTTGAAACACTCTCGCGCAAGCATGGTATCTGGATCCGCGCTGCCTACCCGACAGCCCGGCCACATCTGTCCCGTGGTGACGGTGAAGAGACCGGTTACAGGCTCTTCTATACTGCAGACGGACACGGTCTTACTTTCGACCGTTCCTACGACACCTGAAAGCAATGCCGGACCTTTGTGGGTCCGGTTGTTTTATTTCTTAAACGACAACAAGCTCATACACCTCAGTCGCTGGTTCTTCGTACGGATGAACAGCACGAATGGCTGCGAGCACAGTTTCAAGTAGCTCAGGTGAACATACTGTTTCAATCCGTTCTTCATTAACCGCTTCAAGCGTCCCAACTTCACCTATCGTTGGATTTGCGCCCGCGACTGGACGGAACCGCCCTACCCCTTTAATTGTGAAGGTGCAATGCTCATAGTCCCCTATCTTCCCTGCACCCGCTTGACCCATGGCTTCACGCAATATATCGGCATGAGTCTCGGGTGCAAACACAACGATTTTGTAACTTTTTGTCATAATTATATGCTGTCAGATTAAATCAGTTTTGTTTCGATTTAAATTATTGCTCAATGACAACATACTCCCCTTCTTTCAAGGAGTAGATTGGAAGTGATGTGTCACCATAAACAATTTGTGACTGTTTTGCTTCGTCCCAATCTATTGCGCCGCGCGGGTCATCAATACCATAATCAGATTGATAATGAGAAATAAATTTAATCGGTAGGATACCTAAACCGTCCATATTCATTCTCCAATCACAAGTCCAAAAACTTTTCGCCAGGGCATTTGAGCTGGCCGAATTGGTTGCCACAACCTTTCCTTCCCAAAGATTAGGTATGTCAAATTTCTTTAGCCAATACTGCATAAGATGATCATCCCCACCGTGTATATAAATAGCATCACAAGCTTTTACTTGCTCTGCAAGAGTTTCTGGAAATGCCAATTCTAATTGGGGTACTTGCGATTCTGGAAATAGTTCTTGTCGGTCATTATCAATTTTGAATTTTGATTCCCAATCTTCACGTGGTTGTGCAAAACAACAAATGAGTAATTTTGGACTTGGTCCAAGATCTTTAAAAACTTCACCAAAAAATTTCCTTGCTAGCTTAGGATGCCGTCCAACACCTCCAGAATTAAGAACGTATTTTGTCATAGCTATTTTTGTTTCTTTGCTTCTAACTTACGCAGTTTGAGATACTCCACCTTACTCATGTAGGTACTTGTATCAGCTTTGTCAGTAAAGATTATCCCATCGAGGTGGTCTAACTCATGTTGAATAACGCGAGCAAGGAGGCCGCCGGCCTTGAGCTCGAATTGGTTGCCGTGTTCATTAGTTGCTTCTACCACAACAGTGCTTGGTCGCTTTACTTTAGCAAATAAATCTGAGCTAGCAACACTGCCACAACCTTCCCAACCATATTCGGTCTTCTTTGAGAACCAAGTGATACGTGGATTAATAAAGACACGGAGTGGATCTGGTTCTACATAACTACGAACTTTAGTCTTTCGAATCTCAGTCACAAACACTCGAACACTCTTCCCTATCTGTGGAGCCGCAATACCAACGAGTCCAGAATGTCGCATGGTGTCCACGAGGTCCTCCACGAGCTTTCGTGTCGATTTGGCAGTTGGGTTTGCTACCTCTTTCGCTACGGCTCTAATGACCGGATTCCCGACCTGAGTAATGTCTGTGATAATCATAGGTTATGAAAGCAGTGATTTAATACTAGTATACTCCTCTTTGGTAATCTCTGTAATTGAAAGCCGATTCCCTGTTTTGAGGATAGTCATGTTCTTGAGTGCTGGGGTGGCGCGGAGTTCGGCGAGGGACACTACCCTACCCCAGGTACTGACATGGCGCACCGGGATAGCAAGCCAGCGCGGGTTCTCACGTGGGGACTTGGGGTCGTAGTAGTGACTCTTTGGGTCAAACTGAGTGGGATCTGGTACCGGCACACCTGCTATCTCCATCTCCCCTGCTACCCCAACCTCTTTGCAGGATGAGTGATAAAAGAGTGCTTTGTCCCCCACTTTCATATCGTCGCGAATCAGGTTTCGGACCTGGTAGTTCCGGATTCCGTCCCAGAGGGACTCCCTCTTCCCTTCGAGGTCAGTAATACCGAATTCACTGGGTTCGCTCTTCATGAGCCAATAGCGTTTTGCCATTGATGTATAATATAAGTGGAATGAGTTGCTGTCTATCGCCCTTTAGTCAGTGTGACTACAGTGACGATAGACGAAAAAATATTTTACATTTAATTTAGTTCATATATTTATATGATAAACGAATCACAACGAAAGACGTTACAGAGTAACGGCATTCTGCTCGGACGCACCCTTATTGGTCTCCTCTTCCTCTACGCCGGCTACGGTATGCTTACCGGTGGAGCTGAAGGCACAACAGCATTTTACGCATCAGTTGGCGTCCCGATGGCCGCTCTCGCATACTGGGTAGTACTCGCCGTTAAGCTTGGTGGCGGTCTCGCCCTCGTCCTTGGCTACAAAGTAGAACACGCGGCCCTAGCCCTTATTCTCTTCACCCTGGGGGCGACCTACTTCGGACACCGTGACTGGAGTGTCGCCATGAACGATATGGCAACTTTGAAGAACCTCGCTATTGTTGGCGGCCTCCTCTATGTTATGGCGTTTGGTGCAGGAAACGGTTGGAAAATCAAATAATCAATTATCTCAAATCATCTTCTTTGTTGTCATCGTCATAAATTGATTCAACGTAGCAATAAGTACGTCTCACTAATTTATTCCTCGACGCCTCGAATTTGAGTTAATCTAATTGATTATTTAAAAATGCAAAGAACACAAAAACACCCCTAAAGGGTGTTTTTGTTTTTGCTTCGCTTGCTCTCGATAGTGGAGATTAAGTGTAAACACTTAGTTCATGGCAAGCGTCTTAGCCCAACAAGGAGCTGACGCGTTCCATGGTCGTGTACCCTGTGTCTCATAGAGATGACGGGCATACGCCATGTTGTCGTGAATATCATCGAGATTAAGACCCATCGCAGTCGCAGCCTTCTGGTGGTAACGCTTGTTGATTTGCATTACACCAGTGTCGGCATTGTCTACGCGTCCATGGAGGACGGTTCCGTCAGCTAGATAGTGACGGAAATGTGACTCACAGCGGGCTATCTGAATCATAACCGGTACGTCGGCAAAGTATGCACGAACGACGGCTTCGGTGTCACCGACCGCAGCAGCTTCAGGGGCATACGCCACCTTTTTGGCTGATCCTGCAGTTGATTTTGCCTCAACGGTCAAGGTACTTACTTCACTTTCAGTGGTTGTGATTTGTCCGTAGGCCATGGTTTCCGGTACCGAAAATGCGGTAGAAGCGGCAACGACGGCGAGGACGATAGTCGATATAATAAGCCATTTGTCTTAACTGGTAATACCGGTGGGGACCGCCCAAATCCGGTAACCGCACTATCGTAGCAGACTTTTGCGGATTTCCCCTATAATAGCACATTTTGGACTTACTGTCAATGAAATGGGTTAGTTTTTTGCTCGTTTAAGGCACAAAAAATGGCTCTATAGAGCCATTTTTTGTGCCTGCTCCGGCAGACTACCGTTATTTGACATCTTTCATCTTTTGTTGCAAAAATGCTAATGCCCCGTGAACACCCGCTTCATCTCCCAATTCGGCAGTGGTAATGAATGGACACGGCATTACCCCATCAAGGACGGCCACTGTCGCCCGGCGGACCGAATCAATAGGGATTTTTGGGTCCCCCACCATCATGGAGCCCCCGAGGATAATGGCTTCTGGCGACCAGTAGAGTACGGTATTGCGAAGACCTTGGGCCAGGTAGCCAGCCAGTTCGTCCCAAATGACATCCTCTTGGTCGATATCATACGGCTTTACGCCCATACGGCCCTCTACGGCCCGACCAGAGACCAGATTCTCCAAGGTCGGCGGTACGTCTTCACCAAGGATAGTTCGGTCGATATCAAGCACCTGGTGTCCAGGCTCAAAACCCACACTCGCCATATCAATGACACCGTTCTCAATCCGAACACCCCCTACCCCCGTACTGACTGTGTGGTAGACGACAAGCCCTACCCCCTTCCCGGCACCATATATCGCCTCACCGAGGCCGGCCAGCGCCGTATCGTTCTCGAGGAATACCGGCACTTTAAACTCGCCAGCAAGGAAATCTACGATCGAGATATTCGCCCACTTGGTCAAAATCCCGTCATGGTCAATACCCAGACGATCTTCCCGGAGTACACCACGAACACCACCAGCAATAGCGGTGACGTCTTTGGCATTCTCTTTTATTACTGCTACCACCTCAGCCAGTCCTTGTTCAGGTTTTGCATCAGTTTTGAACGACTTTACGGTATCAAGCTTCTTACCATCAACTGAAAAGCCAATGCGTGTTTTGGTGCCGCCAATGTCAAATACAACAAAGGTCATACCTTAGAGCTGATTTATGTTGTTACAGTCAACGTTCTTGAGGATGTACTTCTCAGCTTCTTTGATATCATCAAATACCTTAAAGAGATCAAGGTCTTCTTTACTAATAGTTTTGAACTTC
>JACCDV011150002.1_pt1 | contig 15053 bp, 9 predicted proteins | sample 7446131 | NCBI WGS metagenome assembly JACCDV01 (sample SAMN15323448, study PRJNA562643) | freshwater metagenome | isolation source: river surface water | place: USA:Blue River Watershed | collected 2017-08-17 | reverse complement strand
TTTTTAAAAGCAGAATACAAATTATTAACGTTTTTCGTTCTTGGAGCGAGTGTGGTTCTTGCGGGAATTTCATTTATTGTTCCAACAACACATTGGTTAATCGTAATTGCATTTATTTTCGGAGCAATTTTCTCGGCTTATGCTGGAAATATTGGAATGAAAATCGCAACTAAAACAAATGTTAGAACTACGCAAGCCGCTCGTACCAGTTTGCCACAAGCTTTAAAAGTTTCTTTTGGAGGTGGAACCGTAATGGGATTAGGAGTTGCAGGTTTAGCTGTTTTAGGATTAACCGGATTCTTCATCATATTCTTTAGATTTTTCATGAACGGAGAATGGACATCAACAGATGACATGACAATCGTTCTTGAAACATTAGCTGGGTTTTCATTAGGAGCTGAATCTATCGCATTGTTTGCTCGTGTAGGTGGTGGTATTTACACAAAAGCTGCTGACGTTGGTGCAGACTTAGTTGGTAAAGTTGAAGCTGGAATTCCAGAAGATGATCCACGTAATCCTGCTACAATTGCAGATAACGTGGGTGATAACGTTGGAGACGTTGCCGGAATGGGTGCCGATTTATTCGGTTCGTATGTAGCAACAGTTTTAGCGGCAATGGTTTTAGGAAATTATGTAATTAAAGATATGGGTGGTAAAATCGATGACGCTTTCGGAGGAATCGGACCAATTTTATTACCAATGGCAATCGCTGGTTTCGGAATTTTATTCTCTATCATTGGAACAATGTTAGTAAAAATTTCAAGCGATGATGCTAAAGAAGCTCAAGTACAAAAAGCATTAAACATCGGAAACTGGGTTTCTATCGTTTTAACTGCAGTTTCTTGTTTCTTCTTAGTAAAATTCATGCTTCCTGAAGTAATGACAATGGAATTCTTCGGTGAAGGAGCACAAGAAATTTCAGCAATGCGTGTTTTCTACGCCACTTTAATCGGATTATTTGTTGGTGGAGCTATTTCATCTGTAACGGAATATTACACAGGATTAGGTACAAAACCAGTATTGGCAATTGTACAAAAATCTTCAACAGGTGCAGGAACAAATGTAATCGCTGGTTTAGCTACGGGTATGATTTCAACTTTTCCAACCGTATTATTATTCGGCGCTGCAATTTGGTCAACTTATGCTTTAGCTGGGTTCTATGGTGTAGCTTTAGCGGCTTCTGCAATGATGGCTACAACAGCTATGCAATTAGCAATCGACGCTTTTGGACCAATTTCAGATAACGCTGGTGGAATCGCTGAAATGAGTGAATTACCAAAAGAAGTGCGTACAAGAACAGATATTTTAGATTCAGTTGGTAACACAACTGCTGCAACTGGAAAAGGTTTTGCAATCGCTTCTGCAGCTTTAACTTCGTTAGCATTATTTGCTGCTTATGTAACTTTCACAGGAATTGATGGAATTAACATCTTTAAAGCGCCAGTACTAGCTATGTTGTTTATTGGAGGCATGATTCCAGTTGTATTCTCTGCATTAGCAATGAATTCGGTAGGTAAAGCTGCAATGGACATGGTGTACGAAGTACGTCGTCAGTTCAAAGAAATTCCAGGTATTATGGAAGGAACAGGTAAACCAGAATACGGAAAATGTGTTGAAATTTCTACAAAAGCAGCTTTACGCGAAATGATGTTGCCAGGAATTTTAACAATTGGTTTCCCAATTGCAATTGTGTTATTAGGCAAATTAGTTTACGGAGATAACAATCAATTAATCGCTGAAATGTTAGGTGGTTATATGGCAGGAGTTACCGTTTCAGGTGTGCTTTGGGCTGTGTTCCAAAACAACGCAGGTGGTGCTTGGGATAACGCTAAAAAATCATTCGAAGCTGGGGTTGAAATCAACGGAGAAATGACATACAAAGGTTCTGATGCACACAAAGCTGCTGTAACTGGAGATACTGTTGGAGATCCATTTAAAGATACTTCTGGTCCATCAATGAACATCTTAATCAAATTAACATGTTTAATTGGTTTAGTAATCGCTCCAATCTTAGGAGGTCACGGTGCTACAACTGAAAAAGGAGCTTGTTGTTCAAAAGACAAAAAAGAAATTTGCCACGAAGGAAAATGCGATTTTTCGAAATGTGCAACTATGACAAAAGATGAATGTGCTAAAATGTGTGAAGCAAACGGATGTTCAAAAGAATGCATGGATAAATGCATGTCGCAATACGATGAAAACGGAAAATACATCGGAGATGCAGCACACGTTCACGGACCAAACTGTAATCATGGTAATCACCAAGAAATCATCAACATGGAAGTTAAAAAAGTAAAAGACGCTACCGGAAAAGTAAAAGCAACGGTTACTTTAACTAAAATGGTAGATGGTAAAGAAGTAAAAGAAGAAAAAGTTTTTGAAGGAGACGATTTAGAAGTTGAAGCAAAAATTGCTGAACTAGGAAAATAATCTTTTTCGACACAAATAATGAAAACCGTACAGCAATGTGCGGTTTTTTTATTTAATTTTAGCCAAACAAACACAACTCAAATGAAAAAATTATTTTATTTTCTTCTTCTCATATTTGGTTGGACTTTTGGACAACAATCCATCTCAATTATTCCAAAACCTGATTTTTTAAAAATTAATAATAATTATTTCAAATTATCAAAAAATACAGAAATTGAATCGAATGTAATAGATATTTTTGATATTGAATATTTACAAAAATCAATTCTAAATCAAACCGGACTAAAAATACATTCCAAAAATAAGTCAAAAGCAACATCTAAGATTATTTTAAATTTAAGATACATTGATACAATCTCTACAAGAATTAAAAGTCAATATGAAATTAAAATAGATGAAAATCAAATCGAAATAAACGCAAATAGTTCAGAAGGAATTTTTTATGCTATCCAAAGTCTTTTACAAATAATACCTTTAGAAAAAAATCAAATTATTAAAATTCCTTGCCTACAACTTCAAGATTATGCTAAATACAATTGGCGCGGCATGCATCTCGACGTTTGTCGTCATTTTTTTCCAAAAGATTTCATCAAAAAATACATTGATTATTTAGCGATGTACAAAATGAATACTTTTCATTGGCATTTAACCGATGATCAAGGTTGGCGCATAGAAATCAAAAAATATCCAAAATTAACTGAAGTAGGAGCTTGGCGAAATGGTTCCATGATTGGACATTACACTGACCAAACGTTTGACAATATTCGCTATGGCGGATTTTACACGCAAGAAGAAATCAAAGAAATTGTAGCTTATGCCAAAGAAAGACATATTACCATTATTCCCGAAATCGAAATGCCAGGACACGTTTTAGCTGCATTAGCTTCTTATCCAGAATTTTCATGTACGGGCGGACCATTTGAAGTGGGAAAAACATGGGGCGTTTTAGAAGATGTTTTTTGTCCAAAAGACGAAACATTTACGTTTTTAGAAAATGTTTTGACAGAAGTAATGGCTTTATTTCCTTCTGAGTACATTCACATTGGCGGCGATGAATCTCCAAAAGTGCGCTGGAAAAGTTGTCCGCATTGTCAAAAAAGAATCAAAGATGAAAACTTAAAAGACGAACACGAATTACAAAGTTATTTCATTCAAAGAATCGAAAAATTCGTGAACAGCAAAGGTCGAAAAATCATCGGTTGGGACGAAATTTTAGAAGGTGGATTAGCACCAAACGCAGCCGTAATGAGTTGGCGCGGAACAGAAGGCGGAATTGCAGCAGCCAAACAAAAACATTTCGTAGTGATGTCGCCAGGTTCACATTGTTATTTCGACCATTATCAAGGCGAACCTAAAAACGAACCAATTGCTTTTGGAGGTTATACCAATGTGGAAAAAGTATATTCTTTTAATTCCATTCCAAAAGAACTTTCAGCAGAAGAATCGAAATATATTTTAGGTGCTCAAGCCAATCTTTGGACGGAATATATCAACACGCCAGAACATGTTGAATATATGCTTTTTCCAAGAATAGCAGCACTTTCTGAGGTCGTTTGGGGAACATCCAATCCAAAAGAATACATAGAATTCGAAAAAAGATTGATTTCACATTTCGAAATCTATGAGAAAAAAGGAATCAATTACAGCAAAGCCATTTTTGAAGTAACTTCTAAAGTGCAACCTGCCGAAAATGGGGTAGCTTTCGAATTAAAATCAGCAAATCCCAACGGAATCAAATACACTACCGATGGTTCAGAACCAAATGCGAATTCGATTTCTTATGAAAAACCAATTCTAGTTGCCAAAAATCAAACCATAAAAGCGGCTTATTTTGAAAACGGAAAAGCAAAAAGTGCCGCTATCGAACAACCGTTTTTTATCACTAAATCAACGGGTAAAAAGATTGAATTGGTTCATCAACCGCATGAAAATTATGGAATCGGAGGCAGTTTTACTTTGGTAGATGGAATGAAAGGAAATCCTTCAAAATTCGGTAGAGATTGGTTAGGCTTCTGGGGAAAAGATATGAATGCCACTATTAATTTAGGAAAAACAGAAACGATATCAAAAATCAGTATCAATACCCTTTCATCCGAAGGAAGTTGGATTTATTATCCAAAAAGCATCGGAATTTTAGTTTCAAAAGATGGTAAAAATTACTATTCTATTACGATTGTTTCCTCTAAAGAAATCAAAGAAAAGAAAGGGAAAATTGTAGTTAATTTCGATAAACAAAATGTTCAATTTATAAAAGTCATTGCAGAAAACAACGGAATCATTGCCGATGGAAATCCAGGAGCTGGTTCTAATAGTTGGTTATTTGTAGACGAAATAAGTGTAGAATAATGACAAACAGAAGAAATTTTTTAAAGACAACCGCATTAGCAAGTGCTGGCGTAGCGTTTCAGGCTTTCAATGGGAAATCTGAGGAAACTGAAATCGATATCAATTCAGGAAAAACTAACAAACCTATTGTGCTTTCTACATGGAATTTCGGTTTGCAAGCTAATGAAGCCGCTTGGGAAGTGCTGAAAAATAAAGGTCGCGCTTTAGATGCGGTGGAAGCCGGAGTAAAAATTCCAGAAGGTGATCCAAATGAAAGAAGCGTTGGTTACGGCGGTCGCCCAGATAGAGATGGTCGCGTAACATTAGACGCTTGTATCATGGACGAATTTTCGAATATTGGTTCGGTAGCTTGTTTGGAGCATATCAAACATCCCATTTCCGTAGCAAGAATGGTGATGGAAAAAACGCCTCATGTGATGTTGGTTGGAGATGGCGCTTTACAATTTGCTTTATCGCAAGGATTCCAAAAGGAAAATTTATTGTTAGAAGCTTCCGAAAAAGAATGGAAAGAATGGCTAAAGACAAGTGAATATTTACCAAAAGCCAACATCGAAAACCACGACACCATAGGAATGATTGCTTTAGATGAACAAGGCAATTTATCTGGAGCTTGTACTACTAGCGGAATGGCTTTCAAAATGCACGGAAGAGTTGGCGATTCTCCAATTATCGGAGCTGGTTTGTATGTAGATAATGAAATTGGAGCTGCAACCGCAACAGGTCATGGAGAAGAAGTAATCCGAATTACAGGTTGTCATTTAGTAGTAGAATTGATGCGTCAAGGGAAATCACCACAAAAAGCATGTGAAGAAGCGGTGATGCGAATTGTAAAATTGACTCAAAATCGAGGGAAAAATTTAAAAGACATCCAAGTTGGGTTCATCGCCTTGAATAAAAAAGGTGAATATGGTTCGTATTGTGTACAAGGTGGCTTCAATTATGCCGTTCACGATGCAAGTGGAAATAAATTAATCGATGCGAATTATTATTTAAAATAATTTTTTGCCACAGATTAAAGGATTTTAAAGATTTTTTAATCCGTGTGAATCTGTGTAATCTGTGGCCAATATTTATGAATTATGGTTAAAAATAAAAAAATTGAAATCGCTTGTTTTAACCTTGAATCTGCTCTAATCGCTCAAAAAGCTGGAGCCGATAGAGTAGAGTTATGCGCAGACATGTCGGTTGGTGGCACAACTCCAACAATTGAAACGATTCAACAAGCTCGCAAAAATCTAAGTATTGATTTATATGTGATGATTCGCCCAAGAGGAGGAAATTTCGTTTACTTAGAATCAGAATTTATACAAATGAAAACCGAAATCGAAACCATTAAAAAATTAGGAGTCAACGGATTTGTTTTCGGAATTTTGAAGGACGATAAAACAATTAATATCGAACAAAATAAAGTCTTAGTGGAATTAGCAAAACCATTTCCATGTACGTTTCATAGAGCTTTTGATGCCGTTTCGAATTACGAAAAAGCATTGGAAGATGTCATATCGTGCGGATTTTCAACTATTCTGACTTCTGGAACTTTTCCAAATGTCATGGAAGGAAAAGAAGTTTTGAAACAGTTAGTCATTCAAGCGAATAATCACATCGAAATCATGCCTGGTGGTGGATTACGTTCGACTAATATTTCAGAATTAAATGAAATGGTAAATGCTAATTGGTATCATTCATCAGCAATTACTGATGGAAGTGAAATTGCTAATGCAGAGGAAATCATCCAACTAAAGAAAAAGTTACAATCTTAAATGAACTTATATGCCTTATAGGGTTAAAAAAATCTTCGTTTTTCTATTCTGTCTAAATTGTTTTTTCATTTTTGGACAAACTTCCTATCGCAATTTGTCGTCAGAAAACTGGACATTCAACAAGCAAAACGAAACTAAAAAACACAAGGCAACCATTCCCGGAACTATTCACACCGATTTGTTTCAAAACCAATTAATTCCAGATCCATTTTTCGGAAATAATGAAAAGCAATTGCAGTGGATTGAAAATGAAAATTGGGAATACGAAACACATTTTACAATTTCGGAATCCGAATTAAAAAATCAAAATATTGATTTGGAATTTGAAGGTTTGGATACGTATACAACGGTTTACTTGAACGGAAAAGTGGTTTTAGAAGCGGATAATATGTTCCGAAAATGGAGCTTTTCTTCTAAATCACATTTGAAAATTGGAACCAATTATTTAAAAGTGGTTTTTCATTCTGCAGTTCAAAAAGGAAAAGAAGAATCTAAAAAATTATCTTATACGTTACCCGAAAAAGAACGTGTTTTTGTTAGAAAAGCGCAATATCAATTCGGTTGGGATTGGGGACCACGATTTGTAACGGCTGGAATTTGGAAAAATGTCCAATTGAAATTTTGGAATTCGGCTAAAATTGAAAATATCAAATATTGTCAAATCAAGTTGAACGATAGTTTAGCAGAATTAGAATTTATTATTGATGTTAATGTTAAAAATAACGGAAACTATGTTCTGTTAATTTACAATGATGTTACTGGAAGAATAGATGAGTTATTTGTTAATTTAAAAAAGGGAATTACATCAATTAAGAATATATACAAAATTGATTCTCCCAAATTTTGGTGGTGTAATGGATTGGGTAAACCTAATTTATATCCTTTTTCAATTGAATTATTTCAAAAGGGAAAATCACTTGATAAAAATAAATTAAATATTGGTTTGCGAACTATCGAATTAATTCAAGAAAATGACCAAGTTGGAAAAAGTTTTTATTTCAAACTAAATGGAAAACCGCTTTTCATGAAAGGTGCCAACGTGGTTCCTCCCGATAGTTTTTTACCTCGAGTTTCCGATTCCACTTATTTTTCATTGGTTGAAAATGCAAAAAAAGCCAATATGAACATGCTTCGTGTTTGGGGTGGCGGCGTTTATTTTGATGATGCATTTTATGAAGCTTGTGATGCCAACGGAATTTTAGTTTGGCAAGATTTTATGTTTGCGTGTTCCATGTATCCGGGCGATGAAAAGTTTGGGCAAAACGTAAAACAAGAAGTAATTGATAACGTAAATCGTTTGCAAAATCATCCAAGTATTGCGATTTGGTGCGGTAATAATGAAAATGATGAAGGTTGGCACAATTGGGGCTGGCAGAAACAATTCAATTATTCAAAATCGGATTCGACTCAAATTTGGAGCGATTACAAAAAAGTATTTCATGAAATGATTCCGCAGACATTAGATAGTTTGCTCTCGAAAGAAAAGAATATTTATTGGTCGTCTTCGCCATCGATTGGCTGGGGAAGAAAAGAAAGTTTGTTACAAGGCGATTCGCATTATTGGGGCGTTTGGTGGGGAAAAGAACCTTTTGAAATTTATGAGAAAAAAGTAGGGCGTTTCATGAGCGAATACGGTTTTCAAGGCATGCCAAATTTGGAAAACTTACAAAAAGTCATGAATCAAGAGGATTTTAATTTCACTTCCGAAGCTTTTAAAAATCATCAAAAACATCCAACAGGTTACGAAACCATCAACGAATATATGGAACGCGATTATGTGGTGCCAAAAGATTTTGAGGATTATGCATATGTTTCCCAATTACTTCAAGCTCGCGGCATGAAAACCGCAATTGAAGCCCACCGAAGAGCCAAACCTTATTGCATGGGAACGTTATATTGGCAATTTAATGATTGTTGGCCTGTTACGTCTTGGAGTTCGTTGGATTATTATGGAAATTGGAAAGCAATTCATTATCAAGCGAAACGAAGTTTTGAGAATTTGTTATTTTCGATTGAAGAAGGAAATGATAGTTATAAAATTTATATTGTCAATGATGATTTAACGCAGTATTCAGGTGAATTAGTCATTGATTTAATCGATTTCAACGGAATTAAATTATGGAATGAAAAGATAATTTTCATTGCTTCGGAAAATTCAAGTAAGATGCATTTTGAAATTTCAAAGAAGGATTTTTTAGCTTTTAACTTAAAACAAGCGGTATTGTCGGTTTCATTTCCTCCATTAGAGCAAATTTATTCGCGACATTATTTCTTTAAACCTAAAGACTTGCAACTCGCAAAACCTAACATTCAAATTAAAAATATTGATGAGGTTACGATTGAAATTTCTTCAGATGTTTTAGCTAAGGATGTTTTTCTGTCTTCCGAAAATGAAGTGTTTTTTGAAGATAATTATTTTGATCTATTACCGAACGAAAAGCGAATTATCAAATTGTCAAAAGCAGCAAAAGAGATAAAAGTAAAGACGTTGTTTGATACAATGAAATAAAAAAAAACGCCTCAATTGAGGCGTTTCGTATATCTAAAATAATCCGTTTAATTCTGCATCAATTCGATTGATAATCATTCCTAAATCTTCTGGATTGTTTACAAAATCAATATTGTCTACATCAATGATTACTAATTTTCCTTTGTTGTAGGTTTGAATCCAAGCTTCATATCTTTCGTTCAAACGACTTAAATAATCAATCGAAATAGAGTTTTCGTAATCTCTTCCTCTTTGGTGAATTTGGCTTACTAAATTTGGAATCGAACTTCTTAAATAAATCAATAAGTCAGGCGAACCTACTAAACTTTCCATCAATTCGAAAAGTGAAGTATAGTTGTTGTAGTCTCTGTTCGACATTAATCCCATAGCATGAAGATTGGGTGCGAAAATGTGCGCGTCTTCATAAATGGTACGGTCTTGAATAATGTTTTTACCACTTTCACGAATTTGCAATACTTGACGAAAACGGCTGTTTAAGAAATAAATCTGAAGATTAAAACTCCAACGTTCCATTTGATGGTAAAAATCATCCAAATACGGATTGTCTACCACATCTTCAAAATGCGGTTCCCATTTAAAATGTTTGGCTAATAATCGAGTTAACGTTGTTTTCCCTGCTCCAATATTTCCTGCTACTGCTATGTGCATTATGGTAAAATTATTTTGTAATTAGTAATTTCATTTTGGGTAAAAATAGACAAAATTCCATCTTTAAAGAAAAATTTTGGAATGATTTTTTCATCAGTCGCTATTTTTCTGCTAGTCTTTGAAGTTATATCGAAGTAAAATAATTTATCTTCAGTTGTATATAAAGCATTGCCATTTTTTGTTAATTGAAGGGTATCAAATTTTGGTAAAGTTCCCAATTTTTCTATTGAGCCGTAAATCGAAATACGATATAAATTCAAATTCATATCGGTCCAATATAAATGGGTATAATCCGACTCATAGTAAGTTATTGGATTTTCAAGCATAGTTGAAATCCATTTAAAAGTGTTGGTGTTGACGTTGTATAATCCAATTTTTGACGAAATACCATCGTAAATCCAAATTTGATTTTGGGATGACAATGCCACTGCTTCTATCGTAAGAGGAGTTGATTCTAAATTGAAGTCAATCTTTTTTATTTCATTCAATTGATTGTCTAATAAGATAACCGTGTTGAAATTTTTATAAAAAACCACAATTTGTAATGGATTTTGAAAATCGACATTAGTGATTTTTCCTAGACTTAGATTGTTGTATTGATAAGTTAAAGAAGGGCTGTTTTTTGTTAGGGTATTGTTTTTTATAAAATAGTTATTTTTTTGATTGTCAAATCCTAAAAAAATGTCGTAAATGGTTTTAGTTTCACTTTGTTTAACAGCTGAAATAACTTCTTGACTCTGAATAGAAAAGCAGAAGAAATTTATAATCAATATAAAAAGCATTTTTTTTACTGTCATTATTAAACTATTTGTGAAAATTAGGGTCTAAGATACTGTATTTTGTAGAAAAATAATCTTGTTTTGTGTAACAAATTTGATAATGTCTCGTCTATTAATAATGGTCTTAAAATATTTTAACTAATGAAAAAAATACTAATTGCATCAATTTTACTTATCTCGGGCTTTGTAAACGCTCAAGATTTTCAAGGAGTAGCTGTTTACGAATCTAAAACGAGTACGGCAGAATTTATGAAAGGAATGAGCGGTAATCGTGAAATTACTCCAGAAATGCAAAAACAAATTGAAGAACGTATGAAAAAAATGTTTGAGAAAACATTTATATTAAACTTCAATAAAACGGCTTCAATTTATAAGGAAGAAGAAAAATTAGATGCGCCAGGCCAACAAGGTGGAGGAAGAATGATGATGTCTGTTATGGGGGGCGGTGGAACTCATTATAAAAACACAAAAAACAAACAATTTATTGTAGACAAGGAATTTTTTGGTAAAGAGTTTTTAATTAAAGATTCGCTTCCAAAATACGAATGGGTACTTGGTAGTGAATCAAAAATGATTGGGGATTATTTTTGTTTTAAAGCTACTGCTGTTGTAAAAGTTAGTGAGTCTGATTTTAGAAATTTTAGATTCAGAAATAGAAATAATGAAAAAGAAGAAGGTAAAAAATCAGAAACTGTAAAAGATTCTGCTAATGCAAAAAAGACCAATTTTACAGATGATTGGGAATTACCAAAAGAAAATACAATTACAGCTTGGTATTGTCCTGAAATTCCAATAAATCAAGGACCAGAAAACTATTGGGGATTACCAGGTTTAATCTTGGAAGTAAACGATGGAAAAACAGTTATTTTATGTTCTAAATTAGTATTGAATTCTAAAGAAAAAGTAGAAATTAAACCAGCTTCAAAAGGAAAAGAAGTAACGCAACAAGAATATGACGAAATTGTGAAAAAGAAAATGGAAGAAATGCGTGAAATGAACTCTGGTCCAGGTGGTCAAAGAGGAGGTGGTTTCAGAATGGGAGGCGGAAGATAATTTAGAATAATATGAAAAAAATATTTGCAATCCTTATAATGGCACTTACTTCAAGTGCCTTTTCTCAAAATATACGTTTTGAAGGTACTGTTAAAGATACTACAGGAGTTGGTTTAGAAATGGCTAATATTATGGCTATAAATCAGCAAACCAAAGCAATGGATGCCTATGCCATAACTAATGAAACAGGAAAATTTACGCTTAGTTTAAAGTCAAGTACTGCTTACACTATTAAAGTGAGTTATATTGGTTTTCAAACCTTTGAAAAGACCGTTACTACTGGAACTTCAAACATGAATTTTCCTGTTGTCTTAAAAGAAGGAAATCAACTTAAAGAAGTTGAAATTGTTCATGAAATGCCTGTGAGTGTGTCTGGCGATACGATTATTTACAATTCCGATTCATTCACTAATGGAACTGAGAGAAAACTAGAAGATGTTCTGAAAAAACTTCCTGGAGTTGAGGTAAATAAAGATGGTGAAATCGAAGTAGAAGGTAAGAAAGTGCAAAAAGTAATGGTGGAAGGGAAAGATTTTTTTGATGGAGATACCAAATTAGCTACAAAAAATATTCCTGCTGATGCATTAGATAAGATTCAAGTTCTTCGTAATTATAATGAAGTTTCTAATCTGAAAGGTTTAGAAAACAATGAAGAAAGTATTGCATTAAACATCAAACTGAAAGAAGGTAAAAAGAATTTTTGGTTTGGAGATATGAATGCCGGAATAGGCGTAGGGATGGAAGATACACGCTACATCGTAAATCCAAAATTATTTTATTATAATCCAAAATACAGCTTAAATGTTATAGCCAATGTAAATAATATCGGAGAATTGCCATTAACGGCTCAAGATTATTTTAAATTTACAGGAGGTTTTAAAAACATGATGCGAAAAGGAGGTTCTTCTTTTAATGTTTCTTCAAATGATTTAGGAATTTTAGGACTTCGTAACAATCAAGCGGCCAATATTGAGTCAACTTTTGGTGCTGCGAATTTTAGTTTTAATCCTTCAAAAGCATGGACTTTAAGTGGATTTGGAATTTTGTTAGGAAATAAAACCGAAATTGAAAATAAAACGATATCTAATCGTGTTGATAATTTACCAGATGGTTCTTCTCAAACTATTTCTGAAACCAGAGAAGATTATACCAAACAAGATAGTAAACAAGTTTTGTTTAAATTAAGTTCGAGTTATGTGCCTTCAGAAAAAGTACATTTTGATTATGATGCTTTAGTTAAATTTTCAGATCAAAAAGAAAACACGAGCGTTTTTTCTAGCTTACTTTCCGATATTTATACGAATAAAGAACAAAATCCTTTTTCAATCAATCAGAATTTGAATTATTATTATACTTTAAATGATAAACATGTTTTTGCATTTGAAATGCAACATTTATATCAAAATGAAGATCCATTTTATAATGCTAATTTAGAAACTTTACCTTTTGCTCCATTATTAACAGGTTATGTGAATGAAGGAGTTGGAGTTAGAGATGATATTACTCAAAAACGTTATGTTCAAACAAATAAGGTAGATACAAAGTTTGATTATTATTATATGGTTACTCCAAAAAGTAATATCAATTTAACTCTTGGAAATACGTATTCGTATCAAAATTTTGATTCCTCAATTTTTCAAATGCTGAATAATGGAACTCAAAATAATTTAACTGACGCAACAACATATAATGATGTAAATTATGCTTTTAATGATGTGTTTTTAGGAGTACACTACAAATTTTTGTTAGGTAAATTTACGTTCAATCCAGGATTTAGTGTGCATCAATTTAATATGAATGATGAACAATTGGGTACTTCAAACAAGCAATCTTTTAATAGAATCTTACCTGATGTTTATGCATTATGGCAAATTAAAAAATCAGAAACCTTAACGTATAATTATTCGTTAACCAACAATTTTACTGATATTAATAAACTAGCTCAAGGATATGTGTTTTCAAATTACAACAGTTTGTTTAGCGGAAATCGTTATTTAGAAAATTCAACTTCTCAAGTGCATTCGTTACGTTATTTTAAATACAACATGTTTAATTTTGAGAATATTTTTGCTAACGTAACTTATTCAAGGCAAATTGATGCTATTAAAAATAGAGCTTTGTTGTTAGGGGTAAATCAAATATCTTCATCAGAAAACATGAATTCTAATTTTCCTGATGAAACTTTTTCAGCTAATGGAAATTATGGTCGTTCGTTTGCAAGATATTACAAGGCAAATTTTAGAGCAGGATTTAATTGGTCTAAAAATAACAACATCCGTGTTTATCCTGATTCTGATACAGATCCAAATAATAATTCAACAGAGATTCAAACTATTGAATCATATTCTCAAAATTATAATTTGAGTTTTTCTACTAATTATAAAACGTTACCAAATTTAACTTTGGGTTATAATTTTTCAATTAATGACAACTTTTCGGATGTGATTTATATTGATAGTCCAACAATTACTTTGGAATATTATTTCTTAGATGCCTTTTCATTCGTTTCGGAATATTCCTATTTTCATAATAGAAATAAAGCCAAAACAATCGATAGCGAATATGACTTTTTAACAGCTAGTTTAATGTATCAGAAAAAAGGTAGTAAATGGGAGTGGAAACTTTCAGGAACTAACTTATTAGATACAAAATCGCTTGATACGAATAGTTTTAGTCAGTTAGGAGGAACCAGTAGTTTTTCGAGTTATAGAGTACAACCTCGATTTGTAATTTTAAGTTTAAAATATACTTTATAATACTTCAAAAAAGACCATAACTTAGTTATGGTCTTTTTTTAATTAAAATTTATCCCAAATCCCATTTATTATAGAAGCAATAAAGAGAATAAATAGAAATAAAATCGAATAAATTTTTGTGCTTTCTATTTGTTTTTCTTTAACTACAGTAGTGTTTGATAATTCATCATGCCACCCATTTTTACCAAAAAAACTAAAAGCTTCAAAAGGAATCAGTCTAATAAATGTTCTTCCTACAATTGTTGTAAAATTAAGCTGCTGATCTGAAGAAGATAAAACCTTTGTTTCGGTTAAAGCTTTTGCAGGTGAAACGTGGAATATCCCTTCACTTAATAAATAATAGATAATTCTAGCAATCGCTATAAAAAGAATAAACACTACATTGTCGCCGATTTCAGATCCTAATTCATTAATAGAGTCTCTATATTCTCTGCTTTTTGCTAATCCAAATATGTATGGAGAAAAAATTAATATAACAAAAAAAGTATCAAGTAAGTAGTTTAAAAAACGATCACCTAGACTCGCTTTTTCAAATGGAAGTTGAATAGCTTTTTTTTCTAAAGATTGATTCAAGATTTCTCTTGCGCTAACTCTATCAGTAGAATTTGTTTTTATTTCTGACTTTATTTCTTCAATTTCAATTGGAATTATTACAATTCTGATTGTCCGTTTGTTGTCATAATCCTGTAATATTAGCAATTACAAGCCTATCGAAAAGTTTTTCTTCAAAATATCTTCTATTTAACTTGTACACAAACTCGTTTAGATATAA
>JACCDV010008483.1_pt1 | contig 15055 bp, 14 predicted proteins | sample 7446131 | NCBI WGS metagenome assembly JACCDV01 (sample SAMN15323448, study PRJNA562643) | freshwater metagenome | isolation source: river surface water | place: USA:Blue River Watershed | collected 2017-08-17 | reverse complement strand
CGGACGGTGCACATTGGCAATACCAGCCAACTCCTTCCTCACGTCGGAGGTGTAGCCGATCGAGACAGAGTCTCCGATGAGGAGGACTCTGGGCAGGGAGGGATCATCCGTGACATTGGCAAAAGCGCGATCGTCGGCAGGCTCCGATCGCAGCAGAGGGGCAGCGGCCAGAAGCAGGCAGAGCAGGGATCGTTTCATCGTGGAGGCGGGATCAGATACACCCGCATTGGCTCATTCTTTGGAGGATGAGTCGCCGGGTTCCTCAAGCAGGATGGTGAATCGGTGAGGAACGGGTTTTGCCGCCTCACGCGCCGCCTGCAGGGCCTCTTCCGATTGTCGCTTCAGATCCTCCTCTCTCGGCTTGTTGGCACTGTAGTTTTCCTGCTGCAGGAGAACCCACGGGTTTCCCCCGGCGGCAAGCCGTGCCTCGCGTTCCTTCATCTTGATGCCCATGATCTCGGGATCAAAGGGTCGCGGGGCATCAGGCCACGACTGTAGCTCGACGTAGGAGATTCCCCTGATCGCGGAGACCGCTTCCCATTTTCTCTTGAGCGCCTCCATGACCCGGAGCGACTGGAGATACTCGGGCGTGTTGGTTTCCGTGGAAAGATTGACCCCGGAGGAAAGCTCGGACGCCGTGCAGTTCCGGACCGGTGTTCCATCGATGGAGAGGCGGTAGTTTCCTGAACGAAGTCCCTTGATGATGAGGATTTCCCTGTTCAAATCGCTCGAAAATGGCACCAACTGCAATGCCGGTGCGGCGGCATCACTCACCGGGAACGGAAGGGATTTTTCCAACGAGGTGAAGGAGATGCCGTTGGTGAGCAGCTTGCAATCAGAGATCGTGCAGTTGAAGGATCCGGTGCTTGAGCCCGTGACAGCATCGATCTCCATCCTCGAGACATCCCCGCTGACCCCCTGGGCCTTCAGAAACTCGAAGGCCATGACGAGGTGACCCGGTTCCTTCGGGTGTACCCTGTCGGATCCTACGATGGTGAAGGCGGGGTCGTTCCTCTGATGTTCCTCGTTGATGAGGGTCATCGGTCCGTTGAAATCGATGACCGGCACTCCCAGGGAGCGGCCCCATTCCATGACCTTCGCGGCATAGCGGCGGAGTGCTGCACCGCAACCCGGTGCATTGGGGGAAAAACAGACCGTCCCGACATCCCTTGCCGTGTCATCATACGGGGAGGGAGTGATCAGGATCAGGCGCGCCCCCGATGCCAGGATCCGAGAGGAAAGATCCGTCATCGCCGCGGCATAGGCATGGTCTCGTTCCGAGCGCTTCGTCCCGACCGTGGCCGCATCGGCATTGGTCGCGTAATGATGACGGCCGACATCGTTCATGCCGAGCATCACGGAGACCACGGTCGGCTTGTGATCAAGACAGTCCCAGCCGAGGCGTTTCAGGGCACCCGTGGCGGTATCCCCTGAGATTCCGCAGTTAAAGACCTCCAGCTTGCGATCGGGAAAACGCGTCACGTAGAACAGTTCCACATACCGCGGATAGAATCCTCCGTGGGTGATGCTGTCTCCCAGCACGCACCATCGATCACCCTCGGTGAAGGGACTGGGGGCGGGACTGGCTGCATGGCAGAGGGACGCAAAAGCAACTACCAGAAGAAGGAGTCTCACGGGAATCGGTCTGGAGGTGGTTTTCATTGGGGGGGAAACGATGATCTCCGGTGAGAGGATTGATTCACCGAAGCCGGGGGTTTCAACGCTTCAGGGGGTGGCGCGGAGTCTGATCCTGAGACGGTTGAGAGCGGATTGGGTTGCCGCCTGCTTGAAGGTGATACGATCGGTCAGGAGGTTCTCCCTCCAGGACTCGGTCTCCCTGCCCGCTTCGGCAAGCGCCATCCAGACCGTGCCGACCGGCTTTTCCGGAGTGCCGCCGTCCGGGCCGGCGATGCCGGTGGTCGACAGGGCGTAGCGCGCGCCGCTTCTTGCAAGCGCCCCCTCGGCCATCGCCCGTGCAACCTCTTCGCTGACGGCACCATGACGTTCGATCATCCCGTGAGAAACCCCCAGCAACGATGTCTTGGAATCATTGCTGTAAGTGACGAATCCCTGAAGGAAGACCGCCGAGGCGCCTGGGATATCGGTGAGCCTGTTTGCGAGAAGTCCGCCCGTGCACGACTCGGCCGTCGCCAGGGTGGCTCCCTGCCCGCGCAGCAACCCGAGGACGATCTCCTCCATCGACTCCATGTCGTCGGAAACTAGGTGCTCTCCGACGGCGGCAAGAACAAGGGGTTCCACCTCGTTGAGCACGGCCGTGGGGGCGATGAGGCGGAAATCAACCTCGTTGGGCCGTGCGCAGTATCCCACTTCGATGTCACCGCGGGCGGACAGTTCGAGCCCCACTTTCGCCTCAAGCAGCGATTCCCCCATCCCGACCACCTTGTAGATCCGGCATTCATCCCGACCGCTCCCCTCAAGCAGGCCAGCGAGCATGGGAAGCACATGCTTCCGGGCCATCGGCTGCAATTCGCGGGGTGGACCCGGCAAAAGGAAGAGGTGCGGGGTGCGTGAAGAGGGGCTCTCCGCGGCAGGAAGATAGAGTCCCGGCGCCGTGCCGTTCTCATTGGGTAGCACGACGGCCCCCTCGGGTGCCATGGCCTGACGAGCCATCCTCTCCTGAAAGGCGAATCCTCTCCTGCGGCAACGCTCATGGATCCGCTCCAGGGTCTCCGGATGCGGAATCAGCCTTCGTGCGAGGATCTCCGAGACCAGTTCACGGGTGATGTCATCGGTGGTGGGGCCGAGGCCGCCGGTGACGATGATGACATCGGAACGGCCGAAGGCTTCCAGCAGCAGGTCGCGGATCGGCGTCCCGTCGGGAACCGTTCCCTGCCGGCCGATCCTGAGCCCCAGGGGAAAAAGCTCCCGCCCGAACCACGAAAGGTGGGCATCCCGGACATTGCCGAGCAGCAGTTCGCTCCCGGTATTGATCAACTCGACCCTCATTGTGCGGCCCCCGTCACAAGTCCCAGCCAACGGTCGACCATGCGGCGCTGGCGGTTCGATTCCTCCAGTTCATAGGCATGGCGCAAATTCGCCAGCATCCTGGCGATGATCTCACGCGACCCAGGCGACTCAAGGTGCTCGTCCTTCAGCGAAAGGCCCTGACGGCTCAGGATATCGGTGCAGTCGTCCAGGGAGAGCACTCGTCCAGCGTGAAAGGGATCAAAATACGTGTCGCCACACCGGGCGATGAAGTGACCCGGAAGATTCACCCCGTGCACGGGGACCCCCGCGCGGTGCCCGACAAAGATGTAAACGAGGGAAAGGGTGAGAGGGAGACCCGTGCGGTTCTGAAGGACGGCGGGAAGCAGCGAGTTGTCAGGGTTGTGGTAATCCTTGGCATTCCCGTCCAGGGAAAGCTCCCCGTGCAGATAGCCGGTCATCGCAGAAAGCGGTTCGCCCTGGGCTGAAAGAAGGCGTTTTTTGAGTTCCCCTCCCCATTCGTCTAGGATCAGGCGGCTCTCCTCGGGATCGATCCAGGGAACCAGGGCCCCCGCGATCAGGAGAGTCGCCTTCTCCACGGGGATCTCCTCATCCTGTCCGAGAAGCTGCTCGAGATCCCGGGAGGCTTTTCCTCCGGCAATGGCGTTGAGGACATCCCTCGCATGGGCGGCGACGATGGCCGAATCGGTGTTCATCAGGTCGCGAAGGTCGGGAACCACGCTCTCTCCCTTGGTGAGCAGCTGCTTCTTGACCAGAAGGACCGTTTCCGGATCGTCGTCCCGGAAAAGACGGGCCAGCGCATCGCATTGCGAGGACATGATGAATTTTTGCGTCAAAGCGGCCTCTTGTTGAAGCGTTAAAAGCTCATGGCCTCAGGAATCCCGGAAGGATTGGCCCGAGGTCAGGCCGCCTCGACCTCGACACCCGTGACCTCGCCCTCGTCGGTGGTGATCCTCACCGAGGCGGGACGGCAACAGACCGCGCAATCCTCGATCATCTCAACGGTTCCGTTCTCCGCCGTCTCGATCTGGATGGCATAGTCCTCACCGCACTGCGGACACCTGATCAGGATCTCCTCAAGCCAATCCATGAAAGAAAAAGGATGAAGTCAGAATGATGAGGGATGAAATGAAGGGCAAACAACCCAGAGCCCACATTGGAAACCGGGTGGTCGATCCCCTTTCCAAAACTAGATTTGCGGCCAAGAAGGCAGGTTAAATTCACCCCTTGCCGGCTTACCCCTCGACCTCGATGCGTCGCGCGTCATTCCAGAGATCCTCAAGACCGTAAAGGTCGCGCTTCTCGGTATGGAAGATATGGACGATCACGCTGCCGTAATCGATGACAACCCATTGGCTGACGGGGAACCCATCCTCCGCGGCGGGGCGCTGGCCGGTTGCCTCCCTGACCTTTTCGCGGATCGATCCGGCGATCGCCTTGAGCTGCGGTTCGCTGCTTCCCGAGGCGATGACGAAGAAATCGGTGAAGCTTGAGATCTCCCTCATGTCGAGGATGACGACATCCTCGGCCTTCTTGTCGAGGGCACCCTCGGCGCAAAGGCGGGCCAGCGTCTCCTCGGGATCGAATTTCGGGGCGGCGGCCTTCTTCGAAGCCGTTGTTTTTTTTGCGGCGGCAGCCTTATTCGTGGCCATGGGAGAAAAGGGTGCTGTACGGGGCTTCGGACATGATGATCTCGTATACCTCCCCCGGGACCATAAAGCGAATGGAAAGCCCCCGGGCCGCCCGCTCCCTGATTTCGCTCGAGGAGAGGTCGATGCGGCGACGCACGACGGGGAAACCGCAACCGGCAGTCAGTTCGCTTCCCTCGCCGCGGTCAAGCACCGCGAAATCGACCAGATTTTGTAAATCCCCGATCCCATGCCATCCGGGAAGCTCCTTGAGATTGTCCGCGCCGATCAGAAAAAGAAAACGGACCCCGGGATGATCCCCCAGCAACGAACGAACCGTGTCGATCGTGTAGGAAGGTCCCTCCCGGTGTAGTTCACGGTCATCGACCGAAAACCGGGGTTCCCCGGCAACCGCTTTCCTCAACATGGCGAGACGCAGGTCGGCCGAGGCTCCGGGCGGGCGATCCTGTTTGAAGGGAGAGATGGCGGCCGGGAGGAAGATAATGCGATCCAGATCGAGTTCCTCGAGGGCGGCCTCGGCAAGGATCAGGTGACCCAGATGCACCGGATCGAACGTCCCGCCGAAGAGACCCACCCTCTCGACATGGCCGGGAATACGTTTGGTCGTCATGGGGTTCCGAGGGACGCCTCTTCCGTAGTTTGCGAATTCTCCTAAAAGTCTTCAGTCTTCAGTCTTCAGCCTATTAGCCTAATACAGCAGATACGGTTGGCGATCGGCTCGGAAACGGGAAAGGAACGGCTGCCAGGATGCCACGATCTGCTCGGGGCGTTTTGCGGCAAGCTCGCGGCGGATCGTGTCACTGCCGTAAACCTTGTAAAATAGGTTCAGCATGCTTCCCGAGGCTTTCGTGAAAATGAGTCCGCGCGACTGCCGGTTACTCTCCGCAAGGGTATAGAGAGCAGCGGCGCAGAGATCACCTCCCCCGGCGGGGTTCGCATGAAACATGACCCCCGGACCGGAAGGGGTGGTGATCGGATCCACCCCGATGCCGGAGCACTTCGACCGGAGGTAGGTTGTCATCTGGGGCTTGATCCAATGGGCACCCAGGATCTGGAAGGCACGCGGGGAGAAGAGCCCGAGATCAAGTCCGCCGGCAAGCCCGCCGACAATTCCCGTGATCACGTAGTAGTTGGGGGACATGGCGAGCGGGATGTTGGGAGAGGTCGGAACCCAGCGGAGCCCCGTCATCGGCCAGGTCATCTCACGGGACCATCCCCGCATTTTCACCACCTGCAGATTCGCCTTGGGACCCATCCATCCCTTGGCATTGGCCATCAGGGCAAGTTCCCCCATGGTGAGTCCGTGGACGTAGGGAACGGGAAACTGGCCCACGAAGGAGATCCATTTGGGATCGATTCCGGGCCCCTCCACGCGGTTCCCGCCGAGTGGGTTGGGACGATCCAGCACAACCAGTTCCTTACCCTGCTCCGCACAGGCCTGGAGACACTTCCCCATGGTGCTGATGTAGGTGTAGCTGCGGCAACCGATATCCTGCATGTCAAAGACCAGCACATCGATGCCGGCAAGCATCTGCGGGGTCGGTTTGCGTGTGTCCCCGTAGAGGGAGTAGGCGGTGAGTCCCGTCAGCTTGTCCTTGCGGGAACGGATCTCGACACCGGCTTTCTCCGTCCCGTCGAGACCATGCTCGGGGGTATAGAGAGCGACCAGATTGACATGCTTGCGAAGAAGGAGCCTGGTCTTTTCCCCGGCGGAGTTGACTCCCGTCTGATTGGTCACCAGACCGACCCGCTTGCCGCGCAGAAGGTCGAAGTTGTTCCTCTGAAGTACGTCGATCCCCAACTCCACCGCGCGGACGGGAAGCAGGGAGAGCAGGATAAAAGAAAGGGAGAGGGAGAGGATGCGGCGCATGGAGGAGATTCGTTTCGTCAGGGAGCTGGGAATGTGCTTGTCTGGCACGCTATGAAAAGCCCCTCACCCGGTCAACTTCTGCTCCTAGGCGTCCCCGGATACGAAGTCGACGATGGCTATGCCGATTTCATCAGGCGCATTCAACCGGGAGGCTTCATTCTCTTCGGGCGCAACATCAGCACCCCCTCCCAGCTCCGCTCACTGACCGATCGCCTGCGCGAACTCAGCGACATCGAGCCGATCATCACGATCGACCAGGAGGGGGGACGTGTCTCGCGCCTCAAGCTCCTGGGTAACGAGCCCCCCAACGCCCGCCAACTGCGTGACAAGGGTGATCTCTCACTCATCGCACGCCACGGGGAGCTGACCGGGGAACTCCTGCGTCTCTTCGGCTTCAATCTCGACCTCTGTCCCGTCCTCGACATCGCCTTTGACGACGAGGCGGACAACTCCCTGCGCGGTCGCTGCTACGGCACCTCGGCCGATCAGGTGATCGAGATGGCGGGTCTCTTCAACAAGGCACTCCGCTCCACCGGAATCCTCTCCTGCGGAAAACATTTCCCCGGATATTCCTGCGCCGAGAGCGATCCCCACCACGAACTCTCGGCCCTACCCCGTCCGAGGGCGGAGCTCGAGGCCCACGAGCTGAAGGTCTTCCGTCGCTTCTGCACCGGGGAGAACCCCGTCGACAGCATGATGATCGGGCACATCGCCTTCCGGGAACTCGATCCCTCCGGCATGCCTGCCTCCCTCGCCCCCGCCATCACGACCAAGCTTCTCCGTGAAGAGATGGGTTTCCGAGGCCTCGTCATGACCGACGACCTCGACATGGGGGCCATCCTAAATCACTACGGCTTCGACGAGATGATCCGCCTCGGCCTTGCCGCCGGCAACGACCTGCTGATGATCTGCCACCGGACGGAACTTGCCGAACAGGCGGCCAAGGTCCTTGAACAATGTCCGGCCGACCAACTCGATCGCGCCCTCGCCAATGTGGCTGCCTTCAAGGCCCGCATGACTCCCCCGACCCCATTCTCGGAAGAGACGTTCAAGAGACTGGATCAGGGGGTCTGGGATCTCAGGGTCTCGGTGCTCGGGGAAAAGGGTGCCGCGGAGCGCAGCCCCGAGGATGGCAAGCGTTCCCCCGTGGAAACCTACTAGGGATTTACGGAACCGCGATCCCCGTCATGGGGAAGAGAATCGGCGAAGTCAGCTCACATGCACTCCAGACGGGAGCGCCCGGCACGGGCGCTTCCTCGGGAATGCCATAGATGAGGGAATCATTGTTCCTGTAGGCGATTCCGGCCGCCTCCAGCATCATGCACATCTCGTCGAGACACCGGTGACGGAATCCCCCGGTGATTTCGGGAACGGATCCGTTCAGTGACTTCAACCAGGGAACCATGCCTCCCTCAAAAAGAAACGGCATCGCCACCGCCCCGCGGAGCATCTCCTCCCACGCCTCGGGCGAGCAGTCCCAGAATCCCTCGAAATCGTCGTGAGAGGAGGCAACGATCCGTTCCAGATGGGGCCTGGGTATTTGGGAACTGTCATCCAGTCCCTCCGCCATGAGGTACCTCAGGATCATGATCGCCACCGTCCTTTCACGCTCGGAGCGGAAGAGATGTGAAACCCAGCCGAAATTTTTACGGATCATTCTCAGATGACGCACCGGAAGATCCTGCCGGACGCACCAGGCGAGCAATCGCTCGGGGGAATCGCCGAGTTCTTCCCCCTCCAGGGACAGAATGTCGTTGTAAATGAAATGTACCTCTTCACCGGAACGCACCGCCCTCAGGATCCGATCTCTCAGGGGATCGAGCAGATGCGCGAATGCCTCCTCATAGGCGGGTTGGAAGTCGATACAGAGGAGCATGATGAAAAAAAGGGACGCGCGGGGCGCAGACTCTAGCTGAAGATGGCGGCACGTCATGCAGGAAATGACAATCCTGCGAAGAAAATGACCCCGGCGGGAATCGAACCCACATCAAAGGTTTAGGAAACCTCTATTCTATCCGTTGAACTACGGGGTCTGTTGACTTTCAGGAACTTGCAGACGAAGAAACACTCAAAGCCCCAGAAGTTAGAGTCAGAGTTTGAGTGTGTTCAACGCGTTCCATAAAGAATCGGGGGAGAGTTGATACCATTAACTGCTAAGGGCTGCAACCGTGATGAAGGGACGCTGTATCAGTTTTGATCTTAATCCAAGAACCCTTCCTCCCGCCATTAACCAGTGCCGCCCTCTCCCCGCTGTGGGGTATGGGGACGTGGGTGGGCTTTTTCGGAAAACGATCGTAAAAAACACCCTCCGAAAAAATTCCCCGAATCTCTTGTGCCCGGGAATCCCTGTTGCAGAGTCGCGTAGGTACAAGAACTTACACCCTAACCACTGGCAACTTCTAGCCAGTTGGTCGTTTTATGAGGGGAATGTCTTTTTGCCTTCATCCCTTTCCTGATTGTAGGGTGCCTTGTGAGGCACGCGTAATAACTGGATTCTTTGGATCACTCAGTCGGCGACTGATGTCATCGACGATGGGTAAACATCGATTCCGGGGCTTTGATTGATCAAACAACTCCGGTTAATACACTTCTTCGGATACGAGGCAGGAAAGCTGAATCCATGTCTTCTTGTATCGGTAGCCTGAACGACCTTCCCAGATTAGGAGTTCCCGGGCCGATCCGATTGCCAACTCAGAAGCAAGCGAAAATCCTCAAACGAGAACTCGATAAAACGACCACCCATAAGAATCGAATCACCAGCTAATTATTTGGGATCTGGGCGTGACTGTAGTCAGAATGGACCCACCAGATGAAGGCTGCGTAATTGTGGAACCGAAACCATCCCTGCCCACATTCTGAAAGAACCACCCCGTGTGAGTGCGTCCGTCAGTGGTATGAACCTCGTACTCCTTTCCAATAATAGTAACAGAATCAATCGTTCCATGAACCGCAGGAACTGGGATACCGGGATTCATTTGAAGGTCCATACCGGTAAAGTTGTGAACATCATGTTCTCTAATGGCTTTTAACTTATTCGCCATCGATAGAGCCTCTTTATTTCCGCTATTACCGGGATTTTGATAAACAGCTAGCGCAATCACAGCCTCAGGATTTGACTCCTCATTTATGGCTTTTATAATTAGAGATCGATAAGATTGGTTGCTATATTCAAGAGGAATATAATCCTCCGGTTTCCCACCCATAACATCTGCATATTTTTTTAAGGAATTTGCTATTTTAATTGCGATTGATGCATTTCTTGCAGAATCATCACTAAATCGATCACGAGTAGACTCGTCCAATTCTCTCTTGGCATTCATTTTTTGCCACCTTTTATCTTCCGCATTCATGGATACTTTCATCTGATTAGCAAGCATATTGACACCAGCGTCGAATTCCTCCTTCGAGGGAAGATTGTTACCACGCTCATCTAGAGCTTTTTGCTCTTCATTATATTTCTGTATATTTTTAGCTAATGTTTCTTCGTCGAGATTATTTTTTCTAAATTCAGCCGCGTCATTAATAAGTCTGTTTTTAATATATATATTTTCATCCGATTTATTATATCCATATTTTTCTGCAAGAGAAGTTGGCATATCCTTAAACCTCACTTTGTGAACCCCATCCGAATACGATATAATTACTCCATCTGCTTCAATTTTTTTGATTGTTCCACTATAATTAACACCATCTGTATCAGTGGTCTCGAAGTGCTTTCCGCGATACTTATTATTAGCTTCTTCAATAGTTGAAGCACAAACAAGTGAAATACTTGCAAATATAACAAAAAAACATATCCCACTATTTAATGTATGCATTTTATTATTTATTATTTTTAAATTTACTAATTACTTTTTTTGAAAAATATCCAACTAAAGCAATTATAGCTATATATATAAAATACATTATAAACCTTTCTAAAGAAGAGCTTAATATTGATTTTCTTTCTGCATTTGCTATCAATTCTAAATTCTTACTTGCAGTGACATCACCACCCGCAGCTGCCAACTTAAGCCATTTTTTTGATTCCACCAAATTTTGTAAAACTCCACATCCTGTCATGTAACAGTATCCTATCGCAGATTGACTTTTAACATGCCCTTTTTTCGCCCCATCAAGTAGCCATTCAACCCCCAAGACCTCGTTTTTTTCAATACCTATCCCCTCTATACATTTTATTGCATAGGCGTACTGGACATCTGGAGTCCACTGCGTCGTAACAGGAGAAGATTTGTGAGCATTTTGTTGTGCTGCTGCCGCGATACGCTTTTGCTCCTCAGCTAAGCCATTAGCTTCTGCTTCTCTCTTGGCCCTCTCATTGGCGGCGACAATTCTTTGACGCAACTCCTCCTGAGATTCAGAAAAGTGCTTTCTATACTGCGTAACATTATATGAATCAAAGTATTGATTTCTAATATCCGCTGGAAGTTCTTCATATTTTAGTGTTGTTACCCCCTCTTCATGAGTGCTGCTATCTGTATAAGCAATATCGACGGAATCAGGGTAAACTCTGATAACCCTGCAGAATTGAAGGGTTGTATCGGGAGATAATCTAATATCAAATCCAAAGACGCAGGAAGTAGTGAGCAGGGTTGAAAATAGTAAGGATTGTAGCTTCATGGGCGTGAGTAGAAATGGAGTTGTGAGTTCATTTCTTAGAAAGAGGGAATAGGAGCCTCCATGGTGTTTTACGATAGCTATTAGATATAGAACAAAATTCGAGATCTTTTCAAGCTTCTCCTGAAACTTCAGTCAGGAGCTAGCACTCTGATTCCCGAGTGCCGGGTTACTCGGTTACAGTAGTTTTGGGAGCTATACTTTTAAGTCTGAGATGTAGGATTCTCGCACCCTCGCATTCAAATCGATACAAGTGCTTGTACTACTGCTGATGATTCTCTTCGGCGTAATCCTGATTAGGTTTGTGCCTACCGCACCCGCTCCATCTCTAGCCGTGATATGCACTCACTGCGTGAGCAGGCGGATCGCCTCAAGAGAGAACTGAAAAAACTCGAAAAGTAGAAAGGCTTCACTTACTACTTTAAATGTAATATTAACCATAGCACTTCGCTCCATTAAAACTAATAATATGTCTGATGCAGGGCAATATTTCTATGATCTGGCGGCTGAAGAACTCAGCGTGATCCTGATACACAAAGGTCTTTGAATAAGAGCTTTAAGTGACACAAACGGAGATCAAATAAAGGCCCATGACCTTTATATTAAGTATCGGGAAGAAACCCCTAAAGGAGGATCATGCGATCCAACAAAGACAACTGGAGCAACTAGACGTTCCTGTGCGCAGCAATGGACAACACTCAACGCCCGAATAACGGTTTGCCCAATAAGAACTTGAAGAGTGATCTATATTTTCGCATACCAATTTAATGCACTTTGTTCCGTTTTATACTCCAACTCCCAAAAAGGAGCATCTTTTTTGCTCAAAATGCAAAAAACAAGTGCCCAAAGAGGGAGGCAAGTGTCCTTACTGTAATCACTGGAACTATAACGACATATGGACGAATTCGCTGATTATTCCGTGGCCAGTTGTTTTTTGGAGATTGTACAAAAGGTACATCCTAAAAAAATAGCTTGGGTCGGTTTCTAGAACATCTCGATCAACCGTTTTTTGGAACACGAGGTGAACAGATAGGCTACACATTTGGCGTCAATGAAACACGGAAAGAGGGGAGGATAGAAACCTCTATTCTATCCGTTGAACTACGGGGTCTGAACCTTCCCGTTCCGGACGGGAAGCAGGGCAAGAAGTTGCCTTTGCTTTTCCGTCTCTGCAAGACCGGAACGTGATTGCTCCGCTCAATTATAGCGGGCGAGGAGTGATCGGATGCTGACCAGCAGGATGTTATCCTTGGTGGCATCAAAGGCCTTCTTTGAGGGAGAGAGGGGATAAAACACGGGGTAGGCAAGGCGGTAGCCCCATGCATTCTGATTTTCAGCCAGACTCGCGAGCACCGCACCCCGTTCCGTGCTGTTCATGCTTTCGACAAAGTCGCTGTAGTCGGGATGGGGCTTGTTTCCGAAGGAAGTCGGGAGCTCCAGCAGGATCGGCACCCGCTGCTTCTCGCGGAGACGCTCTATCTGGGAACGGTTCGCCTTCAGGTCCCATGCACGGACGACGATATAGTCGACCCCTTCCGGAATGAGTGAAAGAGGCCCGTCATACCCGACCATCTGCCCCCGCGAGTGGGCGTAGGCGATTCCGTCCTCAAACACCTCGGGGTTCACCGAGGTGTTTTCGGGAGCGACATAAAACGTCCATGCGTCGGGATGAAGGCGGGCAAAGATCTCCCTCATGTGGCGGACAATCGTTTCCCCGGAACGCTCCGCACCCGCATTGAGCAGAATGTCGAAACGGCATCCCTTGGAGGAGGCAAGGACGGCCGTACGGACAGCATTGAAGGCATCCGCCTCGGCATTGCCGACCTCCCCCTGATCGGAAACCCTCAGGAGACCCGTCAGGAAACTCGGCCTCAGGGATGCGAGCGTCCTGCCCGCGGTCACCGGTGTCTGCGAGGAATCGGCGAGGGTCCAGGAACCCGAGTGATAAAGACGGGCCTGGAGGACCCGTTGGAAGATCGCCTTGGAGGATGCCCTTTGGAAAAGGGAGAAGAGCGGTTGGTTGATCGTCTCCTCCGAGGGGGATGGCAAGGGAGCTGGCTGCGACGCCTGTCCCTTACCCGCACCGGAGGCAAAGAGGAATCCGGGAAAGAAAAAGAGCGCGGTGAGCAGGTGAATCGTTCTCACACGCCATGTTGTGACACAGAACCCGCTAAGGGAAAAGCAGGGAGAAAGGCCGGGGTTTACGGCGGTATGCTTACTCGGGTGGGTAGGTGTCGGAACGGAACGGTGCCGCCGGGAGGCCCTCCCTGTTAAAAAGATTGCCGGGCGTGGATCCCTTCCAATTGTAGCGCACGGCCATGGGACGTGGCACCGCGTCGCTGGAAAGCACCACGGCATCACCCTCGATCCGCGCGGTGGCGGGGAACCATTTCCGGTCGCTTCCTGACAGGGCGAATCCCTGCAAGGTCGGCATCAGGGTCCCCGGAACATCGCGAAGACGGAGCGAAGCGACACCCGCGGTCAATCCAGAACCTGCATGGTCAAACTCCACTCGGACCTTTCGTCCCTCGATCTTCATGCTTCGGAAAATAGGTCCGGAATCAGGCAGATTTTCCCCGTAGAATCTGTGGCGGGCGAGCAGGGCAAGACGCCTCCCTACCTCGAGCTTTCTTCCCGGGTAGCGATCGTCGGGTTCACCAAGATCACTGGCGACGGCCATTCCCGTGAACGGCAATGCGAGGGCGGCCGTCATTCCCTCGCGGATCCAGGGCCAAGCCCGGCCCGGCGCGCCGTCAGCGCCCCGGAAGGCCTCCACCGGTGATCCGTCGGCGGAACCAAACCCTGCAAGAGAGACGAAATAAAACGGGATCGGACCCTCGCCCCAGACCCTTCGCCAATCACGGATCAGGCGGGGAAAAAGGCGCCTGTACTCCAGGGCCGCCTTTCCCTCATCCGACTCCCCCTGATACCAGATCACCCCAGTGATCGCATAGGGAGCCAAGGGGGCGATCATCCCGTTGAATACAGAGGATGGGATCAGCCGGAGATCCCCACCCCAATTATTCGATTCGGCCGCTGCGTGCAGGGCAAGGGCATCAGCGAAGGAAGGGGGGGCGCTAAGACCCCGGAGGCTGATCCATGATCGGAGGGGTGTTCCCGACCATGTGCACTGGATGATCCCGACGGGCACCCTGCGGACGCTCCGAAGATCGCGGGCGAAAAAATAGGCCACTGCGGAGAGATCGCCGATCGAGGAAGGGGCGCATGACACCCAACTGCCGCTTGCGATCCGCTTCGGGCGGATGCCCGCATCATGGCCAACCTTGAAGAAACGGAGGGCCTCATCCTTGCCGCCCGCCATCGCGGAGTCGGCCCCCGAGGAAAGGGATTGCTCCATGTTCCCCTCGCCCGCCGCCAACCAGACATCGCCGACAAGCACGTCACGGATCTCCAGCATGTTTTTCTCCCCCCTCACCGTCAGGATCTCGGGGGTGAAGGACGCGGGGACGGGACGCAGCGTCACCCGCCAGCGTCCCGAGGCATCGGCGAGGGTCTCGGCATAGCGGCCGACAAACCGAACCGTGACGCGTTCCCCGGGAGCCGCTTCGCCCCAGACCGGGATCGTGGCCCCTTGCTGGAGCACCATATGATCACCGAACACCGGGGGCAGGGAGACATCTCCGCGCAGCTCCGCGACGAGCAACGCCGAGGCTGGAAATGCTGTGATCAGGGAAAGAAGCCTGATCGCCTTGGGGAAAGAGACACAACCGGCCGTGAAGAGGTGGGAGATCATCGTCCTCATCGTCATTTTCTATCCTCCGGAGAGGGGCGGCATGGAGAAAAAACGGGCACTGGCGCACCCCTGTCCCGGACTAGCGCCCCTGACGGAATGATTTTCCCGGTTTGCCCTTCTGAAAATCCTTCCTGAATCCACCGGACGATTTCTTTCCTTGGAAGCCTCCTCCCTGATTTTTCGGAGCGAAGCCACCGG
>JACCDV011299537.1_pt1 | contig 15056 bp, 12 predicted proteins | sample 7446131 | NCBI WGS metagenome assembly JACCDV01 (sample SAMN15323448, study PRJNA562643) | freshwater metagenome | isolation source: river surface water | place: USA:Blue River Watershed | collected 2017-08-17 | reverse complement strand
CAACAACATCGAAGAAGGTTTAAAAGATGCAGATGTGGTTATGACCCTCAGAATCCAAAAAGAACGCATGGAAGTAGGGCAAGTGCCTGAAGGAGATGCTTTCTTCAAACAATGGGGCCTTACTCAAGCAAGACTTAAGTTAGCAAATCCTGATGCTATTGTGATGCACCCAGGACCTATGAATCGTGAAGTAGAGATTGCCAGTGATGTGGCAGATGGCCCTCAATCAGTGATCCTCAAGCAAGTCACTTTCGGTATTGCAGTGCGCATGGCAGTAATGTCGATTGTGGCGGGGAATTAACTTATATTTTAAATCTTATTGATTCATTTTTTGAGTTATGGAAAATTGATGTAGTATTTATATTTGTTACCATATGATCTGATTTGTATTGGATTTTTGCACGCATACATAGAGATAAAAATGCAATCCCGATGGTACGTAATTCAGACAAAATCTCGCCAAGAATTTAAGGCTTGCCAAAAACTGCATAAGCAGGGATTCGAAGTTTTTCTTCTAACCATAAACGTTGAAAAAGTGGTTGATGGAAGATGTACTCAAAAAAGAAGCTCTTTTTTCTCGCTATCTCTTTGTTGAATTAAATCGTACCGACAGTAATTGGGTTCCTTTACGGTCGACTCGTGGAGTAAGCGGCTTAGTCCGATTTGGGGCGATGATTTCAAGTTTAAGCTCTGATCAATTAAATGGCATTAAGGATTGGGTGAACAATTTCCCCAAATAGGATACTTTTTACCTGGACAGTTGGTGAAAGCAATTTCTGGTCCATTCGGGGGTATCTAGGGTGCATTTGAAAAGCTACCAAAAGCAACTGGCGGTCCTAAATGAGCAATCATTTTATTTGAAATGTTGGGTAAAATGCATAGGATTACTAACCTTTTGGCTAATTTGAGGTAAGTATTGGATCAGGTTCATGAAATTAAAAAATCTTTCATGAACCTGGGTTATGAGTAATTTGTATTTTCAAAAATACCGTCAATTGAATAGCGGTAGCATTTTTATGAAATAAATAAGATTGTTTCTGGTTAACAAGTTAGAACGTACGAATTTCAGTCAATTGATTTATGAATAAATTAAGTACTAATTCATCTTTGCCACCACAACTATATTGTTGTGAGTATATATTTAGCCTGTATTCCTGTGTTTTGAAGAGCGGTTTCACCCAGTTTAATAAAAAAGCGATGAATAGTAGGTAGAATGATTGCACTTTCTTTTGCTTTCTTGACTTCTTTAATAGCTACATTGCTCTTGGTTCGCTATCAGAATCTTCATGCACATATTACCGCTGATCACGATGTAGATGGCGTGCAAAAATTTCACCCGATACCTGTACCGCGAGTTGGCGGAATTGGCGTAATTGTTGGTCTTTTCGCAGGTCAGTCGGTAATACTCTTTCTGGAGCCCGAAGTCGCTATCTTCGGATTTTTAGTTATTACAACGGCAATTCCAGCTTTTGCTGCAGGCTTGATTGAAGACCTTACCAAACGATTTAGCGTGAGCAAGAGATTCTTGGCGGTGGCGATGTCGGCCCTGATGGGAGGGTTTCTTCTTGGGAGCTGGCTCACGCGTTTGGAAATCCCTGGTATCGATTATCTGATGACTTTTAGTGTAGTCTCAATCCTAGTGACCTGCTTTGCCGTGACGGGGGTTGCGAATGCTTTCAATCTTATTGATGGCTATAATGGTCTTGCAAGTGTGGTGGCTATAATCATTTTTATTGGATTAGCTTATGTTGCGCATCAGGTTGGAGATCAGTATATTTTGATTTCCGCCCTTTTAGCAGTTGCTGCAATTTTAGGCTTTCTAGTTTTGAATTACCCGCGTGGTTTAATCTTTTTGGGCGATGGTGGAGCATATCTGATCGGGTTTTTGATAGCGGAACTCTCTATCTTGCTAGTGGTAAAAAACCCATTAGTTTCACCATGGTTCCCACTCCTGCTAGTCTTCTATCCAATCTTTGAGACAGTTTTTACGATTTTCCGCCGCATTTTTATTGGTAAGACGCACCCAGGATTACCTGATGCAGCCCATTTGCACCAATTAATTTATCGTCGTGTGGTACGTTGGGGCGCAGGTAGTAATTGTCCCAAGAGAAAAATGCAACGAAATGCTATGACATCTCCTTATCTTTGGGTGATGTCGTCTTTTACCGTAATTCCAGCAGTTTTATTTTGGAACCATACAGCTGCTCTGCAGGTAACTGCTTTGTCTTTTGCTTGTTTTTATGTTTTTGTCTATGTAAAAATTTATAAATCTAGAATTCCTAAATTTTTTTTGATTAATGGAAAAAAATGAATGGAATACGATGTGGTTTCGATAAACCACTTCAGACGGTTGGTTTTTTCACAGGACTTTATTAATCTAAAAAGTTGGTAGAGATAAATGAAGTTTAAGGATATTAAATTGGCAGTATCACAGACATGATTTAGTATTCTGCGAATTCGGTGGCGAGTACATAGTCGTTACAGGTGCGTGAGCCGAGTATGAGTGGAATCACGTTGTACGGACTGAGAATCAAACACCACATATTCTACAAATCTCTGTGGAGCACGCAAGCATACTCTGCACTGATGCTACGATCTTGGAGTGCGAAAATAGGTTTGTCGAGTGAATGGGGGCTTGGTTTTTCATCTTATGGTCCGTGGAAAAATGTCCGCGTGACTAGTTGCATGAATGTTATTGGTACTTCTTTGCTGTGCCTCTGCTGCATGTGAGAATATCAGTTTAGTACGTGATTATTTACATGTCGAAGATGAGGCTCCGCGTTTATTTAACTTATTGATGTTAAGCTTGAGGAGATTGTAAATATCGGTTCTGGGGTGGTGCATTTCTTTCAATGATTGTTAAAAAATTACGGAAGAATTACGTGGGGGCAGTCAATTTCATCTGAAAGTCCCGCAAGGTAGAAACGAGGTCAAGTTACTGGAAGCAGATATCCGGAAATTTGTATCGATTTATTGGGAAACTAATTTTGATATTGATAGTAGATTGCTTGATAAGATTAAGCGATAGTGACACAACAAAACTTACTTATTAATTAAACATTGACTCAAACTTGTGCTTAATCTTAAATCTAATATAGCTTTCAACTTTCTTGGTAGTGCATGGCTTGGGGTATTGACCGTTGCTGTTACACCAATTCATGTGCACTTTCTTGGTATAGAGGCTTTTGGATTTGTTGGTTTGATTACCATGCTTCAAGTATTGCTTAACACACTTGATCTTGGTATTTCAGTGACAGTTACAAAGGTTGTGTCGTCTGATCGCAGTGATGGTTATCAATCAAGCGCAAAAGTGATGAATACTGCGTCAACCATGTACTGGCTTGTTGCACTTCTAATCGGTGTATTTCTTTGGTTCAATGCTAGTTGTTTTACTGAATTTTGGTTAGAGACCAGTCAATTAAATCATAACATTATTACGCTTGGAATACAGATCGTTGCAGTGTACCTTGGGTTACGTTGGCCAGTCGCTTTTTACTCTGGTGTGATCAATGGGTTGCAGCGTCATGATGTCTTGAATTTAGTGAGAGCATGCACGCAAACTTTGCGCCTTGTGGGTGGCGTTATCGTGCTATTTTTTTTGCCCAATCTTATCGCCTTCCTCACTTGGTTTGCCGTAAGTTCTATCGTTGAGTTGCTGGTTTATATTGTGGTTACTTACCGCTTGCTGCCAACCCTTCGTTTTTGGCCATCTTTTTCTTTAAAATCGTTTAGAGATGTTTGGAAATATTCCTTTGCTATGAATGTCATCGCTATTACTGCTTTGGTATTGAGTCAATTAGATCGGTTGGCTGTCTCCAAATTATTAAGCCTGGAGGCTTTTGGATATTACTCGGTTGCTTATAGTGCCTCGATTGTGATTTCACTTATTCAGACTTCAATAAATAGTGCATCATTTCCTGCTTTTTCACATTCCTTTAGTGGTGGCGATGTTATTGAGTTGATTTCTCGTTACGATAAAGTTAGTCACCTAATGGGTTTGGTTGTTGCTCTACCTTGCTTTATCCTGATTTTTTTTGGCCATGAAATTCTTCTGTTCTGGATTGGCACAACAGTCGCTGATGAAGTCTCAGTTGCTATGATGTGGTTGGCTATTGGATTTTTTTTAAATGCTATGGTTTCAAACGCATACATAATTGCTGTTGCCTGTGGTCAGCCCAATCTTCCCCTTAAGGTTAATGCTTTAGCGATGGGGCTTTATCTTCCTGCGCTGTACTGGTCGATTAATCAATATGGGATTGTTGGTGCCGCTGCAGCATATGCAGGATTAAATGCTTACTATGTATTTACTTTAGTACCGCTTGTTCAATCTCGGGTTATCAAGCAGTCATTTGGATCGTGGCTACGCAGTTATCTGATTCCATCGTTGTTAGCTGGGGTGGGGGCCTTTGGAAGCGTGAAAGCCCTATCCCTATATGCTCATTCAAGCTGGCAAAGTATAGCTCTGTTAGCATTGGGCGTAGGAATATATGGGGTTATTAGCTGGCTTCAGTTGCCTAACTTTTTGAAGAAAGATTTTTTAAAACTATCAAGAAAGTGGTTCTAGGATGAAAGTTAATATTAATTCTCCGAGAGCTATCGCCAGTCTTATTTTTAAACGACGCAGGTATCCTAATGACAAAACATTCTCAAATCGTCGATAAAAATCTGCGCCTCTGTCGGCTTTGCGGAGGTAATGCACAATTTTTTTGTTCAGTAAACGATGAGAACCATCGTACAACAGATGTCCGTTTCAATTATTTCAAATGTTCAGAATGTCAAGGAATCTGGTTAGACAATATCCCATCTGATTTAAAACATTATTACTTGAATGAGTACTACGCAATTCCCTCGTTGGAGCGCCTCCAGAAATTGGCAGATAAGGATCGTAATAAGATTGATACGATTCTACGATTTGCAACTTCTGGTCGTTTACTTGAAATTGGCCCTGCTTTTGGCGTGTTTGCATGGCAAGCTAAGCAGGCTGGTTTTGAGGTGGATGTGATTGAAATGGATAATCGTTGTTGTGATTACCTAAGACATACACTGAATGTAAATGTCATTCAAAGCGATTCACCGATTGAAGCTATGAAATTTTTGGCGCAGTACGACGTCATTGCCATTTGGCATGTACTTGAGCACCTAGATGATCCATGCGCTTTTCTTGATACAGCAGCAAAAAATCTCATGCCTGGTGGTATTCTAGCGATTGCGATGCCCAACCCTGGCGCATGGCAATTCAGGATTATGGGGGGGCGTTGGCCACACCTTGATGCGCCACGTCATGTGACATTGATTGCCCAAGAGTGGCTTGCTTTGCGTGCTGAAGCGGTTGGTCTTGAAAAGGTTTATTTGACAAGCGATGATAGTGATGCGCGGAGTTGGAATATTTTTGGCTGGCAGCGTCTTTTGATGAATAGGTTTAGAAGCAAATTTATACAAAGAGTCATGTTTTTTATTGGTTATGGGTTAAGCCTTGTTATGGCATTATTTGATCGCAAGAATTTTAATGGTAGTGCTTATACGGTTGTATTTAGGAAGAAATAACTCATTATGAAGCTTTCGATTTTATCCAAACCACACTCAACGGCACTAAGTTTTTGAAGAGCTATAGCCTATTAATGCTGGATCAGGGATGTGAAGCTAGTTATATCTCACTATGCCAATATCGATAATGCTGCACAGGTCATAATCTTTCAAAGCTTACTCGTAAGTTAAAGCGTTTAGCTTGGAATTGTAATTGGTGATATATGACTTGAGCGCGCATGTGTGATGATGACTATCTGCTTCCATGATATTTTTGCGAATTGAGTAAATTCTTAGCAATTATGAATAATAGGATTGTGGGGTTCATAAGGCATAGTTATAGGTGTTGCCTAGTTTGACGGATGATATTCAACGTGACTCATGTAACTTAAACTTGGCGTCACAATAGGGAGCTTTTTTGTAGTTTACGGTTGCTGATTTTGCCTGACTGGGATGGGGTTAACACCCACATTTTTTTAAAGACAAGATTGCATTCATTTGCTACGTATAATTTATTTTGAATTAATGGTAAGTAGTTTGCAAGCACGAATGGCATTCGTAGCAGCTTCTTGAAGACATTGAAAACATTTGCAATTTTGAAAAGTGGTTGGAGCAGAGAAATTAGCCTGGATAAAAAAGTTATGAAAAACCCCCTCAATCGCGAATTGTCAAATGCTAGAGTCGGTTATGTGCCTTATAGTCATGATCTTACTGGGCCAGGAGATCGTCGTAGATTCCCTTATTATGCCCGTGCTAGAGGTATAGATTTTGAAATTGCTGATCCAGAAAAAAAATATGATGTAGTTATTCTTTCCGGGCGCGCCGATCTTAGCTTGTGGTGTCATTACACACAAGGCAAGTTGGTATACGAGTTAATTGACTCATACTTATCAATACCTAAAAAAAGCATTAAAGGCAAGTTCAGAGGATTATTTAAATATCTTTCACGGCAAAGTCGATACTTGCAGATGAGTTATTGGATGGCGGTTGAAGGGATGTGTGCACGAGCAGATGCGGTTGTTTGTTCAACGCAAGAGCAAAAAAAAGTAATAGAAAGATTTTGTTTAAATGTACATGAAATACTTGATTTTCACCTTGATATTGCGAAGTCTTTGAAGACTGAGTATAAGGCTGGTCCAGTATTTCGTCTTGTTTGGGAAGGTTTGCCGCAAACACTTGGTTCCATTAAGATAATTAAACCAGTCCTAGAAATTCTACAAAAAAAGTATAGGATTGAAGTCCATATCGTGACAGACCGAGTCTATTACAACTACTTAGGATATTTTTGGAAAACAAATGCACTATCAAAGATAAAAAAAATAATACCGGAGGCGCATTTTCATGAATGGAGCGAAGCTAGTTGCGCGGATATCATTTGCTCATGTGATTTGGCATTTATTCCACTTGACCTAGAGGACCCATTTTCAGCTGGCAAACCAGAAAATAAATTACTTCTGTTTTGGCGAATGGGGATGCCTGTTGTGTCATCAGCATCACCAGCGTACATGCGAGCAATGAAAGCTGCTGGCCTAGATTGCACAGCGAAAACTGAATCAGAATGGCTAGCGGTTTTAGAGCATCTAATACAAAATGAGGATAGACGTAGGCAAGCAGGTCTAATAGGGTTGCATTATGTTAGAGAAAAATGCGATGAATCAATATATCTTAAGAAATGGGATGATGTTTTTTTATCCTTGGGGTTTTCTGCGGAATAAGTTAGGTTACTTAGCAATCTAAAGTAAATTGATGATTAATCATTTTGCTGTCGAGAAACTCAGATTTTTTTATGAAAATATTGGCTGGTGAGGAGTGGTATGAACAAAGAGATTTTATTTGAATTTCCGTCGTCAATCATGACATTGGCAGAAATTATTGCTTACAAACGATTTGAGGCAAATCCTGGTCACCCCTTAAATAAAAATGGATTCATCTCTTTGCAAAAAAAATTTGATGAGTTATGGAAGTTTTCTGCTGATAGTCAACATATTAGAAATCCATATTGCAAAGTAAATATTTATAACGAAAAATCATTGTTTAATCTAGCGGAAGCAGTAATCGAAAATGCTGAAATTAGAGAGAATTTGCATGCAGCTTATGGCATGAAGTTTTCGGTGGATTTTATTTATTCAAGTCAAATTGCATCAATCCCATTACTAGATAGAGAGAAGCCATTCTACGCAAACGAATTTCACCGTGATATGCTATTTTCTTCAAATGTTGTGAAGTTGTTTATTGCTTTAGAAGATATTGATCAAACACAGGGTCCAACAGAATGGATCTCCAAAGAAGATAGTCAAAGAATAGTTAGAATGGGTGTTCGGCGTGGGGAAATAAAGAAGTATGTAAATGACACTTTTAGCTTTTCCGTGAAAAAAGGTGAGGCATGCCTACTTAACCCGCATACAAATATTCATAAAGCAGGTATACCGGAATCAGGTAAGTTTCGCTCACAAATCATGGTTCAATTAAATCCTTATGCAGATTGGGCTATTAACAAGGATCTATATAAACGACAGTTTCTTAGAGAGCCAAACCTTCCATTGTTAAGAAATTTTGGTCTAAGAAGGCTTCATACAAAAAGAGCCTGATGTGCTGTGAAGTTTAGTCAGCTTTCGTCAGGAGGAGGTCGAAGTTAATGTGGATTTCATTCTATTTTCAAATCGGTCAAATTTGACTGGTGTGAGCAATAGACTATTTAAATCTAAAATTGCTTGAATTGTAAATAATGTTGCACTCTTCGTGTTTCATAGAATTTTTATTAAGGATTCCAATGTCAAAGATTAAAGCTCTTTTAAATACAATAAAAACATCAAATTCGTTAATGATGTGGTTAGGTTTTTTTGTTTTTATCTACACATGGTCTGCTAGTTTATTTTTGCAATTGTGGGTAATCCCGTTATTGTTCCCTGATACAAGTGTCGAGGGATTGGTTGTGATTGACTCGACGGGCTTTAATGAGATCGCTAAAGCTAAGGCTAGTGAGATTGCTATTCTGGGCTGGTCAGCGTGGGAGTTGAAGCCAGAGTCTCAATCCCCGGCCGGCATTGCCTCTTTTTTTTATACACTTTGGGGTTCGGTGCCGACTAGCATTTTGCCATTCAATGCAATCGTACATGCTGTAACTGCTTGTGTAGTGATGCGTATTCTTAGTAATTTTTTTACTGCCGTACCTGCTTTAATTGGGGCTTTGGTTTTTGCATTAAATCCAGCCTCTTTCGAATGGGTAGCGCAAATTCATCGCGATGGAATCTTTATCCTCGGAAACATGTTGGTGATAATGGGAATTGTAAATGTGCTTGACCAGTCGGTAGAGCGTCGAAATTACTTTAATAAATATTATTTATTTTTGCTTAGCGCTGCAATCTTTGGTACGCTGCTCATTTGGGTGGCTAGAACTTACTGGCTTCAGATATCATTGCTCATGATGGCTATGATTTTTATTTTATTTATGTCGGTAATTGCCATTCAAAAAAATGCACTGAATAGATTTAGTGTTGTACATTTTGTTGTATTGTTTGTTTTAGTGGCTTCATTTCATTTCCTTTTGATTCGTACTCACTCGCCTGATGAGCAGATGACTATTCCATTGGTTGCTATTAAGACTTACGAAAGTGACCAAAAAATCCAAGTAAATGAAAGTGACCAAAAAATCCAAGTGGATATTAATCATCAGCAGGCTTTCTTATGGAAATTGACTAAATGGTTGCCTCAAACCGTTGAAGCTAGAATGTATCGGATTGCTGTTACTAGGCAGGCAGTTAATAGCCAAGGGGGGGGGACATTGGTAGATGCAGACCGCACACTTGATTCAGCGGTAGCTATTCTTGGATATCTTCCCCGTGCATTCCAGCTTGGAGTGTTTAGTCCTTTGCCTGAATACTGGGGTGGTAAGGGTAGTACACCGGCTATGACTCTGGCACGAAAGGTGGTGGGAGCAACAACATTGGTCTTCTATTTTTGTTTGCTAGGCGCATTTATCGGATTTTGTAAAATGATAAGGGTCCCACAACTTTGGAGCATGTTTACTATGTGCTCTATTGGAATTGTAATTTATGCGGTGGTTTACCCAAATATTGGAACTTTGCTACGGTATCGATATGGATTTTATATGCTATTAATTGGTTTTGGAGTGGCTTTTTGGATTAATTTCTGGATGTTGTTTATCGAAAAACGTAGAAAAATTAAGAGATTTTCTTAATTGGAAATTTCAAGACTATTTTTAATTGATATTTGTTGTTGGGGCGCTACGTAATTTCTTACACCTAAAGTCGCTGTTTATCTATGTACTAATAATGTAGTCTAAGTAATATTTAAGACATAAATTGAGCTAGTAAGATTTGTCTGGTTAAACTGATAACCAGCAAAAATAAGATATCACTGATAAGCAAGTTTCAAGTAATTGAGAGTTCTATAACAACAATTTTACAAAAAGCACTCTGTTATCAGCTTAGACAGTTAAGTTACTAAAATAAAGATTCAAATTTTATTTGAGAAATCAATTTTTTAAAAAGTGTCAATTTATATAAGCAAATCAGAATATGATTCTAGTTACGGGTGGTGCAGGTTTTATTGGTGGTAACTTTGTCTTGGATTGGTTAGCCAATCCTGCTGCCAAAGGCATCGTTAACTTAGACAAGTTAACCTATGCTGGTAACTTGGCGACACTCAAATCACTAGAAAACGATGTTCGCCACGTATTCGTACATGGAAATATTGGTGATTACGAGCTAGTCTTTTATTTGCTGAAAAAGTACACTATTTGCGCAGTTGTTAACTTTGCTGCTGAATCCCACGTTGATCGCTCAATTCATGAGCCGGGCGATTTTATTCAAACGAATGTGGTGGGCACATTTAATTTGTTGGAAGCGGTCCGTTCTTATTGGTCAGGATTGTCTGAGTCAGAAAAAAAAGTTTTCCGTTTCTTACATGTGTCCACGGATGAGGTGTATGGATCTTTATCTCCAAGCGCCCCTGCTTTTTTAGAGACCAATTCTTATGAGCCGAATAGTCCGTATTCGGCATCTAAAGCTGCATCTGATCATTTGGTGCGTGCATGGCACCATACCTATGGCCTACCGGTTTTGACAACTAATTGTTCTAATAATTACGGACCTTATCACTTTCCTGAAAAATTAATACCTCTAGTAATTCTGAATGCCATTTCTGGTAAACCTTTGCCAATTTATGGTGACGGCGGTCAAATTCGTGATTGGTTGTATGTCAAAGACCATTGTTCAGCGATTCGTCGTGTACTAGAGGCTGGTGAGTTAGGTGAGACTTATAACGTGGGTGGTTGGAATGAAAAACGTAATCTAGATGTGGTGCAAACCATTTGCTCTATTTTAGATGGTTTACGCCCAAAGGCTGATGGAACCTCTTATGCATCACAAATCACTTATGTCAAAGATCGTCCAGGTCATGATCGTCGTTACGCAATTGATGCAACTAAGATTGAGCGTGAGTTGTGTTGGAGACCTGCAGAGACATTTGAGACAGGTATAAGTAAAACAGTACAGTGGTATCTTGATAATCAAGAATGGACTGATGGAGTACTTAGTGGTTCTTATCGCGATTGGGTGAGAAATCAATACAGTAATACTACTGAAAAATCATGATTGACTTCTGATCTTTGTATGTCTTACTCATCTTTTGAACTTTTAGATCACAGTCGCCCTATTTTAGTATTTGGGCGGGATGGTCAAGTGGGGCGAGCTCTACGTATTTGTTTGAAAGATTTTAAGATGCCAGTCATTTTTTTAAGTCGTGCTGATTGTGATTTAACGAATGAGTCTTCTATTGTAGAGGTGTTAAATCGTTATCAACCGCAAGTTATTATCAATGGGGCTGCATATACTGCTGTTGATGAGGCAGAGAATTTAGATGAGCGAGAGATTGCATTTGCTATAAATGCCAAAGCCCCTGCCGTGATGGCTCGCCACATTGCTAATGTGGATTGTGGAATTTTGGTTCATTACTCAACTGACTATGTGTTTGCAGACACCAAACAAGTTGCTTACTTTGAAGTTGATCCAGTCGGACCTATTGAGAATTTAAATGTTTATGGTCGGAGTAAGTTAGCCGGCGAGCAAGCCATTAAAAAAGTTTTCAACTTAGTTCGGAATTCTGGTCACGGACGTCACGCTGATAAGTTTGCTAGATTTTTTATTTTGAGAACGTCATGGGTATATGGCGATGGTAATAACTTTGTCCGTACAATGTTGCACTTGGCTGCTGAGCGTGACCAATTAAAAGTGGTAGCAGATCAAGTGGGTACGCCGACATCGGCACAATGGCTAGCTGAGATAGGTCTTCAAATGGCAGGCTCTAGAGTTAAATCAGGAATCTATCATGCGGTACCTGATGGTGAAACTTCTTGGTATGGTTTGGCTGTTTTTGCTATTGAGACTGCTGCAAGTTATGGTAAAGGTATTAAGCTTAAGTATGAGAATATCTTACCTATACCAGCCACTGATTACCCGGTACCTGCTGCTAGACCCTATAACTCAAGACTTAGTAATCAAAAGCTTAAAAAAGCCTTGTCAGAGATGGCTTTTACAGGACAATATCCTCATTGGCATGAACAAGTTGAAAAATACGTCAAACAAGTCGTTGAGGGATCACTTAAATGTTAGATCAAAGATTGAGAATTAAAAGTATTGGAACTTTTAAAAATGTGGGTAAATAACTATGAATCGTAAAGGCATTATTTTGGCGGGTGGCTCTGGCAGTCGTTTGTATCCAGTCACTCAGGCTGTGTCTAAACAATTAATGCCTGTATACGATAAGCCTATGGTGTATTACCCATTGACTACTTTGATGCTGGCTGGCATCAAAGATATTTTGTTAATTTCTACACCACAAGATACGCCACGTTTTAATGAATTATTAGGTGATGGTTCTCTGTGGGGTTTAAACGTACAATATGCAGTTCAGCCATCACCCGATGGTTTAGCCCAGGCTTTTATCATCGGTAAAGAATTTGTTGGTAATAATCCATCAGCCTTGGTGTTAGGCGACAACATTTTCTATGGCCATGAATTGGCTAATCAACTTCATGCTGCCAATCAGCGCTCATCAGGTGCTACCGTGTTTGCATATCACGTCAATGATCCTGAGCGCTATGGTGTGGTTGAATTTGATGATTCTTTCAAAGCTTTGTCGATTGAAGAGAAGCCTTTAAAGCCAAAGAGTAACTATGCAGTCACAGGCCTTTATTTTTATGATCATCAGGTCTGCGATATTGCTAAATCTATCAAGCCAAGTGCTCGTGGAGAGTTAGAAATTACAACTGTGAATGAAGTTTATCTTCATATGAATCAGCTGCTAGTAGAGATTATGGGTCGAGGTTATGCCTGGTTGGATACTGGCACACATGATTCTTTGTTGGAAGCAGCAGGTTTCATTGCAACATTGCAAAAACGTCAAGGTTTGATGGTGGCTTGCCCAGAAGAAATTGCATATCGCCAAGGTTGGATCAGTGCTGAGCATGTACTTAAATTAGCTGCACCACTGAAGAAAAATGCTTATGGTCAGTATTTAGAAAAGATACTAACTGAAAATACAAAGTAAAAAGCGCTGTTGATTTTTTTAAAGAGAATATTTTGGTAAGTAATAAGATTAATCAACTAAAGAGATAGAAAATTTATAGATGCCTATTACTGTTACGCCCACTTTAATACCTGATTTGTTGATCATTGAGCCTAAAGTGTTTGGGGATGATCGTGGGTGGTTTTTTGAGTCTTTTAACGAAAAAGACTTTTCTGCTGCTCTAGGTCAACCTGTGGCATTTGTACAAGATAATCATTCATCATCTAAGAAAGGTGTGTTGCGTGGCCTTCATTATCAAATGGAGCAAACTCAAGGAAAGCTTGTGAGAGTTTGTTATGGAGCGGTCTTTGATGTGGCTGTAGATCTTCGTCAGTCATCCAGCACTTTTGGTAAATGGGCCATGGTTGAGTTATCGGCTGAAAACAAAAAGCAGTTATGGATTCCGCCTGGATTTGCTCATGGTTTTTTAGTGGTATCTGAAACGGCAGAGTTTTTGTATAAAACGACTGATTACTGGCATGGTGCCAGTGAGCAATGCATTGTTTGGAATGATCTTAGTTTAAATATTCAGTGGCCTGAAATTGGTATAACTCCAGTCTTGAATCCTAAAGATGCGGCTGGTTTGAGTTGGAGTAATGCGCCCAAGTTCAAATGAAGCATCAACAAAACAAAAAAATATCTATTTTATTTTTAGAGAGTTCTAAAAATATTGGTGGTCAAGAGTTGCAATTACTTCAGCAAATGCATGAATTAAATAATCTGGGGTATGAAACGAGATTACTCTGTAAGCCCCACTCTCGAATACATGACATTGCCATTTCTCATGGTTTAAATATTGAATTGATTAGTTTTAGAAACGCATTACATCTGCCAAGTATTTTTGCTATTGTTCGGCAAATTTTGACTTTCAGACCTGCAGCGTTGATTTGCCATAGTGGGCACGATGCGATCGTTGGCGCATTAGCTGCAAGATTGATGGGTATGTTCGGTATTTGTCCTAAAGTTATAAGAATGAGGACCTATCAGCCTGGTATTCCTTCATCTTTTGCATATAACTATTTGTTCAATAAAACTTATACCCCAAGTGAGCATCTTAGAAAGAAGATTCTTGCTAACAAAAATGTTCAAGATGATCGAATTGGAGTTTTGTATCCGGGGATTGATTTTTCAAAATTAGATACTATGCCTAGTGATTTGCCGAGCCATTTGTCTCAGTGGTTAAGTGATCATCCTGGCCCCATCATTTGTCATGGTGCCATGTTGCGAGGAGAAAAAGGTCACGCAGTTATTCTGACAGCGCTACCTGAGGTGATTCAACATGTGCCAAATATTCGCTACGTGATAGCTGGAGAAGGTCCTGAAGAAAGCAACCTAAAAAGATTAGTTGCAGAGCTCAATCTTCAGGATCATGTTTTTCTTGCCGGTATGGTTTCACCTATTGCGCCACTTCTTAAAAGAAGTACCCTGGCTGTTTTGCCATCACTGATGGAGCCCCTTGGGATGTTTCAGATTGAATCACAGTATTTGGAAGTTCCAACGATAGCTAGTGATGTTGATGGTATTCCTGAGACATTAATTCATCAAGAAACTGGTCTTTTAGTGGTAGCTGGAGATATTAGTGCATGGGCTCAAAATATCATTTGGGCATTGGCTAATTTAGAAGTGATGAAGTCCTGGGCTAAAGCTGGAAAGACTTATGTGAGAGATAAGTTTTCAATGGCTAAAAATACTAAAGAGTTGCTCGACATCATCAACAGCAAAACTTCTTGTTAGAGCCACTTAAACTCACTATTCTCCCTAATACCATGCATGGTCATGCCATACTCAGCTAACTCCTGTTCGCGCCACTTCCTTAAGTTACTTACTTTTTCTCTTTTTTGTAGTTTTCTTGCCAGCCAGCTTTGGTTAAGGTATCGGTAGTTATGTCTGCCGCCTAAGCCCTGTTTTTCTTGTAATCCTCTTTCACGTTTCATCTCAGACTGTGT
>JACCDV010610297.1_pt1 | contig 15059 bp, 11 predicted proteins | sample 7446131 | NCBI WGS metagenome assembly JACCDV01 (sample SAMN15323448, study PRJNA562643) | freshwater metagenome | isolation source: river surface water | place: USA:Blue River Watershed | collected 2017-08-17 | reverse complement strand
CTAAATAGTGTTAATAAAAGCGTCCTTAAGCTCATCAATCACAAGATGTATCCGCTCAACTACCAGAAGACCAGCAAGATGTTCAAGCATCAGCGCAAGGACAAATTTAGCCATTGCCATAGTGAGCCGAATGAGCCAGTTTGGTCGGGAAATAGTAATAATAAGGAGGGTTTGGAGTGGGAGAGGACGATGGGAGAGCACTTTAATGAAGCTGAGACCAGAGATCTACTCTTTGAGGGATACAAAGATGAAGATTATGACGCCATCAATGACAAAATCAATAAATTTGTATGGGCCAAGAGGAAGGAAATCATCCACTTAGAGACAGCCAAAGATAAAAAATAGATTTAATCAATAAAGTCCATTCAATAAAGCAAAAGCCATCTAAGGAAGCAGTCGTCAAATATATAGCAATCCCTTGCACACCTGCGCAAAAGATTAAAGGAATAGCATAGAAGATAAACGTAGATGTTATAAACTCAAATTGAAGGATTAGGCTTAAATGGAGAAGGGCCAAAAATAAGCAGCCCTGATTTTAACTTTTTCTAGGAAAATGAGGGAATAAAGCGAGTGATGAATAGATACCCAATCCGATAGAATATAAGAATAAAGATGAAATAGGACGTAAACAAAGAAGTATAGAAGGGCATCTTATAGTAAATAAAAGATAGCAAATTGACTGATAAGTACGCGAGGATGAGGATTTACATCAATCACAGGAAAATGGTCAGTCTTAGATGACATGAAAAAGATTGAATGGATTATTGCCTTCATTGTCCCATTCATATTTAAATTATAACTTTTTATAACTTATAACTTATGCACAATTACAATCCTCCCCATAAGTACAGTCTACGCACTCGGATCGGGAACTGGAGCGAGTAATGGGATCTTGAAGAGGTCAAGTACATATTCTGTAAGCCTAGGCGAAAGGAGTACATTCGCAGGAAACACGAGGGCATATCAAATGTGAATTAAAAGTAGAAAATACTGACGAAAAGTTACCAAAGTGTATCAATCGACCTTACAATAGGCCTCCCTCACATATTCCAAGGACAATATCAGGAAATTCGGCGATCATGTCATGCTCTTCAATGGAAAAGTCTAAGGATTTCTAGGTAACCATCTACTCAAACACAGTGACTGACATCTTTTAAAAGACTTCAAACACAGAGCAATCATACAATATCTCGGCAGTCAAAAATGTACACGCATGTGCAAGATCAACATTCATCTTAGAACGGTAAAAATCTATTAAATCAGAGCCAATCTCAATGATGGATTCAAAGATAATAAGATTCACTTCGGACAACAAGTTAGAATAAGGCTGAATCCTTTATTAATCGATAAGCCGATCTATCTTTATAGTGAACCCAGCTCCATCAATAGATATTCTAAGGTCTCCAGACTGCAAGAAGTTGTCTTCCTCCTCAAAAACAACTTCAACACAGTGTGGATTCTTGAACACCCTGACCCCAACCAAAGATTAGAATCGACCGGTAAAGTTATTGGTGTTGATGATACAGTGTTAATAAAGCATGAGATGACGAACCAATGGCTAGCTGCTGATAACAAACTATATGAGAACACCTTCGGAAAAGAGTATGAAGTTATGGCGCATAATTTCCTTGTCAATAACAAGTCTCAAAACCTCATCCAATAAAAGAAAGGATTCATTACCATCGACACCCCATCCAGGAACCAAACTGATTAGAACTTATGGCTCATACTTGGCGCATCCTCCCCTGACCAATAATTCGACTAGTCCCAAATAAAGAATTAAGTTGTGAATAAATTCACCCTGGAGAAGAAGATCAAGCACTTGCTGACTGAGAGAGGAGTCTATGGGATGAGATTTTTGCATAAAGTGTTCAGATGTCTTGATACTGACAGGACGGGGGTGTTGGATGAGAATGATTTCAAATGGGGCCTGCAAAGCGGAAAGATCTTCCTGAACTAGGACTAAATCAGCTATCTCATCAAGAACTATAGCAGCAAGGGCTCAGTTTCCTATAAATTACTGTTGAATGACCTGAGGGGAAAGTTAAACTAGAATCGTTATAAATCGATCATCGACGCCTACAAGAGGGTGGACAAGATAACAGGTAAGAAGGTAACCCTGGAGGAGGTGGGTAAGGTCTATGACGCAAAGCGACACCCTGAGGTGTTGACCAACAAAAAAACGGAAAAGTAGGCCTTCAACTAGTTCATATGGAGTTGGGACAACATAAAGCCGGACTATGTGATTGAGCTGGAGTAATTCGCAGCATACTTCTAAGACCTGTCCTGCATGATTCCTCGGGACGACCATTTCGAGTACCTGCTGCTAAGTGTATTTCATCTTTGATACATCTGACAAAATATCTGATATACTAATGGTTGATGAGTTGTAAATGCTCTGGATAGTGAGTGAATAGGTATTGATTAATAATGAAAGAGGGTTGATCATACTCTTTTAATTCTGCTGTTGAATTCCTGTTCGGGGATGGGTTTATTCACCACCACGTTTTCGTAGGTTCTCACTGAAACGTATCTGTTGGGGTTGAAATCAGTGGGCTTTTGAGTATAGACGTGTCCGAGTTTTTTCTGTTGCTCGTAGTTGGCAAGCTGAGGTAAGTTAAATGGTTACCCATTGCTGGACTTCGGGCTGGTTGGAGTCGACGACCCTGTTGGGGAGGAAATCGGAGTGGGGCACGTAGGTTGGGACGAATTCGTTGAGTCTGTGCACCTGTGATTGCTGGTATTGTTGATTTGACATTTCCAATCGGATCTAATTAACAAAATAAATAAAATATCAAGATAGCTCCCAATATTCCCAATATAATATACCGCAATGCGATTCACACCCTCCCGAATATAACGTCCTCCCTTTTCTTCCTTTTCTTTATTATTTGAACATTGAGGATTGCTGAGCTCAAGAAGCTCTGATTGAGATCCAAGATTTGGATTTGCAGTGTGGGATTGAATTTCTTTATGATTAACATATATCACCCATTTCGATATTGAATTGAGTAAGCAAAAATCCTCATTAAAGAGGCTTGCATTATTTCAAAGTCAAATAGATTTTTATCAAATGAACAATATTTTCCCAACCAAAGTTGATATTTGCTATCGACAAATACTGCCAATGCCACTTTTTTTACAATAAATAGGGTAGATTGAATAAAAATAAATAAATTCTCTGTTTTATCCTTTGCAGTTTCAAAATGATAAGTGAAAATAAAACCCTTATTTTCAAGGGATTATGCTTGCTATCCACATAAATACTGCAATCAAGATTGACATAGGAGGCATGAAGGGGATAAAATGTAAAAAATAGGGTGTATGAGCTTAAACCTATATTTTGTAAGCCAATCCTCAAAAGCACGAAAGAAAAGAAAGAAAGATTCTAATATAAGATGAATGGTTGGAAGAGAGTCGAGACATTGAGGGTTATGTCCAACTAAGCTACCAACCCAACACGAATAATAAAAAGCAAAAGGTTTTTGTTCATAATTCATATTCAAAATAATCGATTAATGGACTATAATAATTTATTTGCTCATCAAACATCGTTTAAATGCACAATCAATTCAACCCCTCTCCTTTATTTTCATTCATAGTTGTTCCTTCGCCTTACCAATTCTATACTATGGTGTCTATTAGTCCTCCTTCCATCGATAATGCAACTCCAACATCATAAAACACTTTGCACTCCAGCTCTTTTAACCCAAGCTTTATATAGCACTATTACATAAACCAAGAGAATAACAATAGTCTTCCAATATCTACTACAAGCATTTAGAATCCTCCAACTTCAAATCCTATTCCCATCAAAGACACCAATATAATCAATACAAACAAATCTATCCTTAGAATCTCCTCTGAATCAGAATCGAACATCAACCTATCGAGGTTTAGCAGCAATCGGAATGATACCCTTTAGCCATAAAAAAGATAGGCGAGTAGGCAAAAGATATGTATTGAGGATGAGGATAAAGACTATTTACCCAAGGGAGAAAGGAAAAGGCCAAGAAACACTAAATACTTTGAGAACTAGAACAGAAATGTTGTGCCTAACTAAGTCAATCAAATATTCAGCTTCATTCAAAAATAATCTAAATCTGGATATCTCACCAAAAAGCTCATTAGTAAATTCTCCCAATCGCCCAATTATACAGTCAAAAGGTTTTACCTTTATCAGAAGTTGCTAAAGAACAAGCTTGGACATTACACTAACTAAAATAGTCTCAAGCTTGTTAATGAATTATATGAACCGCGGTGCGAGAACTGGCCAGAGTAAGAACAGCGGTATTACAATAAAATTTGCCGCATTCTCATTCGCCATTTCTTGCTCGAGGATTCTATCTTCATAATTTTGACTTCAAAGAGAATGAAAAGGGAGAAGAAAGGAGAGCACATTCGTGCCCGGCGGTACGTTGGCCAGGCTGTGCTAAAGATCCTTCGAGGTTGATCAACTGTTACTGTATATAATATACAGTAATTGAGTTGAGCGTCCTACAATAAGTTACCTATAGTATAGAATACATTACGTATATTATATACAATATATTTTGTTACCCTCCCATTATCCAACCCCAAATATTAATAATATACTGAATAGTAAACATCACTCACTATTTCTTGTCTAGATAAATTATAGAGTTACTTGGGCAGGCTCTTGCCATGTGGCCAACCTAGTGGCAGCTGTGGCACTCCACCTCCTTCTTGCGCTCACCATCAGGGCACTCTCTTGCAATGTGTCCTTCCTTTTTGCAGTTGTAGCATTCAACTCTCTTTTCTTCATTATTCAATCAGTACCGTTTTTGCAGTTTCTGGCAATATGTCCGTGCTTTTGGCAGTTGAAGCAGAGAGTTCCCTCTTCTCTTCGCTCTCTGTAGTCCCTCCTTCCTTCATAGTTGGGACGCTCTTATCTCTCAGGCCTATCTTCCCTTCTCTCTGGCCTTTCTCTTCTCTCATATTTTTCGGGCCTTTCAGTCCTCTCAGGCCTGTCCCTTCTTTGCCTTTCCTTCTGAGGTTGGTCGCATTCCCTTGCGAAATGTCCAGGCTTGTTGCAGTTGAAGCATGCGTTTGCAGTGGTTTTTTGTTCTTTTTCTAGCTTAATACAGCAATACTGGTGGGGCAGTCTCTTGCGTAGTGGTCCTCACTGCCGCAGTTGTAGCATTGATTACTTCTCTGTGCCATCCCTTTTCAACAATCAAGTTGTGTAAATAATAAAATATGCTTCAAATTAAGTTGATCTTAACAAATCTTATGGATTTCAACAATCATTGTTTTCCTCTTAAATTTATTAGCTCCTCGTAATAATCCACCCTTCTGAATGTATCCTTTGCACTGTATATATGGTTTAGATATTAGGAAAAACCATTCCCGTTCACCTCGTTGAATACTCCTCCTGTTATATAGCTCGAAGGCACCAATATGTCCGTTGCGATCACTGAAAGGGGAGTGAGTTCCTAGTTTAGCAGCGTTATTTCTTTCTGCATAACCTTTCTTAGCTCCAAACTGCCGAACCGCTCTCTCTCTAATAAGCTCAACCCCCAAAGCTGCAGACATTTAGTTAAAAATTACTTGTTTTTCTGGCTTTTGGCTTAATCGATTTTGCCCTTGGCCTTTGTGAAGATAAAATAGTCAGCTTCATAAGATGATTATTACCGTAGGATAAGGAAAGTGCATTGCCTGCTTAAGGATGGAAGTTAAGCCAAGCTTGCTCTTTGTCCTTATAAACTTTCGATAATTCTTCAAAAGTACTCACTGCATTTTGATACTTTTGAATGAATAAACTCTTTAATAAAGCCTCCAAAGACGATAAGTTTCTGATTGATTCTTGAACTTTGTCTTAATCTAAGGAGTGGGGTCCCCAAACAAAGGATATATCCAAAATAGACGATTTTTATTGTTTCCTAATGTTTTTCATTAAATATTTGGACGTTTGTTGCAATAGGACATGATTGTCACCCTCCCATGTAACATTTACGTCAGTATCATGGAAAAATGAGCTAAAATTACTAAAGGCTGAGTATCCATGCCCACCCAAGATGCTCCGAGTAGTTTAAGTTGTCGAAGTACAACTCCATGTAATTCTAGCCTTCACACTCGCTGAAATGGCGTGCAACTCAGCTACATATTTTAAGTCGTTCGATGGGCCAGCCTCGAAATATCTTCTCGCCAAATCAAGCCCACCAGGCATCTGCACAATAGTTTGCGCGATTTAAGGGATCAGGCGGTTTTTAGTTATTGCATAGTCAATAATGAGGATCTCATCTGTCTTCTTTGGATTGTCAAATTGCTTACGAATGCAAGAGTATCTCAATGCGGATGTTGCAGCTAAAAGCGCCCTTGCATTGACAACAAATGCCAGCATTCCTCTTCCTCCTGAGAGAGGGCTCATGTGAAGGCCAAATCTATTGGAGTTACTATCGACCAAGCTATTATACTTGCCATTTTCATCGACATTTCCATACTTTCCCAGTAAGTTCTTGCTTGGAATTCTTACATCATCTAAAATGATGTATCCATTGTCGATATAGTTCAGTCCATTTTTGGGCCCACAGTCTCCAATAGTAATCCCAGGTAATACTTTATGAGTTTTCTTGCACCTTAATTGGACAATAAACGGATGAGGGCCATATGATTTCCCATCGACTATTAGCTGTGCCCATATTGTCGACATGTTAGCTATTTAAGATGCGCCTCCAATCCAATATTTCATTCCTTTCTTGCCTTGTGTAGTCAGCACGAATTATTTGGTTTGATGCTAATAGACAGCCAAGGTTTGCAGCTATTTCGAAAAGCTCCCATGATAAAATTCTGTCAATCCAAAGCAGCCTAAATCCTTCAAGGAAAATGCGTCTGCGAGAAGAGTTTGGTGATATGGCAAGTTGCCGAATAGAATGATGGACTTGCAATAAAGAAAGTAATGGAGTCCAATTTTGGTTAGAATTCCTCCATCGAACATAGTGAAAGCCCACATCATATATATGAGCTTGGCTGGCTCCTTAATCAGATCAAGATTATTAAATTTCATAGCTGCCAGTGTCATCTTCGCAGCTGCGTGTCTCATCTCCTATCTTGTCTGTCCCTACAAATTGTGATGAGTAAAAATGCTCTTGTTTTGCTCGATGAACTCATAGATGGGTTGCACATACTTTTGATACCTATCATCAACAAAGAGGAGTGCTTTGAGCTCTTACACGTCTAATGTATGATTGGTGCGTATTTCTTTGAGTCTGCTTTGTTGGGTGATGATATTTTCAAGCACTTTTAGTCTTTGTGACATAGATTTATAATTAATAATATGATGTCATTCTGGTGAAAAATAGTATTTCCAATCGATATATCAGTGAGTAATCAAAGATCCATTATCATTTCCTCCTATTTCACCTCATATACCTCGATGCGGTTTATCCAGAATGAACTCTACTATCCTGTTAACCATTTCGAATCTCGCCTCTCCCCCCCGTTCTAGTAAGCGTCAGGCCAAGAACATTAGCCCTGCGTCTTGATGCAGTCCACACTGATCATGATGTCATTCGAAAATCCCATTATGTAATCTGGGGAGATAAAGATGGCCTCACTTATATGAGATGGCTTGATGGTAAACTTTTAGTTTTTAGTAAGACTAAAGATAAATGCATTTTCATCATGCAGGTATGAGTTAGAACTTTTAGAAATAGAAATAGATGTGAAGCCACCAATTATTTGATTGGATTTCGTGCAGATGAGGAAAAGTAGGGAGTTTCTATTCCAAATATCATTTAATTTACCATAAGTCTACTGACTGCTGGTGCTTCTTCGAAAGATGAGCTCGAGTTTCTTCTTTTGGAAACCATCACTGGTTAAAAAATTGGCAAGGTTAGGCAAAAGTCGTTTATTGCAGCATAGAGGCTCCTTGTCAAACTACAACCTTGAGGAATACAACTCTTCGATCTAATCATCGTCGAGTTACTATAGTTTTGCTTCGCTTTCAATCTTTGCAGTTGACTCCTTATTCTTCTTGAAGTTCTTACCTTTTATCGATGGGTTTACCATATCTATTGGAGGTTTCACTAGCTCTCTTAATAAATTGCTTGGGACCATCTGACTCTATATGGTTTTGTCTCGCTCCTACTCGTAAGCTGGCTTGGCATTTACAGCCCCTCTCTTTTATGGTCTTTAGAACTTTACCAATCGGTCTTCCAACTTCTTAATGAGCTAATTGCGGATAAGTACTTCTGCCTTGAGGTCTTGGCATGATTTCTCGAGCCTTTTAATAATAGAATTTTGATCCTTGTCAGTACGATCTTTTTCCTCAAGCTTGGCTTGCAGTTTAGCAACAATCTACTTGAGTAGTTGGACACTGGTTGAATGCTCAGTTGACTTGAGCTTGAGGCTATTCAGCTAAGTGGAGAGATAAAGGTTTTATGCTTGGAGTTCTTAGTTTTTCTTCTTCTCGTATGTATTCTCAATTTACATCGTGAGCTCCTGATTGCCTTTTTTGAAGGGTTCTATCACTGACTCAGTTAGTTTCCCCACACTTAAAAGATTGTTACTGTTAAAGCCACTACTGTATGATGCAACTGTTTCTCCAGGCAACCTCATCATTGAGCGATATTACACACTTGTCTTTTTCCTTTTTACATCATCCAGAAAGATCTACTTGTATTACTGGGAAGTGAGTGACCTCTTATCGATGAGTTCGAACTTTAACTCTTGGTACTGATTCTCATTGAGTCTCTTTTCCTCACTGAACTCTTTAATGAGTTTATCTATTTATAGGAAAGGGATTCCCTTCCCTTATTCTGACTTCTTTCTATTATGCGCCTTAATTATCATCTTGAATAGCTATATGGGACACTTTAATAGCTCAAGCTTAGCATATCTCAATTGCTCATAGCCCTCCTTATCAACCAGAGTCACACAGACTTCAAAAATGCTTTGCTCGTTGAACCTATGCGCAATCTGGAAGAGGATAAAAACATCATAGGTCTAAGCCTTGCTTATTATATCTTCTCTCATTGACTTCAATAAAGATTCTACTTATAGAAACTTGGCAATAGAGAAGTAATCTAAGATTTCATAGCGATTGATTTACACAGTGAATCCATAGAAGCACTTGAGTACATTTTCGAAATGTTCTTACTAATATTATGATGGCAGATACGTCAAAATTTTACTTAATTTATAGTACTTCGTTGTTGGATAAAAAGCTTCTCTTGAAAAACATAGACTACAAACGAAGAAATGCCTTTTGAAGCTTGAATGTCTTCTTTCCCAACACAATCTTTATATCGCCTCGGTTGTCTTGAGGGAAGAGGGGTTGAAGCTTTTCCCTCGCGTTTGGCAAGCGTATCTTAAGCTTCTATTCACTCATCTTTGTTAATTATAAATTTGCTATATTATCTGAATCAATTTTTTAAAAATCAAATGCTTTTACTGAGGCTAATCAAGGACTCAAACCTGCACACTTGAGGAAGCTAATCCTGAATAATTTGATTATTGAGATAACATATTGATGCGTTATGATCGCAATTAAAATCAACAATTATAAATAGATTCATACCAGAAAATATTTAGTGATGCTTCGAAAAATATTCACCCTTTCCGCAAACTTACTTGCCAAAAACATCACCAAGTTTAACCAAACTCCTTTTTACATCAATCGATTCTCATTCACCTCATCGTCGGACTCCACCCAAGTGGGATTGTTAGAGGAAGTTGAGGGCAAAGTGTTCCAAGTATTGAAAACAGCAGCCAAGTGCAACCAGTCCAAACTGACACGCCAGGCCACCTTTTAATAACTAGGATTTGATTCTTTGGATTCAGTCGAACTTGTTGTAGCCATGGAGGAATATTTTGGATTTGATATCCCTAACGAGGAAGCAGAGAAAATTTCAACCGTCTAAGCCGCAGTCAATACCTTCTATCGACATCTCAACGCCAAAATTGCCAATAAAATCGTAGAAAATAACGCCAATACCGACGTTAGCCCTAAATGATTGTTCATCGATTAAATTTACCAAAAGATTAGAAAAGCAAGATGAGATATTTTGATGGTTGTCGAATGAAGTTGATAGTGATAGAAAGTTAAGCTAAGCTCTGTGAATATTTTTGAACTAGTGAGAAATATAAACGAATTAATCATTTGAAGGCAAGGAGTTTGAATGTTTCGTAGTTTATCATGTAGCTGCTTGGATTCTTCCTTATTGACCGAGCACTCTACGCGTCGAGGTTCAACTCACTAATAACGAAATTGATCATTTGGTCCACCCAAGTGCTCCTAAAGCCTTCAAAGCTCTCCAAAAGGGACTCCTTGCTGTAACTCCTGCACCTTCGGCTGCACTCCTCACTCGATAAGTAGTCCTTTATGATCTCCATGCTCATCTCAGATCCATCATCGTAGCTATCCTTCAGCCAAACCTAGTGGGTGGCTCTTGCCTCGGCCACTGGCAACAGGGAGGAGACTAGGAGGACAAGGAGGATTGTTGAGGCAAAGAAGGAGAATACCATATATTTATTCGTTAGGATTATATTATAATACACTAAATGAGGTTAATCCATATCTATATTCATTATATCATATGACAATTATAAAGGCTAAGATAATCTTGGGATGGTGGATTAGAATGAATAGATGGGATTGAATCATGTGTTGAGATCTTCTGGCCCTGAGTTGGCAGGCACGCTGGTTCCTTGTAACATATGGGTCAAAATCTACTTGGTATATTTCAACCTCTTTGCCATCTCCGCGTTCTTGTTGTCGAGAGCAGTCGCCAAGGGGTACTCACTCTTCTCTCCTTTCAAGTTTATGTATGTGACCAACTTTTGCTCACTCGATAGGATAATTTCAGTTTTATCAGTGAAATTAACTTGGACGATTTTGTTGCTCAGCCTGAACATAATTGCATGCTTTGTCTTCATCCACTTCTTCACATAACAGTACCCTCCTTAGGGGGGAGCGTTGTTATCTGCTTCGATCTTTGCATCTGCATAGAGGTAGTTCTTGAAGTGCTGCAGCAGAGTCACTTTCTTTTGGAGCTATCTCTCTGGCGGGTAGTCACTTAACTTATAGGCAGTAATTGTGTCTGCCTTTTCCCCTGCTTTTTTCTCAATGTATTCGAAGTTCTCACCATTCTTATCAACAATGATCTTGGTGGAGTCATTAAAGTAGACACCAGTTGAGCCATCAGAAAGCAAATATCCCAGTCCATACTTGGTGGAATAGTCAACCCATTTTTTCACATGAATCTAGGAGTTGTTTGGAGTTTCTTTGTTATTAATCAAGTTACCTTTTTTCGAGGGTTACTTGTGAGTGGGATTTTTGAAATTGCCAGTTCCCTCCTTTGAAGAAGCCCTTTGGTCACTGCTCACCAAGTTATTGTCGAATTTGCTCTTTGGAAGCTATTTCACTGAAGGCTTCGAAGGGAATTATTTCTAGGATTCCTTCTTTGAGATTTGGGTTGTGCTCGGCTTGCTGTTGAGAGATTGCTGAGGAGGGGCTATTTGGTTGGGCTTGGAGAATTGGTCGATGAAATTTTTGGCGGGAGGGCAAGCAAGAGTGCTTCTGGGAATAGTCTTTGGGAAGGGCTCTGCCATGAATGGGTCTGCCAAGATTTCCTCAAGTGTGGGTCGTTTTGAAGGATCAAGAACAAGTATCTTACTAATGAGGTTACGAGCATTTTCAGAGATGGTAACGTGCTCAGGGAATGTATAGGTACAGGCTTTGATCTTCTTGTAGGTGGACTTGACTTCTGGGGTCTCAAAGGGTGGCTTTCCGATGAGTTGTGTGTAGCTGATTTATTTGATGATTACATAATGACTCCAACAGACCAAACATCAACTTCATAAGAATGTCCTTTTCCTTAAAGGATCTATGGGGCAATGTAGTTGGGTGTTCCACAGATGGTTTTTTTCTTCTCCTCATTGTACTCCAGGCGAGTTGCTAGACCGAAGTCTCCCAACTTAATTTCCATATTTTAATTGAGGAAGAGATTTCCAAGTTTTAGACTAGATAACAAAAAGAATACTCCCTGTGGATGACTTTGTTTTGATGCAAATACATCAATGATGAAACAATCTGATAGAGATAGTATTGGACCTCCATCTCAGTCAGTCTCTTTCTCCGCTTTATAAGTTCATTCAGGGTTTGGTTGGAGCAGATCTATAGCAAAATGTAGACGTTTTCATGGTCCTAGAAGACATGTTCGAACTTCACTATATTCTGGTGGCTGAGGGATTTGTGGATCTTAATCTCAGTTATAAGCTTAATAAAAGGGATGGTTACTTTTTGCTTGGCCCTGGAGCGGTTGAGTGAGCTTTTAGCAATAATTTTGGCAGCGGAAACTCTCTTTGTATCGAGACTGGTAATTTCATAACACTTAGCAAAGCCACCCTTTCCGAGCAATTTGGCCTTGGAGTACTTCTTGATCACGACTTCTCCATTGGTCTTCGTTATCTTTTCCTCTATTATCTCCTGCTCAAGGGTGGGCTCCTTCTCTGTGGGTTTTTGTTAGTCCATTCAAAATATATATAAGAATAATAGATGTTAAAATATGATGGCATTCTTAAGCTTCCATCCAATTCTATAAATACATATTTGATTTAGCAACTATTCAAGCAAGTCAATCAACTTTGCCTTTTCTTATTCTCAATTTGTTATCTCACAGTTGCTCGAAAGGAAAGTATTGAAACTGAATGATGAATAAAGGATGTGCTAATGCATTGGATATAAGATCAATGGCTCAATAGCAGAAAGTATCGGGTGGGGCAACGAATCCCGGGGGTGGGAGTCCTGTTTGAGGATCACTTCCCTTGGGTCTCCTGAAAAGAAGGATATGAGGCTCAGGCCTGTGGAGTTAATAGTGAATCCATCCTCTTGACTGTTGGACTCCCAAAGCTCGCCACTCCTGCATAGGGAAATATTTACTGACTCTGAGAGGAGGCGCCCCTTCTGTATTCTCTTGTAGACTTCCTTGGGGAGGAGGACGTGGCGGTACTCATAGTAGTCGTCCATATATTTATCGGAATACTCGATTTCGTCAGGGTAGTGAGGCATTCAAAGTTTAACGAATAATTATAAATCTTCAATATCGATTTCTTATTTAACAGCTTATTTAATTTAATTCGATGATGGATGGGTTATTATTGATTTAAAAAATATTTAAATGTCCCGCAGATACGACCAGAGAACCACTACCTTTACGCCTGATGGCAGGCTACAACAAATTGAATATGCAGTCTAAGCCATCAATAAGACTGGATCCTCCATCGGTACTCCAAACATAACCAAGGTGTTGTCACCAAGTAGGGAGTCATCCTTGCCACCGAAAAACATGAGGCCTCCATCCTCCTCGAGGAAAGCAAAATCTCAGAAAAAATATACGCCATTGATAAGCATCTCTACTGTGTTGTCTCTGGCCTAGCAGCTGATGCCAACTATCTCATCAACCTCCTGAGAGAATACGCCCAGGTACTTACCTCAACACTCAGGATCACAGGCTCAAGTTCAGATCCACCATTCCTATTGAGCAAATCGTTGTCTACATCTGTGATATTAAGCAGTACTACACTCAAATCGGAGGCTCGAGACCTTTCGGAGCTGCCTTCCTATTCGCAGGATATGACAAGCATGGCAAATTCCAGCTTTATTCCACTGACCCATCCGGAAATTATGCTGGATGGAAGGCCACTGCTATTGGAAGCAATCACGTTGCCGCCAATTCATTCCTCAAGCAATAATATAAAGATAACCTTACTCTGGAGGAAGGACTTGGATTTGCATTGAAAGCACTTGTTAAGACCATGTAAACAACCACTCCATCTCCTAAAAAGATAGAACTCGTCTCCATCTCATTTACCATTGACGAACAGATCCAGGGCGTCACCATTGGCGAGTAGAGGATAAAGGAATTGCTCAAGGCAAACGGTCTGGGGGTCGAATAGAAAAAAGAGTAATGATTGTTAACAGCATCGAGATTTATCATTGATTTAATAGATTTCTCAGATAAAGACTTTTCCTTTTATCTATTTTATTTGCTTTAATGATAATGTGGTTTACAGATGAAAAAGTTAGCAGCATAAAGCAGTCCTCAACAGCACAGCAAGAAAGACAGCGGCAATGACCTGCTGGCAGTGAGTAAGCCAGGCTTCAACAAAAGTTTTAGAAAAAGATATAAGGTTTAGGACTCATCCACCATCAATTCTTCATCTAATCTAGTCAAAAATTTCTCAAAAACTAAAATTAGTCAACTCTATGTGCCAAGAGAAAGTCCCAAAAAGCAATTGGAACGGCGTTCGAACTCGAAAGCTCACATATCCAAGCCAATTTAAAAGATATCATTGACATCGTACGCCTATCATCAATCGAATTCCTTGCCAACAACAACAAAATTACTGAGAATAAACAGTATCTTCACTCATAAAGGAAAGCTGTGCCCCAAATAGACACTAATGCAGCTGTACGAGCAGAATGATGAGTACATGTAGATGCTGGGGGAATGGCAGAAGCTGTAAATATACGACTAAGTTGACAAGCTTGTCTACAAACTATCCCAGAATTACATCAAAATCATAGAATAAGTCATCTACCAGGCATACTAAGAAATAGATGCCAAATTGCAAAAATATTAACAATAAATCAAATCCTTAGAAGAACACAACCTACTCTTAAAACAGATTAACTAACAAAATCGGATCAATTGGTAGTTGGTCAACTTAGCTCAAAACCAGTTTATTGAAGAGTATAATAAAAATCAATGGAGTAACCTCATTTTAGAACAAATAAGAAAGAATAATTTTGATTTAGATCAGTTTGTACAGCAAACTCCCATCTTCAAATATCTCACCTCTTAGTAATCCAAGGCAGCCAAAAACATAGCTTAGAACTACTTTCATGCCCACAAATAGCTATAATAAAGATAGCTGAGAGTAACAAAATCGGAGGTGAAGCTAAATGAGCCAATGAAGGAGCGAGCCTATTCAGTATAGCATGAGAAGGAGTATCATCAATGAATCGTTATCTTAGTTACCTTATTCTTATTCATATTTTATTTACACAATGAGGGGTTGGGGTTGGGGTTGGG
>JACCDV010285191.1_pt1 | contig 15062 bp, 17 predicted proteins | sample 7446131 | NCBI WGS metagenome assembly JACCDV01 (sample SAMN15323448, study PRJNA562643) | freshwater metagenome | isolation source: river surface water | place: USA:Blue River Watershed | collected 2017-08-17 | reverse complement strand
TGTCGAAGCATGCGCTATCCAGAAACAAGCCGATAAATATCACGGTTATCTGCAATTTGCACTTAGCACCCTTCGACAAGCTCATGCCGCAAGGGCATTCCCTTCTGATCTAATGCTCAATAAAACTCGCATTGATCATCGTGAAGGGCGAACGGTGGGATTTGGATAAGCTCATGCCGCAATGCCGCAAGGGCATTCCCGTCATTTCCAAGTCTCAAACGACTCGACTTGAAATTCGTGAAGGGCATTCCCGTCATTTCTAAGCCTCAAACAACTCGGCTTGAAATTCGTGACGCTCCTACATACGACTTTTCAAGAAATTTATTTCTCAGAAAATCGGAGTGTCTGTGGTACATAAATCGTTAAACATACCTACGTGTGCTTAAAACAAAAAACGGTCTCAAGGTATAATGACTTTGCTTATTATTTAATGAGAAATCCGCATGTACAAACACCCCTTACTCCATCGTGACAAGATGTCTCCACAAGAGGCGCTGGACATTCTGATTGAAGGCAATCACCGTTTTACCAACAACCTAACGGTTAACAAAGACATGCTCAGTTTGGTCGGCATGACCAAAGACAGGCAACACCCGTTCGCTTCATTTTTAAGTTGCAGCGATTCGCGTGCCCCAGTGGAAATGTTGTTTGATCAGGCATTAGGGGATATTTTTAGCGTGCGCTTGGCAGGCAACATAGCCTCAGACAAGGTCATAGGCAGTTTGGAATTTAGCTCCAAGTATTTGGGCAGTAAACTGATTGTTGTTCTAGGCCACACCGATTGCGGCGCCGTTAAAGCCGCCTGCGACAATTTTAGAGAAGGCCACATAGGCGAAATCATCAATTTAATTCGACCGGCCGTGCGTATGGAAAAAACCACCACCAGCACGCGTGATTCCAGCAACGTCGACTTTTTGAACAAAGTCTGCGCCTTGAATGTGCAAGTGCAAATCAATGAAATCATACACAGCAGCGACATCATTCAAGACATGATGGCTGCCAAGCAAATAGGCATGGTGGGCGGCGTTTATAATTTAGCCACTGGCCAGGTCAGCTTCTTAGCCGATACCTTGATGCTTTAGGATAGCACTCCTGAGAACAAGGTATAATGTAGCCATAATCGTTTTTAACCCTTTACTGAAAGTTTTAGCATGAGCCACAGGCAGGATACCAGCACGTTGTTGCGCACCCTCAAGTTTTACCTCAATCCCAACGATGGCCGCTACGAAGACCTTGCCAAAGGCAACCGCACGCGCAACATCATCAAAGATTTAACCGCCGGTTTGGTGGTAGCCATGGTGGCGATTCCGCTGTCCATGGGTTTTGCCATGGCCAGTGGCTTGCGACCAGAACAAGGCATCGTCGGTGGTGCCGTAGCCGGTCTGTTGGGGGCATTGTTTGGTGGCAGTAAATACCAAGTGTACGGCCCAACGGCGGCTTACATTCCCATTATTGCCGGCTTGATGGCCACCTATAACCACAGCTTTTTAGTGTTGTCTTCTATAGTTGCAGGTGTCCTATTGATGATTACTGGCCTGCTCAAAAAAGGCAAAATCGTCACCTTGGTGCCACATTCCATCGTGGTTGGTTTTACCATAGGCATCGCGGTGGTCATCGCCTTCTCACAGATGGGCGAGGTGTTTGGCTTTCAGCATAAGATAGGCTACGACTTTATCGGGCAAATTCAAAAAACCATAGAGTACATGGGTGAAATGAATGTTTATGCCGTCATCGTGGCATTGGCTACCTTTGCCATATGCAAAGTCTTGATTAAGATTTCTACCTTCATTCCCGCACCGGTATTTGGTCTAGGTTTAGGTTGGTTGGCGGCGGCCACCTTTTGGAAAGACAAAGGCTTGGTGTTAATCAAAGATAAATACGGCAGCATTCCTACCGATTTTTGGAACATCACTCCACCGGCTTTACCGGACATGACTACCGGTCAAGTGTGGTTTGATTTGACTTATTTTGCCGTGGCGATTTATTTTGTGGCAGCGATTGAAAGCTTGTTGTGCAGTCGTATGGCTGATCGCATGGCGAATAACCAAGGTGTGCCGTTTAACCCCAACAAAGAATTGTGGGGCCAAGGCTTGGTGAACGTATTCACGCCATTATTCAATGGTTTTCCGCACACCGGTGCTTTAGCCAGAACTGCGGTTAACATTCGTTTAGGCGCAGTCTCACCATTGGCCGGCATCGCCAAATTCAGCTTCAAATTATTGTTGGCGGCCTACTTGGCTACCCACTTAGAGCAAGTGCCTATGGCCTGTATAGGCGGCATCTTGTTGTACGTGGCGTCTGGCATGGTGAAATGGAAAGAGATAGAAGAAGTGTTGGAGATGAACAGTAAATTTCACTTCTGGTTAATGGTCTACACCGCTATCATGGTGCCGCTGACTGGCTTCCTAACTGCTGTGTTGAGTGCTATCGCGATTTTCGTAGTGGCCGTGCTTATGAAGAAAGTGCCTTTGCATCATGCAAAAGAAGATAAGGTGGAATTGGATTTAGCCGAAACCAACTAATGGTGCTTGGATGGGAATGCCTTAAAAAATATTCACCACAGAGACACAGAGAAGATCAAAAGCATGATTATTTTTCTGTAGCTTATCTATTTAGCTAGGCGGCAAAGATGTTAATTAGCCTTAGTCCCGTTGTTTAGGTTTTCTCCGTGCCTCTGAGGCTCTGTGGTGGGATGTTGTGGTGTGAAGGTTGGCGTTTAGCGGTGGCCTTCTTTAGCCATGTTGATGCTGTATTTTGGGATTTCCACCACCAAGTCTTCTTTGCCGACCAGTGCTTGGCATGACAAGCGTGATTGCGGCTCTAAACCCCAGGCTTTATCCAATAAATCGTCTTCCTGATCGGATGAGGGATTAAGTGATTTAAAGCCTTCGCGCACGATCACGTGGCAGGTGGTGCAGGCGCAAGCCTGATCGCAAGCGTGGTCTATGTCTATGTGGTTAGCCAGCAACACATCGCAAATAGATTCACCGCTGTTGGCTTCAATGGCTGCCCCCTCAGGGCAGAGTTCGACGTGGGGCAAAATGATAATCTGTGGCATGGTGTTTCCTAATGGTTTCGTCTATCAATTGCAACTATGGTAGGAGCGCAATTTATTGCGCGATTATGGCATCACTGAACACCATTGTATTCCTACAAATTAATTGAATCTAAATTCTTGCCACTTAAGGCACGGCTCACGCTGGCATTCATGCGCGCTGCGGCAAACGCCTCGGTAGCCAGGTTAAGTTTGTCTACGCCTTGATTGATGGCGACCGCATCTTCGGTTTGGCTAAGCGTTTGTAAGAGGCCAATTTCTGCCGCGATGGCTTGCCTCTCGGTCATGCTAATCAGTTCACCGTCGTGTTCTAAGGCCACTTCCACGGCGCTGATAATGGCACCGGCGTTGACACGCGCTTCGGCCAGCATACGGGCTTTTTTATCGATCTCGGCGCTGCCAAACGAAGCGGTCAACATGCGGGTGATTTCTTCTTCGCTTAAGCCGTAAGATGGTTTAACCACCACGTGGGCTTCCACGCCGCTGGTTTGTTCACGGGCAGTGACTGACAGCAGGCCATCCGCATCCACTTGAAAGGTCACGCGTATGCGCGCTGCGCCAGCCGCCATGGCGGGAATGCCGCGCAGCTCAAAGCGGGCTAAGGAGCGGCAGTCCTCGACCAATTCCCGTTCGCCTTGCACTACTTGTATGCTCATGGCCGTTTGGCCGTCTTTGTAGGTGGTGAAATCTTGTGCGCGCGCTACCGGCAAAGTGCTATTGCGCGGAATAATCCGTTCCACCAAGCCGCCCATGGTTTCTAAACCCAGCGACAAAGGCGTGACATCCAATAGCAATAAATCCTGCTCGCTGCGGTTGCCCACCAAGGTGTTGGCTTGTATGGCTGCGCCCAAGGCCACCACTTTATCCGGATCGAGATTGGTGAGTGGCGTTTGTTTGAAGTAATCCTCTACGGCCAAGCGCACTTGCGGCATGCGCGTTGCGCCGCCGACCAAGACCACGCCTTTGATGTCTTCCAAATTGAGTTTGGCATCGCGCATGGCCTTGCGTGTGGGCGCTAAGGTTTTTTGTACCAATGGCTCGGTCAAGGCAACGAACTCATTGGCACTTAAGGTTACATCCACCAAAATGCCATTGCTCAGGTGACAGAGTATCTGTGCTTCGTGATTATCGGTTAGCCATTCTTTGGCTTGGCGTGCTTTGGTCAATAGTAAGCGCGTGTCTTGCTCGCCCAGTGGGCTAAATGACGGGGTGTTTTCACGAATTTTATCCAATACCCAGCAATAAATGCGGTGGTCAAAATCGTCGCCACCCAAGGCTGAATCGCCATTGGTGGCCAGTACTTCAAACACGCCTTTGGTGAGCTTGAGGATGGACACATCAAACGTGCCGCCACCTAAATCGTAAATGACAAAGGTGCCTTCAGCGGCATTATCTAAACCGTAAGCCACCGCCGCGGCAGTCGGTTCGTTAAGCAAACGCAAGACATTGAGCCCGGCCAAGCGCGCTGCATCCTTGGTGGCTTGGCGCTGCGCATCGTCAAAATAAGCAGGCACAGTAATCACGGCACCGGTTAATTCATCTTTGCCACCACTGATGCCTAGGGATTTCTCAGCACGGGCTTTCAGGGTTTTCAAAATTTCAGCAGAAATCTCTATCGGTGTTTTTAGCCCGGCACGGGTTTTTAGTTGCAACAATTTGTCTTGGTCGCTGCTGTCGACAAAGTGGTAGGGAATGTGTGCTCGGTCGGCAATGTCGCTGAGCGTGCGCCCCATGAAGCGTTTAGACGAGGCGATGGTGTTGGCTGGGTCTTGGCTTTGTTGGGCTTGTGCCTCGTGGCCGACCACAACACTGTTGTCCGGCATATAGCGCACCACGGACGGCAGCAAGGCGTGGCCATGCTCGTCCTGCAGCACCGTGGCCATACCACTTTTAACCGTGGCTACTAAGGAGTTGGTGGTGCCTAAGTCTATGCCTATCGCCAACTTGTGTTGGTGGGGTGCAGCAGATTGGCCTGGTTCGGAGATTTGTAATAATGCCATTTAAATGCTTTCACCACAGAGGCACGGAGGCACAGAGAAGATCTTTAACCGTTCGTGCTGAGCTTGTCGAAGCAGGAATGTCCTTGCGGCATCTGTGGTAGGTGTTGTTTTTCATTCTAATAATTCAATAGCATGTTGTATGTCTGCACACACTTTATCAATAAAAACCAGTTTGCGGGTGGTTTCGCTGGCCGCAGCGTAGTCTTTTTTGTTGTCCATCAAGTCCGCGAGCGCAGCGCTTAATTGGCTGGATTCGGTTTGCATTTCATCGTGCAAGGCGTCCAAGGTGGCGATGTCTTTGGCTACACTGGCCTCTTCTAAGGATTCACGCCATTGCATTTGTTGCATTAAAAAGTCCATGGGCATGCTGGTGTTGCTTTCGCTCATACTGTCTATGCCTTTTAGCGTTAACAAGTATTGCGCGCGTTTGGCCGGGTTTTTTAAGGTGAGGTAAGCCTCGTTTGCCAGCGTGGCCAATTGCATGGATTGAAGTTTCTCGCTTGCCGTGGCCGTGACGTAACGGTCAGGGTGAGCGCTGGCTTGTAGCTGGCGGTACTGTGTTTCCAGTGTGCTTAGCGCAATGGCAAAGGTTTCTGGTAAGTCAAACAGTTGAAAATAATTCAAACTCACACTGTGAAGCTTTCACCGCAACCGCATTCGTCTTTAACGTTGGGGTTGTTAAATTTAAAGCCCTCGTTGAGGCCTTCTTTGCTGAAATCCAATTCGGTGCCGTCTAGGTAAACCAAGCTTTTTGGGTCGATAATCACCTTCACGCCGTGGCTTTCAAAGGTCGTGTCTTCATCGTTAAGCGTGTCTACAAATTCTAGGGTATAGGCCATGCCTGAGCAGCCGGTGGTTTTGACGCCTAGGCGTAAGCCTATGCCTTTGCCGCGATTGGCTAAAAATTTTTCTACGCGCTGAGCCGCGGTTTGTGTCAGTGTGATTGCCATTTATGCCGCCTCTTTGGCCGCTTGCTTGGCCTTGATGTCAGCCACAGCGGCTTTGATAGCGTCTTCGGCCAATACCGAGCAATGAATTTTAACCGGTGGCAAGGCCAACTCTTCGGCTATTGCGGAGTTTTTAATGGCGTAGGCTTGGTCTATGGTTTTGCCTTTTAGCCATTCGGTGACCAATGAGCTGGAGGCAATTGCAGAGCCGCAGCCGTAGGTTTTAAATTTCGCGTCTTCTATGATGCCGTTATCGTTAACCTTGATCATGAGTTTCATCACGTCGCCACAGGCCGGTGCACCCACCATACCTGTGCCAACATTGGGGTCGTTCTTATCCAAGGTGCCCACGTTGCGGGGGTTCTCGTAGTGGTCTAGTACTTTGTCTGAATATGCCATTTTACTCTCCTGTGCATTACAAAATAATTTGCAAACGCATCGTCAACTTCGCCTTCTTATCGTACTGTCTGCGGCTAGTTATCTTGATTTTGCTTCCTATTTTTAATGCGTATACCTATAAAATTTTAAAACAATTAATGTGCTGCCCATTGCACTTTGCTTAGGTCTATGCCGTCTTTAAACATTTCCCACAAGGGCGACAATTCCCGTAATTTATCAATCTTGCTCTTCATTAAATCTATCGTGTACTCCACGTCTTCATCGGTGGTATAGCGGCCTATGGAGAAGCGTATCGAGCTGTGTGCCAACTCGTCAGAGCGGCCTAGGGCGCGCAACACATAGCTGGGTTCTAAGCTGGCTGAGGTGCATGCTGAACCGCTGGATACGGCGATGCCTTTCACTGCCATGATCAAGGATTCGCCTTCCACGTAGTTGAAGCTGATGTTGAGGTTATGCGGCACGCGTTGCGTTAAGTCGCCATTCACATAGACTTCTTCCATGCCTTGTAGACCGTGCAACAATTTATCGCGTAAGCGACGGATGCGGGCGTTTTCAACGGCCATTTCTTCGCGGGCAATTCTAAAGGCTTCGCCCATGCCAACAATTTGATGGGTGGCTAAAGTGCCTGAGCGCATGCCGCGTTCATGGCCACCACCGTGCATTTGCGCTTCTATGCGCACGCGTGGTTTGCGGCGCACGTACAAGGCGCCTATGCCTTTAGGGCCATAGGTTTTGTGTGCGCTAAAGCTCATTAAATCGACCGGCAATTGCTCTAGATTAATGTCTACCTTACCGGTTGCTTGGGCGGCGTCCACATGGAAAATAATGCCGTGTTCACGGCATAGATTGCCTATCGCGACGATGTCTTGTATCACGCCGATTTCATTGTTCACCAGCATCACCGATACCAACACCGTGTCGGGGCGTATCGCTGCTTTTAATTTTTCTATGTCCAGCAAGCCGTTGGGCTCCGGGTCCAAATAGGTGGCGCTAAAGCCTTGACGCTCCAATTCGCGCATGGGGTCTATCACCGCTTTGTGCTCAGTGGTCAAGGTGATGAGGTGCTTGCCTTTTTCACTGTAAAAATTCGCCGCGCCTTTGATGGCCAAATTGTTTGATTCGGTTGCGCCAGATGTCCAAACGATTTCGCGTGGATCGGCGCCAACCAATTTGGCCACTTCTTCACGCGCATTTTCCACGGCTTTCTCCGCGGTCCAGCCGTAAGGATGACTGCGTGAGGCTGGGTTGCCGAAATGCTCGGTAATGTAGGGGATCATTTTAGCGGCCACGCGTGGGTCAACCGGCGTGGTGGCTGAGTAATCCAGATAAATCGGGTACAAGCCGTTTTCGGAGTCTTTTACTACCGGCATTTCTATTGTTGCTGACATGCGTTTTTTTATCCTTGACTGGTGTTAATTTAAGACTGTTATTTATTCAAACTTAGGCCGCCATGGCACTTAATTGTTTTAATCGTACAATTTCTTGCTGCAAGTGCTGTAAAAAGTCCGCCACTTGCTGGGTGTTATTCTGTGTGCCTAAGCTTACGCGGATGGCGCCACGCGCTAAATCTTCCTCCACGCCCATGGCCAACAACACCGCACTCGGTTCTGTGCTGTCGCTGGAACAGGCTGAGCCACTCGCCACCGCATAGCCTTTACGATCCAAGGCCATGACCAAAGTTTCACCCTCTATACCATCGATGGCAAAAAAACTGGTGTTAGGCAAACGCGCGGTATGCTCGCCAAAAATTACCGCTTTCATGGCTTTTAAGCCAGCTTCCAGTTGCGTTCTCAGGCCTAAGGTATGGCTTTGGTAGTGGGCTAGGCCATGGCTTGCCAATTCACAGGCCAGGCCAAAGCCGACAATGGCGGCCACGTTTTCTGTGCCGCTGCGTAAGCCGCGTTCTTGCCCGCCACCGTGCAGCAAGGGTTGTATGTCCAAGCGTTTGTCTAAAATCAGCGCTGCCGCACCTTGTGGGCCATGCAGCTTGTGGCTGGAAATAGTCATGGCATGCACATTTAAGTCATTGAAATTAAGTGCTATTTTTCCTAAAGCCTGCACCGCGTCGGTGTGCATGATGCTGTCTTGTGCGCGTACCATGTCGGCCATACTTGCTACGTCTTGCAATGCGCCGGTTTCGTTATTGGCCAGCATTACTGACACCAGACTGGTCGGTTGTTCAAGCTGTGCTTTCAACCGCGCTGCATCTACTTTGCCGTGGCTATCTACAGCGATGCTAAGGGCTTGGTAACCATGCGCTTGCATGGTTAGCGCAGAACGGCTCACGCAAGGGTGCTCCACCGCGCTGTACAGAATCTGCCCGACAGCTTGATGGCTAGCGATGCCTTTAATGGCTAGGTTGTTAGCCTCGGTGCCGCTGCTGGTAAAAATGACTTGGGCGGCTTGGGCACCACAGGCGGCAGCCACTTGCGCGCGTGCTTGCGCCACCGCTTCGCGCGCGGCACGGCCATATTGATGACGGCTACTGGGGTTGCCACTTTGCGTGCGCATCCACGGCAGCATGGCGTCTAAAACGCGGCTATCTATCTGCGTGGTGGCATTGTGATCAAAGTAAACGCTGTTCATGGCTTATGCACTAAGTGTGCTTAGATTGGTGGTTTTATCTTGGTTTAAGCGCGACATCATGGTCACGGTTTGCTTGTTTTTTTGCGCTGCCACCATGTCGGCTAGGCTGATGCCGGCTAGGTAATCTAAGATACGGCTGTTGAGAGTAGCCCATAAATCGTGGGTCATGCAACGGCCTTCGTCCCTGCAGTTTTCGTGGCCACCGCATTGGGTAGCATCGATGAGTTCGTCCACGGCATTGATGATATCGGCCACGGAAATATCGGCGTAATTTTTAGCCAACTTATAGCCACCACCTGGGCCGCGTACGCTGCTGACCAAGCCTTGGCGACGCAAGCGACTGAACAGCTGTTCCAGGTAAGACAGGGAGATTTTTTGCCGCTCGCTAATGCCGGCCAAAGTGACGGGCTTGATCTCGCTGGGCAGACTGCTGTTTGTGGCAGCATCGTGTGCAAGCGCTTCGTTTAATGCCAAATCCAACATGGCAGTAACGGCAAAACGTCCTTTGGTAGTGAGTTTCATGACCTTAATAGCCCTCTATAATTATCAAGTATTTTATAATACCCGATAACTTTAGTCAACTATTAGGTCGGTTGTTTTAACCGGTTTAGGCGCTATTTTTTGCTGCCGGTTTTCTTGCCTGCGGGTTTAAGATCAAACGCACTGGCCACCTTGCTGTCTGCTTGGGTGTCTATGGCTAATAGCTGCAATTGCAAGGTCATTTCAGCCAATTTCAGGTCTTGCTTAGCGCTTTTTTCCAACAAGGCTTGCAGTGCCAAGGACATGGCTTCGTGGTTGAATTTGTCGTTATCGTCTATCACCGCATAGGCCGTAAACGCCGTGTCTTTTGGTTCGGCTTTTTTATCGGCAGGCGCTTCTTCCAGTATGCGGGCTGGAATGCCTACGGCCGTGGCATGGGCTGGTACGTCTTTAACCACCACGGCATTTGAGCCTATTTTGGCGCCGGCACCCAAGGTGATGGGCCCCAGTATTTTAGCGCCAGCACCAATTACCACGCCGTTTTCTAGTGTGGGGTGACGTTTGCCTTTGTTCCAAGACGTGCCGCCCAGGGTCACGCCGTGGTAGAGCGTGCAATCGTCGCCGATGATGGCGGTTTCGCCGATGACGACGCCCATGCCGTGGTCAATGAACACGCGGTGGCCTATGCTAGCGCCGGGATGAATTTCGATGCCGGTTAACCAGCGGGCAAGGTGTGAGCTAAAACGGGCTAACCAGAATAAGCGTTTTTGCCACAGAAAGTGCGCCACGCGGTGCATCAATAAGGCGTGCACGCCGGGGTAAGTGGTCAGTATTTCCCAATGCGTTCTAGCGGCGGGGTCGCGCTCAAACACAATGGCGATGTCTTCTTTTAAATGATCAAACATAGTCAGCCTTCTTAATTTATAACTCACCACAGAGACACGGAGGCACAGAGAAGATCAAAAGCTTTTGTAGGTCGGCCTTTGGCGTGTAAATAACCTGCTTTAGCAGGCATATTTCACGGACAAGCCATAAGCTGGCTTAGGCGGATAAAGCAGCTCATGTCGGGATTAATCCCGACCTACCTTAACTGTGTGCATCTATGGTCTAAAGTCTTTTTTAGGTTTTCTCTGTGTCTCTGTGGTGAATAAGCTTTTAATATTTATCGTGTTTTTTCGGTGTCACGGTCAGCGTAAGTATGCCACGTAACAAGTTTACTTCTTCTTTTTCTAGGCGAATTCTGGCATAAATCCGTCGCAAGCGTTCCATCAGTTTTTTCGGCGCCTGCGGATTTAAATAACCTATGTGCAGCAGCGTTTCTTGCAAATGCTGGTAAAAGCCTTCCACGCTTTCTATGCTGGCATAGACGGGTGGTGCATGCGGGCTGAGGTTGTCGTCTTGCAGGTTTTGTTTTTCCAGTGCCGCCATTCTAAGCTCGTAACACATGATCTGCACCGCGGCTGCCAAGTTAAGCGAGGAGTAGGCCGGATTGGCTTGTATCATCGCCAGCAATTGGCACAAATCCAATTCGGCATTGGATAAGCCGCTCATCTCGGTGCCAAATACCAGCGCCACGGTTTGCGTGGAGGCTAGGTTGATGGCGGTGTGTGCGGCCGTTCTGACGTTGACCAATTCGTGCGACAACCCACGCTTACGTGCGCTCATGCCTATGGCTAAGGCGCAACCTTCCAGCGCTTGGGCTAGGGTGTCGGTGACCACGGCCTTTTCTAGCAAGTCCGCAGCGCCGGTGGCTAAAGCCGTGGCATGGGCATCGGGGAAGCTGTCCGGTTTTACCAAATACAGGTGCTGCAAGCCCATGGTTTTCATGGCGCGCGCGGCCGAACCAATGTTGCCTGGGTGGCTGGTTTGGCATAACACCACACGAAAATTGTGCAATGGGGCTAAAGCTGGACTATCGATAATGGCTGACATGAGGCACCCGTAAAAACGCTAGTTTAGCACCGATGGCAGGCGCACGGTACGTGGCGACCATCATGGCGGGTAAGGCTGCTAGCCGAGACGCTCTTGTTTGCGTTCAATTAGGCCGGCCATCAGCTCTTTCATTTCCCAAAAAGGAATGGGGTTTTTGCTGTACAGGCGCACCCGCTTAGGCAAACTGCCTTTTGCTGCGATTTCATCGGCGCTCAGTTTGGTAATGGCAACGATGCCCATGTCGCTAAAGGCATCGTTATTGCGCAAAGCTTTAAGCATACTAAGTCCATCGATTTCGCTCAGGCTTAAGTCTGTCATGAGCAGGTCTGGCACTTGCAGGCCGACGGCAATCAGCGCTTCGCAAGCGTTGGCCATGATTTTTACATCCACGGCCAAGCCCCAAGTTTTGATGGTTTGACGGTATAGGTTTTGCGTGGCTTCGTCGTTTTCGATGATCAGTACCTGCAATTTGGAGCTGTCGCTAGGGTGGGATTTCTTTTGGCTGGCTCGGCTGGCCGTCATGCGGTTAAACGAAGCTCGGGTGATGCGTCTATGGCCACCTGGGGTTTTCCAACCCTCTAGTGCGCCTTGCTCTACCCAAAGTTGCACCGAACGTATGGTGACGCCCAATTCTTTGGCTACGTCGCTGGTGGTCATTAAATCGAGCGCTTTTAAAGCGAGTTTTTGGGTTGCCATAGGCGCTGCCTTGTTTGCTAAAAAGGGTGGGTTGAAAGCTTAGCTACGCTAAACCTATTCGGCACCCTTAAGATTAACGCGGTCTTTAAGCATTTTGCCTGGCCTAAAGCACGGGTAAGCCGAAGCTTTGCGTTGAATTTGTTCGCCAGTTTTTGGATTTCTAACGGTGCGAGCTTGCCGAGTTTTAGTGGAAAAAGTACCAAAGCCACGAATCTCAAATTTATTACCTTCGCTCAGGTGGTCGCCCATAAAATCGATTAGGCTGTTGATGCACATCAAGCAGTCGGCTTCCGATAAATAAGGAAAGCTTTGTTTGATGGTGTTCACTAATTCAGATTTGGTCATGGCGATTCCGGCTACAAGTGGTTATTACATAGTGGTGAGGGCTACGCTCACCGCCGCCAAAAAAACACCACTTGCATCAAAATCGGGTGCTTAATCCATGGCGTTGTACCGCGAAAAATAATACTAGCAGAGTTTTACTTATTAGGTTTATCACTTTGGTATCATATATAACAATATGTACCAAATTTTTTAGAGGATAGCCTTAAAGCCAGCCGCCTAGCCAAGTGGTAGGCTAATTTAACAAATCGTATTAAAATAGCGCCTTAATCGTTCTTTAACCCACCAATTAATAATGCCAACCAGCTTTATCTGCTGGATTGGCTTTGATATAAGCCACAGAGTCGAGACACTATGCACCCCATGCTATCCAACGCAGTGAAAGCTGCCCGCCGCGCCGGCAACATCATTACCCGCGCCTCCGAGGACATCGGTTCACTTAAGATACAAACCAAAACCTATAATGACTTTGTGACCGAAGTCGACAAAGCGGCTGAGCAGGCCATTATCGACACCTTGAAAGAGCTTTACCCTACGCACGGCTTTTTGGGCGAAGAGAGCGGTGAATCGAACATTCAATCCGACTTCGTTTGGATTATTGATCCGCTGGACGGCACCACCAATTTCTTGCACGGCTTACCGCAATATTGCATTTCGATTGCCTTGCAAGAGCGCGGCGTTTTAACGCACGCAGTGATTTACGATCCTAATCGCAATGACTTATTCACTGCTACCAAAGGCCGCGGGGCTTTTCTAAACGACAAGCGTATCCGCGTGACGCAACGCACTAAATTGCAAGAATCCATCATAGGCACCGGTTTTCCGTTCCGTGATTTCACTCATCTAGACACTTACTTAGCCATGTTTAAAGACATGATTAAAAAAACCACCGGCCTGCGTCGCCCAGGCTCAGCCGCGCTGGATTTGGCCTACGTGGCCGTGGGTTGGTACGACGGTTTCTGGGAAATTGGCTTGTCCGCTTGGGACATCGCGGCCGGCGGCTTAATCGTGCAGGAAGCGGGCGGCATGGTGGGTGATTTTGAAGGCAACGAAGACTGGTTGAAAACCGGCAACATCGTCGCCGCCAACCCAAAAATATTCAATCAAATGCTGCAAACCTTAGCGCCGCATTTAACCGACAGTCTAAAAACGCAAAAACCAGCCTAGGGTTCTATCCTTGTCGGGCTCAAGCCCGACCTACAAAACCGTTGCGATGGTGAGGCTTATCTCGTAGGTCGGGATTCATCCCGACAAAACCGTCCCGCCCAAGCGGGTTGCTAAATTCGACCAGCAATCGCAAGCTAGGGCTTAATCCCACGGATTGATAATGGCTACACCGCACGACGAAAAATCAGCCACATTTCGAGTGACTACGGTCATGCCGTGCACCAATGCTGTTGCGGCAATTAAGCCATCCCTCACTGGTCTAGGGTTGGGTACATGAAGATTGGCGCTACAGAGAGCAATAGCCGTATCGATAGGCAAAATACGTCCATTAAATGCAGGTAAAACGTGCTGGTCTAACCAGGTGCGAAACACCGCGCCTTGTTTAGCGTCTCGGCGTTCCATAATTAATACCCCCATCTCTAGCTCTTGCACGGTGATCACCGATAAATACAAGGCGGCTGTTTCCATGCTATCCGCCCACTTGGCAACTTGCCCATCGGCTCGTCCCAATCGGATTTTACGCAGTTCTGACACCACGTTAGTGTCTAGAATAAACATTAGGTAAGGTCCGCAGGCTGTGCAATGTCAAGCAAACGTGGCGTGTCAAAAATCGCGTCTTCCGTGCCTGGCATGGCCAGTAAATCAGCAATTTTTTGGCGACTGCCGGTGAGTTTTTTATAGGTATCGATGTTAAGGAGCACGTGAGCAGGTTCGCCTCTGTCCGTGATGAATACAGGCCCTTTGTTGGCCGCTTTTTTCGCTTCACTGGCTGATTGATTGAACTCTCTGCTGGATAAGGTGGTGATGTTCATGATGTCTCCGTAGCAATCAGGAAAATAATGTAGAAACATTACTACAATTATTTTAGAGGCGCAAGCCTAATTTTAGATAGGGCGATATTACGCCAACGACGTAGGCTGGTTTATCACGACTAGAAGGTAAGTAACATGGTTATCGCGGCGGGGCGCCGCTCCTACAAAATCAGGCACTCCGATGTAGGAGCGATCTTTGGCGTATGAATCATGACATTCATGTCATAGATTCTACGGACAAGACCCTTGCGGTCTTAGATCGCGAATGCAACAATGCAATTCGCGCAATGAATTGCGCTCCTACATACGAATTTCAAGTCGAGATTTTTGAGGCTTAGAAATGACGGGAATGCCCTTGCGGCATTGCGACATGAGCTTATCCAAATCCCACCGTTCGCCCTGAGCTTGTAAGTGCAAATTGCAGATAGCCGTGATGTTTATCGGCTTGTTTCTGGATAGTGCATGCTTCGACAAGCTCAGCACGAACGGGGCGAAAATTGCGGCCCCGTCGCGAATAGGTACCAACAAAGCAACCGTCGGCCTTTCACTCAGAATAAGGCGACGTAATCGCCTATATTATGTGGGGAAGCCAACAGCTGGCTGAGGCCGACTTACAAAACTTTACTTGGCGGTGAATCCGGTGAAT
>JACCDV010626793.1_pt1 | contig 15067 bp, 12 predicted proteins | sample 7446131 | NCBI WGS metagenome assembly JACCDV01 (sample SAMN15323448, study PRJNA562643) | freshwater metagenome | isolation source: river surface water | place: USA:Blue River Watershed | collected 2017-08-17 | reverse complement strand
GCCGCTTCAAGGTCTTCATGATCGACGAAGTGCACATGCTCACGAACACCGCGTTCAACGCGATGCTCAAGACGCTGGAAGAGCCCCCCGAATACCTCAAGTTCGTGCTGGCCACGACCGACCCGCAGAAAGTCCCGGTCACCGTGCTCTCGCGCTGCCTGCAGTTCAACCTGCGGCCCATGGCGCCCGAGACCGTGTTTGAACACCTGACCAGTGTGCTGGCGCAGGAAAGCATTGCAGCCGAACCGCAGGCGCTGCGCCTGCTCTCGCGCGCCGCGCGTGGCTCCATGCGCGACGCGCTCAGTCTGACCGACCAGGCGATTGCCTTTGGCAGCGGCCAGCTGCAGGAAGCCGGTGTGCGCCAGATGCTGGGCAGCGTGGACCGCAGCCATGTGCTGCAACTGCTGCGTGCGCTGGCCGACTGGGACGGTGCTGCGGTGGTGGCGCTGGTGGACGCACTGCGCCTGCAGGGCGTTTCGGCGGCTGCCACGCTCGAAGACATGAGCACCGTGCTGCAGCGCATGGCGGTGCTGCAGGCCGTGCCGGGCCTGGCCGATCAGGCCAGCGACGACCCGGACGCGCCGGTCATCACCGAGCTCTCGCAGGCCATGTCGGCCGATGTGACGCAGCTGCTCTACAGCCTGTGCCTGCATGGCCGCACCGAACTTGGCCTGGCGCCCGACGAATACGCGGCGCTGACCATGGTGCTGCTGCGTTTGCTGGCGTTCAAGCCTGCAGGGGCGTTGGCCTCGGCTGAAAAAAAAAGCCCTGAATTGAGCGTGCGGCCTGCGGCCGCAGCCAACCGTTTGGCACCGGCACCCGCCGTTTCGGTGGTCTCCGCTCCCGCACCTTCCGGCCCGCCCGCATCGGCTCCCGCGCCATCGCATCGGGCAGCCGCAACGGCGCCACAGCAGACAACACCAGCAGCTGCACCCAGGCCTGAGCCTGAAGCGCCACAGCCAGCACCTGAGCGGGACGAAGGTTTGCCTGACCTGCACATGGCGTCTGAAACCGACTGGTCTGACGCACCTCCGATGGAGGACATGCCCCCATGGGAGGCACTGGACGACCTTGCGCCAGCAGGTCCCCCGTCTCAGGCCACTCCGATTCAGGCGCTGCCTGTGGTGGAGGCTGTACCTGCGGCCGCAAGTCGCACCGAGGTGCTCAAGCGCCCGCAAGCGCCCCTGCAAACCACACCGGAAGGTGACTTCTGGTTCGGCGTGGTGCAAGAACTGATCGCGACCGAGGCTGTGACCGCGCTGGTGCGCGAGCTGGCACTGCAGTCGCAGCTGCTCGCCCGGGAGGGCGAGGTCTGGCGCTTGGGCGTTGACAGCGAATCGCTGGCCAGACCCGCCAGCTGCGAGCGTCTGCAGGCGGCCTTGCAGGCTGCAGGCCACACGGTGCGTTTGCAGGTCAGTACGGCGACCGTGACCGACAGCCCGGCCAAGCGCAACGCCCAGGCGGCCAGCGCCAGAATGGACGCCGCGGTGGAACTCATCCAGAGTGACCCCCTTGTGCAATCGCTGATGCGCGACTGGGACGCGAAGATCGTCCCCGGCAGCATCCAGCCCCTTTAACTTCCGTTTCCGACAGAAAGACGACCATGTTCAACAAAGGACAACTTGCCGGCCTCATGAAGCAGGCCCAGGCCATGCAGGACAACCTGAAAAAAGCCCAGGACGAACTCGCGGGCATCGAGGTGGAAGGCCAGTCCGGCTCAGGCCTGGTCAAGGTCCTGATGACCTGCAAGCACGATGTGCGCCGCGTGACCATCGACCCCAGCCTGCTGGCCGACGACAAGGACATGCTCGAAGACCTGGTGGCAGCGGCCTTCAACGACGCCGTGCGCAAGGCCGAAGAGGTCTCTCAGCAAAAGATGGGCAAGCTCACCGCTGGTTTGCCTGCGGGCATGAAGTTGCCTTTCTGAGTTCTGTTCAGGCATGGCGGATACCCACGCATTGGCTGCGCTGGTGCAGGCCCTCAAAGGTCTGCCGGGCGTGGGCGTCAAGTCGGCGCAGCGCATGGCGTTTCACCTGCTGCAGCACGACCGCCAGGCGGCCACGACTTTGGCCCAGGCCCTCAGCCATGCGGTCAGCGCCGTGCGCCATTGCAGCCAGTGCCACACCTTCACCGAGCACGAGGTGTGCGACACCTGCGCCGACCCGCAGCGTGACCGAAGCCAGCTGTGTGTGGTTGAAACCCCGGCCGACCAGTCGGCCATCGAGCGTACCGGTACCTACCGGGGCCTGTTCTTTGTGCTGATGGGCAAGCTCAGTCCACTCGACGGTATCGGCCCGCATGACATTGGTTTGGCCAAGCTGCGCGAACGCTGCAGCGAACCACTTCTGCGTGAAGTGATTCTCGCCACCAACTTCACCGCCGAGGGCGAAGCCACCGCCCATGTGATCGCCGAGATGCTCAAGGCGCAGGGGCTGAAAGTCACGCGGCTGGCCCGTGGTGTCCCGGCGGGCAGTGAACTGGAGTACGTGGATCTGGGGACGATCGCCCACGCGCTGGTGGATCGCCGCTGATCGGTGCGTTTGCGAACCGGGTCTGCCCTTACGTGAAAACCCCGTCGGGATCGTTCCCGATGCGCCAATGCGCACGTTGGCCTATGCTGGTGCGCAGACAGGGATGGCAATTTCATGGATGGACGACGCAGGCAATGGCTGACAACGGCCCTGGCCGCCGCTGGTGCGGTGGCCTGGCCGGTGCGCGCTGCCCAGACGGTCAATGTGGCCCTGTCGGCCCGCAACAGCCTCTACCATCTGCCGCTGGTGCTGGCGCAGCGGCTGGGCTACTTTCGTCAGCAGGGTTTGCAAGTCACCCTTTTGTCCAATGAGTCAGGGCATGCGGCTGTTGCAGCGGTGCTGCGCGGGCAGGCCGATGTGCTGGCAGGCGCCTTTGAACACGTGTTTGAACTGCAGCAGCGTGGACATTTTTTTCAGGCCTTTGCCCAGATGACAGCCACGCCCATGGTGAGCCTGGGCGTGACCGGTAGCCGATTGGATCTGCGTTCCTGGCAGGAATTGAAGTCTGCCCGAATCGGGGTGTCGGCACTGGGGTCTGGTACGCACTGGATGAGCAGCCTCTGGCTGCTGCGCCATGGCTTGCAACCGCAGGACGTGACCTTTGTCGAAGTTGGCACATCGGCTTCAGCCCTTGGTGCCTTGTGGGAAGGGCAGGTGGATGCCTTGTGCAACCCGGACCCGGTCATTCACTGGCTCGAGCAGCGAGGTGAGTTGCGTGTGATTGCCGAGGCGCGCACCAGCTCGGGAGTGCAGCAGCTGGCGGGGGGAGCCTTGCCCGGTGGCTGTCTGATGGCACGCGAAGAATTCCTGGTGCGGCAGCCCCAGGTGGCGCAAGCCCTGGCGGAGGGGCTGATGCAGGCCTTGCTCTGGCTTCAGACAGCGGGTCCGACCGATCTGTTCAAGACGGTGCCCGTAGCCCCCTGGATCAGTGACCGCTCGGTGTACCTGGGTGCACTGGAAAAGCTGCGCGAGGCCTACCCGCGTCAGCTGGAGATTCAGGAGGAGGCGGTGTTCAATGCATGGCGCCATCACGTGCGGGTGGCGGCCCATGCCAGCGCCAGCCGTCATCAGCTGACACGCAGTTTTACCAATGCGTTTGCCGTTCGACCAAGAAAAGCGCGCACGACGGGCTGATGTTCAGCGTTTGGCCCGTTGACGCGCGGTGGCTGCCACCTTGCCACTGGATGGTGCCTTGCTGCGCACGGCAAGTCTGCTGCTGCGCGCAGGCACGCTGGGTACGAACATGACCAGGTTCTGACCTGGTTTGAGCGCCGCGACGGCTGGCAGTCGGTTCCAGCCCGCCAGGCTCGTTGCTGAAACGCCATGACGTGCGCCCAGACTGGCCAGCGTGTCACCCTTGCGCGCTGTGATTTGAATGCGGCGCAGCACGATTTCAGGGGCCAGGCTCAGCTGCGCATTGTCGGCGGTGGTTTCCTTGACGTCGTTGTCCAGCGCACCCTTGCGGTGGACCAGCAGCGTTGATCCAGCTTTCACCAGCATGCCTGCAGGGATGTTGTTCACCGAACGCAGCAAGGTGCTGGGCATATCGACTTGCTTGGCGACTTCGTCGACTTTCATGGTGGATGGCGCCACCCAGGCGGTCCATGTAGCCAGTGGCCGCTCGGTATGTGCCTGCAGGTTACGCTCGAAGACACCCGCATTGTCCCAGGGCAGAAGGATCTGCGGAGTGCCTGCGGCCAGGATCACCGGACGGTTCATTTGCGGGTTGAGTGCCTTGAAATCCTCCAGACGGACCTCGGCCAGCTTGGCCGCCACGGTCACATCAATGTCCCTTTCAATGGTCACACTCTTGAAGAAGGGGTGGTTGCGGATGAAAGGCAGTTGCACATTGAACAGCTCTGGTTGGGCCACGATGTTCTTGACGGCCTGCAGCTTGGGGACGTAGTAACGTGTCTCGTTGGGCATTTGCAGGTCGCTGTAGTTCAGCGGCAAACCACGCGCCTTGTTGCGCGCCAGCGCCTTGCCGACGCTGCCTTCCCCCCAGTTGTAGGCGGCCAGGGCCAGGTGCCAGTCGTCAAACATGTCATGAAGCTTTTGCAGGTAGTCCAGTGCCGCGCGGGTGGATTCCAGCACGTCACGGCGCTCGTCCCTGAACATGTTCTGCTTGAGGTCGAAATATTTCCCGGTGGCGGGCATGAACTGCCACATGCCTGCGGCTTTGGCAGTGGAAACAGCCTCGGGGTTGAAAGCAGATTCAATGAAGGGCAGCAGCGCCAGCTCGGTCGGCATGTTGCGCCGCTCGAGTTCTTCAACGATGTGGTAGATGTAGCGGCGCGAGCGCTCGGTCATTCGCAACATGTAATCGGGACGGGCGGCGTACCATTGTTCGCGGTCGCGCACCAGTTCGCTTTCCAGGTCGGGCATGGCAAAGCCTCGCCGGATGCGTTCCCAGATATCGCTGGGGGCTTGCAGGCCAAGGCTGCCCTGACGCTTGAGCTGAACCGGTGCATCGGTAGCCGATTCATTCTGTACCGGTTCAATTGCCGCTGGCGCTGCCACAGGCGCAGGCGTCACTGCAGAGGTCGTCGGGTTTTCCGGGCTGGTGGTGGCACAACCCGTGAGCCACAACGACAGGCACAGCCAAGCCCACAGGCTGGCTCTGCGCAGGAATGGCACGCTTGTAAACGGTTTCATTTGAATTGATTCTTCCATTCGCGCAGCTGCGCGAAAAACTGGACATCGTCCGTGAGCGACAACTGGGCATGGCGGCAGACCGCTTCACGCACCGAGCTCAGTCGGCTGCGGAAAAAAGGATTGATGTCCAGTTCCTTGTCCAGACGCGAGGGCAATGTTGGAATGCCTTGTGCTCGCAGTTGCTGGCAGTGTTGATCGTAGAGGGCCAGCTGCGTATTGTCCGGTTCGACGGCACGCGCAAAACGCAAATTGGCCAGGGTGTATTCGTGGGCACAGCATACCCGGGTATGGCCTGGCAGGGATGCCAGTTTGTCCAGGGAGTCCAGCATCTGGGCTGCAGTGCCTTCAAAGAGGCGCCCGCACCCTCCGGAGAACAGGGTGTCGCCACTGAAGAGAATGGGGTCTTCACCTTCTGGCTGAGCCCAGTAAGCCACATGGCCTGCGGTGTGCCCCGGCACATCGATGACCTGCCAGCGCAGAGACCCCCACGGGATGGCATCGCCATCAGCCACAGGGGTGTGCGGCACGGGCAGCTTTTCCAGGGCGGGCCCGAAGACCTGGGCTCCCGTGGCCTGCACCAGATCCTGCAAGCCCGCGGTGTGATCGGCGTGGTGGTGGGTGACTAAAATGGCACCGAGTTGCAGCTGTGGCTGATTCTCCAGCCATTGGCGCACAGCCTGTCCGTCTCCGGGATCAACTGCCAGCACCTGCTGCTGATCTTGCAGCAGCCAGATGTAGTTGTCGGTGAAAGCGGGCAGTGGAGTCAATTGCATGGCGCGACAGATTATAAAAACCCCCCCGGATGTAGACCCGCAACTCCAGAATCTGGGCGAACCCACCCTGGGGCGCATGCTCACCTGGGAGCAGGCGCAGGCCGAGGCTTGCCTGGCCGATGTGTTTGGTTACCACGCCCTGCAGGCAGGTTTGTCCGGCATCGACGCCCTTGCCGGTAACCGCATGCCCCACCGTTGGCGGGCTCGGCTTGAGTTTGATGGCGTGCGCCCGCAGGCTGATCTGGACTTTGACAGCCGTGCCTGGCCATGGCCTGCGGAGTCTCTGGATCTGGTGGTTTTGCCCCACACGCTGGAACGATCGGCCGATGCGCATGCCTGCCTGCGCGAAGTCCACAGGGTATTGATTCCTGAAGGGCGTGTGCTCATCACAGGCATCAATCCCTGGAGTCTCTGGGGCTGGCGTTTGCGGCGCAGCCAGCGCCAGTCGGCGCCACTGCCGCCGGACGGCTGGCCGATGCAGCCTATTGCACCACACCGTCTGCGGGACTGGCTGCATTTGCTGGGTTTTGAAATTCAAGAGCAGCGCTACGCAGGCTGGACACCGACCTGGTCCGGCGAGCGCTGGGTGCAGCGCTTTGGCTGGATGGAAACCATTGGACGGCGCTGGTGTCCGGTTCTGGGTGGGGTGTACCTGATCCTGGCGACCAAACGCGTTCCAGGCAGCCACCTCCTGCCGGGCAAAGCCTGGCGCAAGGTACCATCGCCCGCTGCACTGGTGGCACCGGCCGCCAGACTGCGTGAGTCCGCCGGGACCAGCACTCCTCCTGAAAGCCTGTCTTGAACACTGCTGCGAGTTTTGTCGAAATCCACACCGATGGCGCCTGCAAGGGCAATCCTGGACCCGGTGGCTGGGGTGTGCGCATGGTCTCGGGCACCCACGTCAAGGAGCTGTTTGGGGGGGCGCGCGAGACCACCAACAACCGGATGGAGCTGACTGCGGTCATCGAGGCCCTCAAAGCCCTCAAGCGTCCGTGCCGGATCGCGCTGTATCTGGACAGCCAGTACGTGCGCCAGGGCATCACCCAATGGATCCACGGCTGGAAAGCCAAGGGCTGGCGCACGGCCGACAAACAGCCCGTCAAGAATGTGGACCTCTGGAAGGAACTCGACCACCTGGTGTCTTCCTCGGGACACCAGATCGAATGGCATTGGGTCAAGGGGCATGCCGGAGATCCGGGCAATGAGCGTGCCGATGCACTGGCCAACCAGGGCGTCGCCAAGGCGCTGGGCCGCTGATCCAGACTGTGTAAATCTGCGGTAAATCTTCGCTGGCTGGCGCTGTCTGCCTGCCCCACCCAGGCTTAAAAAAGCCTTTGGACTGTTACATTTCAAAATTGTTATTTCCATCAAGAATTCGAGACAAAGTTCATGGCTTACAAGAAAAAATACGCCTTGGTGGCGGTGGCCGGTATCGTGGTGGCTTCCGGGCTGGCCTGGTGGATGCAACACAAGTCTGCCGCGCCCGGTGCTCCGGCATCTGCACCGGCGACTTCTGGCGCTGCGGTCGGCGGACAACGTGTGCCAGCCGTCGAAATTGCCAAGGTGGAAGCCGTCACGCTGGTGGATGAAGCCCAATCGGTCGGGAGCCTGCGCTCGCGCCAGGGCGTGATGATTCGCCCGGAGGTGGCGGGTCGTGTGAAGGCCATTCTTTTCACTGAAGGCCAGCGGGTCGCCAAAGGACAGTTGCTGGTCCAGTTCGATGACCAGCTGCAGGCGGCACAAGTGGCGCAGGCCAAAGCCGAAATGTCGATCGCCGAGGCCAACCACAAGCGCAACCAGGAGCTGGTGGCCCAGAACTTCATCAGCAAGCGTTCCGTCGATGAGAGTGCGGCAGCGCTGGAGGTTGCCAAGGCCAAGCACGACCTGGCGCTGGCGACCTTGCAGCGCCTGAAGATCGTGGCACCTTTTGACGGCGTGACCGGTCTCAAGCAGATCAACGTGGGCGACTACCTCAAGGATGGCGCCGACATCGTGAACATCGAGGACATCGACGCGGTGCTCGTGGACTTCCGCCTGCCCGAACGTTTCCAGAGCAAGATCCGCGCAGGCCAGAATGCCCAGCTCAATGTGGATGCACTGCCGGGACGGCCCTTCACGGCCCTGATCCAGGCGGTCGATCCCTTGATCGATGCCAATGGCCGTTCGGTGGGCATTCGGGGTTGTATTGACAACCGGCAGCGCCAGTTGCGTCCCGGCATGTTTGCCCGTGTGAACACCGTTTTTGGCGTGCGCGAGCAGGCGCTGACCGTGCCCGAAGAAGCCATCGTGCCGCAAGGCGGTCGCGCCTTTGTGGTCAAGATCGTGCCCGGTGACAAACCCGATACCCTGGTGGCGCAACGTGTGGCGGTCAAGACCGGTGTGCGTCAGCCCGGCAAAGTGGAAATCACCGAAGGCCTGGAGGCAGGCGATACCGTGGTGACAGCCGGACATCAGCGCCTGCAGAAAGACGGCACGCCGGTGCGCGTGATCGACCTGGCCGCTGCTGCTGGCAAGGGACCGAATGCTGCGGCCAGTGCGCCCGCAGCATCTTCTGCACCTGCTGCTGTATCGAGCGCGGCTGCTCAGGCGCCTGCTTCGCAGGACAAGCCGACAGCCGCCAAAGCCAGTGCACCCGCTGCACGCGCGCCTGCCGTGAGCGGCCCCAATCCCTGCCAGCGAGGCTGAGATGCAACTCGCAGAAGTCTCCATTCGCCGGCCGGTGCTGGCCGTGGTCATGTCGCTGCTGATCCTGCTGATTGGCGCCGTCAGCTTTAACCGCCTGTCGGTGCGTGAATATCCCAAGATCGATGAGCCCACGGTGACGGTGAGCGTGAAGTACCCGGGTGCCTCGGCCGAGGTGATCGAAACCCAGGTGACCAAGCCGCTGGAGGACTCGATCGCCGGTATCGATGCGGTGGATGTGATCACCTCGATCAGCCGCGCCGAGCAGTCCCAGATCACGGTGCGTTTCCGTCTGGAAAAGGACGCCGACACGGCTGCCGCCGAGGTGCGCGACCGCACCTCGCGTGTGCGCAACCGTTTGCCGCAAGCCATTGAAGAGCCGGTGATCGCCAAGGTCGAGGCCGATGCCTTCCCGGTGATCTGGCTGGCCTTCTCCAGCGAGACCATGAGCCCGCTGCAGATCAATGACCTGGTCAACCGCATCGTCAAGCCGCGCCTGCAAACGGTGACGGGTGTGGCCGACGTGCGCATCTATGGCGAGCGCAAGTACGCCATGCGCGTGTGGCTCGAACCCGAGCGCCTGGCGGCCTACAAACTCACGCCTTCCGATGTGGAAGACGCCATCCGGCGCAGCAACCTGGAGTTGCCGGCAGGGCGCATTGAATCGGACAAGCGCGAGTTCACCGTCACCTCACAGACCGACTTGAGCCGTCCAGGCCAGTTTTCCGACATCGTCATCAAGACTGTCAATGGCTTTCCGGTCAAGATCCGCGATGTGGCCCGTGTGCAGGAAGGGGCTGCCGACGAGCGCAGTGCCGTGCGCCTGAACGGCCAGGCAGCCATTTCAGCCGGTGTGATCCGCCAAGCCACGGCCAACCCACTGGAGCTGTCCAAGGGGGTGCGCGAGATGATGCCCCGCCTTGAAGCCGATCTGCCGCCAGGCATTACTGTGACCGTCGCCAACGACAACTCGGTGTTCATTGATCGCTCCATCAAGAGCGTGTTCCAGACCATCGTCGAGGCGGTGATTCTGGTGGCGCTGGTGATCTTTGTTTTCCTGCGCACCATCCGCGCGTCCATCATCCCGATCATCACGATTCCGGTCAGCCTGATCGGGACGTTTGCGATGATGGCGCTGGCAGGCTTCACCATCAATACGCTCACGCTCCTTGCCCTGGTGCTGGCCATCGGCCTGGTGGTGGACGATGCGATCGTGGTGCTGGAGAACATTTACCGCCACATCGAAGAGGGCATGGACCCGTTCTCGGCCGCCATCAAAGGTTCGCGCGAGATCGGTTTTGCCGTGGTGGCCATGACGCTGACGCTGGCGGCGGTGTTTGCGCCGCTGTCCTTTACGCCGGGTCGTACTGGAAAGCTGTTCACCGAATTCGCGCTGGCGCTGGCCGGGTCGGTGATCGTCTCGGGGTTTGTGGCCCTGACGCTGTCGCCCATGATGAGTTCCAAGCTGCTCAAGCACAACCCGAATCCGGGCTGGTTTGATCGGACCATGGACCGTGCGCTGACCCGCTTGTCGGATGGTTACGCCGCTTTGCTTGACTGGGTGCTGACCAAGGCGCGCTGGCTGGTGCTCCTGATCATGGCAGGCAGCAGTGTGGCGATTGCCGTGATTTACCCGGCCATGAAACAGGAGCTCGCGCCCCTGGAAGACCGCGGTGTGTTGCTGGCCACCGTGACAGCACCCGATGGTTCCACGCTGGCCTACACCGACCGCTATGCCAAGGTCCTGGAGCGCATGGGAGAAGGCTACACCGAGTTTGACCGGGTGTTTGCCAACATCGGCAACCCCACCGTGGCACAAGGCTCGGTCATCTACCGTGCCATTGATTGGGAGCAGCGCAAGAAGACCACGCTAGAAATCGCGCGCGAACTCACTCCCAAATTCGGTGGCTTGCCTGGCGTTATGGCTTTCCCGATCACACCACCGTCGCTGGGGCAGGGTTTTCGCGAGCGTCCGGTCAACTTCGTGATCCAGACTTCTGACAGCTACCAGAACCTCAACGCCGTCACACGCCAGATGCTCGATGAGATTGCCAAGAACCCCGGCATCCTCTCGCCCGACGTGGACCTTCGCCTGAACAAGCCTGAACTGCGCATTGAGGTGGACCGGACCAAGACGGCCGAGCTGGGGGTGAGTGTGGATGCCGTGGCGCGCGCCATTGAAACCATGCTCGGTGGCCGCGTGGTGACGCGTTACAAGAAGGACGCCGAGCAGTACGACGTGATCGTGCAGGTGCAGGCCACCGGTCGAAACACGCCCGATGACATTGACAACATTCATGTGCGGGGCAAGAACGACGCCATGATTCCGCTGTCGGCGGTGGTCAAGGCACGCGAGAGTGTGAGCCCGCGCGAGCTCAACCACTTCGGCCAGCGCCGTTCGGTGTCGATCACGGCCAATCTTGCGCCCGACTATTCGCTGGGTGAGGCGCTCAAATTCCTCGATGCCACGGCGGCCAAGGTGCTCAAGCCGGGCTACACCACCGAGCTCAACGGCACCTCGCGCGAGTTCAGGAACTCGCAAGGCGCGCTGGTCATCGTGTTCGTGCTGGCCTTGTTCTTCATTTTCCTGGTGCTGGCGGCGCAGTTCGAGAGCTTTATCGACCCCTTCGTCATCATGCTCTCGGTGCCTTTGTCCATGGTGGGCGCCATGCTCGCGCTGCAGCTCACGGGCGGCTCGCTCAATGTGTATTCCCAGATTGGCCTGATCACACTGGTGGGCCTGATCACCAAGCACGGCATTCTGATCGTCGAATTCACCAACCAGCTGCGGGAACATGGCATGGCCATGAAGGAGGCACTGGTCAAGGCGTCTAGCCAGCGTCTGCGCCCGATCCTGATGACCACCGGCGCTATGGTGCTGGGGGCCGTGCCGCTGGCCCTGGCCAAGGGGGCCGGTGCCGAGAGCCGCATGCAGATCGGCTGGGTGATTGTGGGCGGCATGAGCCTGGGGACGCTGTTGACCATCTTTGTGGTCCCCACCATGTATTCGCTCTTCGCCCGTCAGGCGGTGCCGGGCCCAAACAAGGCGGTGGCGCACGATTACCCACCGCAAACCGATGCGGCAGACATCAACGCCTGAATCTGCTGTGCCGTCCAAATGAGAAAGGGCCTCCATTGGAGGCCCTTTCTCATGGAGCGGAACTTTTAAAGCTGACCGTCAAACATCATCACGTCCACCCAGTCGCCTGACTTCACGGTGGGTTGCTCATGGCCCAGCACGATCAGCCCGTTGGCCTGCACCATGGAACTGAGCACGCCTGAGCCCTGATTGCCCGTCAGGCGCACCCACAGCTCGCCATCGCGCTGTTCGACGATGCCACGCTGGTATTCGGTGCGACCAGGCTTTTTGCGCATGGTCTCGACCGCACGGGCGCGCAGCATGGGCTGGGGTGGCGCATTCCAGCCCATGAGCTTTTGCAGGGCCGGGCGCACGAAGGCTGCAAACGTGACCATGACGGCCACTGGATTTCCGGGCAATCCGAACAGGACAGCGGAATGCTTTTCATCGCTGAGGCGACCCACGGCCATGGGGCGGCCCGGGCGCATGGCGATGCGCCAGAAGGCCACATCGCCGAGCTTTTTCATCATGGCCTTGGTGTGGTCGGCCTCACCCACGCTCACGCCGCCGCTGGTGATGATGGCGTCTGCTTGCGTGGCCGCCTGACGGAAAGCGGCTTCGAGCAGCTCGGGCTGGTCCTTGACCACGCCCATGTCGATCACCTCGCAACCCAGGCGGGTGAGCAAGCCAAACACGGTGTAGCGGTTGCTGTCGTAGACGGCGCCTTCCCGCAGCGGCTCACCCAGACTCAGGATTTCGTCACCGGTCGAGAAATAGGCCACGCGCGGACGGCGCCAGACCGTGACCTGCGGCAGGCCCAGGCTGGCGATCAGGCCGCAGGCGGCAGGTGTCAGGCGCGTGCCCGCCAGCAGGGCCGGGCGGCCCGCCATCAGGTCTTCGCCCAGCAGGCGGCGGTTGTCACCGGGCTGAAGCAGACCGACCGGCAGAGTGATCTGGTCGTCTTCAACCTGCACCAGCTCTTGCGGCGCTACGGTGTCGAGGCCCGCAGGCATGATGGCCCCGGTCATGATGCGCACGCATTCGCCGCTGCCGCACTGCCCCGCCCAGGCCTTGCCCGCCAGTGCGGTGCCGACCACACGCAGTCGCGTGGCCTGGCCCGACTGCATCTCGCTGCCACGGAAAGCAAAACCGTCCATCGCCGAGTTGTCGTGCGGCGGCACGCTGATGGGCGAGACCACGTCTTCAGCGAGGATGCGATCGAGCGCCTGCATCGGCGAGACCGATTCGGTCTCGCGCACCGGTTGCACGAGCTGGGCCAGGAAGGCATTCACATGGGAAGCCGAGAGGGCCTGTGGGTCGTAGCCCTGCAGGCGGTCGGCGATGGCTTGCAGGCTGTCAGGTACGCTCATAGCGATTCAAGCTTTTGCAATTCTTCGAGGGTGTTGGCGTTGAAAAACGCTTCGGCGGCGTCCTGGGGAAGGTCAAACGGCACGATCGCACAGCGGTGCTGGCCGGTCCAGGCGTCGATCTTGCGGCCACCTTTCTGGGTGAAAGCCACCAGGCTGTCGAGCAGTTCCACACGCAGCAGGCAGAACACCGGCTGAGGCCGGATTTGACCGTCTTCCTCACGTGCGGCGGCCATGGCGAGGTCAGCGTCTTGCTCGGTCAAGGCAGCGTGCAGCCGCTCGATCAGGTCCAGCGGGAAGAGCGGCGTGTCGCAGGGCACGGTCAGCAGCAGCGGCGTTTCGCAGCGCTCCAGCCCGGTCAGAAAGCCCGCCAGCGGTCCAGCGAAACCGTCCAGCGTGTCGGGCCAGACGGCGGCGCCCAGCGACTCGTAAGCGGCCAGGTTGCGGTTGGCATTGATCAGGACTTCCTGCGGCGGCAGGCTTTGCAGTTGCAGGCGCATCAGGGTCTGAAGTGCCAGCGGCAGGCCCCGAAAGTTCTGCAGCCCTTTGTCGATACCGCCCATGCGTGAGCCGCGGCCGCCAGCCAGGATCAGGGCGGTCACGCCCTCTGGTGCTTGTGCCAATTCAGCCTCCGATGTAACTCATTTCAACCCGGCGCACCGGGGTGTTCCCCGTGTCCGGTGGCATGGCGCTGCGCAGCTGGGAATAGCGGTCGCCCCGGCCTTGCCAGATGGCGTCGATGGTGCCCGCGATTTCGGCATCCGAGGCCTGCTTTTCACGCAGCAGCTGGCGCAGGTCATAGCCCTGGCTGGCAAACAGGCACAGGTACAGACGGCCTTCGGTCGAGAGGCGGGCGCGGTTGCAATCCCCGCAAAAGGCTTGCGTCACGCTGCTGATCACGCCCACTTCGCCGAGTGTGGGGTCGTACTGGCCCTGGGCGTTGGCATAGCCCCAGCGTTCGGCGGTTTCGCCGGGGGCCGTGTGCTGCAGCGCCACCAGCGGCCACTCGGTCTGCAGGTGTTCGATGACCTGTGCGCTTGGCAGCACTTCGTCCATGCGCCAGCCGTTGGTGGCGCCCACGTCCATGTATTCAATGAAGCGCAGCACCACGCCTGTGCCGCGGAAATGCCGCGCCATCGGGATGATTTCGTGCTCGTTGGTACCGCGCTTGACGACCATGTTGACCTTGACCGGCCCCAGGCCCACGGCGCGTGCCGCCTCGATGCCGTCGAGCACCTCGGCCACCGGAAAGTCCACATCGTTCATGCGGCGAAACACCGCATCGTCCAGCCCGTCCAGGCTCACGGTCACGCGCTGCAGGCCTGCGTTTTTCAGGCTTTGCGCCTTGCGCGCCAGCAGCGAGCCGTTGGTGGTCAGTGTCAGGTCCAGCGGCTGCCCATCCGGGGTGCGCAGGCTGGCCAGTTGTTCAATCAGGATTTCGATGTTCTTGCGCAGCAGCGGCTCGCCCCCGGTCAGGCGGATCTTGCGCACGCCTCGCTCAACGAATACTTTTGCGAGCCGGGTGATTTCTTCAAAGGACAGCAGGGCGCTGTGCGGCAGGTAAGCGTAGTCCTTGTCAAAAACTTCCTTTGGCATGCAGTAACTGCAGCGGAAGTTGCAACGGTCGGTGACGCTGATGCGCAGGTCATGCAAGGGGCGCTGCAGCCGGTCCAGCGGATGTTCACCCGAGGCCAAGACGGCGGCAGGCAAGGGAAGGCTGGGGTGGCGCTGGTCGACCAGCGGGATGACGCGTTCGGACATGGACCGATTGTGCCCCAGCCCAAGGCCCGATAGGGCAGAAGGGTTGAGAGGGGCTGGGCTTGCGGCGGGTGACGATTTGTGACGCGCAGCGGCTTATGAGGAACCCGCCGCAAGCCCAGCCCCTCTCAACGGGCAGCGCCATCCGCTCGAGCAAGATGGCGCTTTCATTTTCAGCCCCCGTGGAACTTCACCACCAGCGGCACGATCAGCAGCGCCACG
>JACCDV010013813.1_pt1 | contig 15068 bp, 19 predicted proteins | sample 7446131 | NCBI WGS metagenome assembly JACCDV01 (sample SAMN15323448, study PRJNA562643) | freshwater metagenome | isolation source: river surface water | place: USA:Blue River Watershed | collected 2017-08-17 | reverse complement strand
TATTCTGCGGATACCTTCAACGAGCAACTCGACAAGGTTCAGACTGCGATCAACATGGAGAGACGCGATCGTGATAGCCCAACCGTTGTTCGCGCATGGGATTGGGTCGACACAATCTTGAACATCATCATTGTTGCTGCGCTTCTTTACGTTGGATGGATGATCATCAAGAAAGTGTGGCTGCGTCGCCCAGTCGTGACCCAGACAACCATTATTCAGCCTCAACGCGTTGGGGTTCTCTAGACGGATTCCAAGTCAACCACAATGGAGATCATCGACCCAAGGTCTGTCCTCGATTTTCAAAAAACAACATTCTGCGGTCATCTTCGGTCGCATGTTACGAAGGTTCTCCTTCAGAACATTCAACTGGGACACGCGGATTACGCATGCTATTGGTCGTTGGAGTTGCTGTGTTCGGGGTTAGTTCATACATTGTGGATGACGCTCTTCGAAGGAGCTGCGCTTCATATCAATCGAGCCAATCCAAACGTCTTTCTGTTCTTGGCCTCCGCGTATGAGAAGTATGCGCCTCTGGAAGCGGCCGTGTCGTTGCGAGACATGACGTCGATTCGCAACAACCTCGATGTCCGGCAGATGATCTGCAAAGCAGCTGCGGTTGTTGCCTTGTGCCGAAAGAACAAGCTTCCGACGCTTCCGACCATCAAGCCTGCGCACGACTTCGATCCAGTCACGATTCAGGAGTCATTGAAGGCTCCTTCCTCTCTGTATGGCAAACTGGTGCTTCGACGCGATGATCCGATGACGATTGCGGTTCCGATGAATGAGTTTGTCTACTGCCTTCGTCAAGATGTTCGAGACGTGTCTCGCGCGCTTTACTGGATGGCATGGATCTATGCGTTTGCCCGAGAGCACAAGAAGCAAACAAAACTTCCACTTCTGTTTGCGAATCGGTCCGATGAGTTCGTGTCGTCTGTTCACGGAAACCATCCAGCCTGGATCTTCTGGGATGCAATTGAGAAGCAGGCTAGTTCCAACGCCAAACCCTACATCAACGCGCTCTACAAGATGTATTGTCTTCGATGGTCGCCAAGCGACGCAAAGTCTCGTCAGCCACTTGTGACGGCTGCGATTGTGCTTGTGTGTGAAGGCATGACGCTGGACACCACGCCCGTGTCTGGAGACAGCCTTGTGGTCGCAAATGTCTTGAACGGCATTCCGGGATGGTTGGATGCGATTCAGCGAATGCAAAAGAGTTTTTCCAGCTAGTTGACAAATGAACGGAAAACTCAAAGCAGCCCTTGTCGCAGGATTGATGTTCTTCATCGTCTCCAACCCGATGGTCTACAAGATCGTTGATGGTCTTCTTGGCGGACTTCTCGGCCCCATCGCCAGCCCGAGCGGATGCCCGACCACTTGGGGTCTGATCGTCCACTCTGGTGTCTTCGCGGCGGCCACCTACTATGGCGTTGGCGTGTAAAACGGATCCTTTCGATCTCACCCAACGCACTTTACACAAAATGATTCCCGAACTCTCTGCTTCTAAGGTCGCCGGCTTTATCGGCCTCCACAAGTATCAGAACCCCGATGAGATCTTTTACGAACTCCTCGCGAGAGATCCGGTTGGGAAGGTGAAGGTGAATGAGCTTCAGACGGAGCTTCACCGTCAGCCCTACAACAAACTCGTCCAGTCCATTCTGCGAGAGACCGATGTCAAGGATTGTATCGCAAGTGGAATTACTGCGGCACAGAGCACATCGAATGTGACACGTGTCCTGGATACTGTTCAGCATCAAGCCGAGGCCGTGCTTGCGCTCCGTCACGATACACTGCCTCCGGAGCTTCGGTCTCGCATTGCCGCAGAGATCAAGGGGTCTGTGTCAAAGCAGCGTGGGCTCGCAAATGAGGACAACATCTTGAACACCTACGAGGCGACGAACAATGTCAAGGTCACAGAGCGAAACACAAAGATGGTGAAGAAGGACTGCGGAACCTACAAGCTTCTCGGTCGTTGTGATGGGTATGTCGCATCGCAGAATCGCATTGTCGATTCGAAGGACCGCACGCGTGTCTGGCCAGCTGTTCCGCTTTACGATGAGATTCAGCTCCGTTGCTACATGCAGTTGTACAGCGCAACCGAGTCGGAGTTGATTGAGCGGTTCCCCGACAAGACAACCCGCCACACGCTGTTCCCGAACGATCCGGAGAAGTGGGCGCATATTCACGGACTCATTGAGCGCAACGTCGAGCGCTTGAACTCTGCGTTGGAGGACGAGGAGGAACTAAAACGGATTGTCCTTGCGAATACGGTGGAGACTTCATGAAGATTCAGTTCCTCTCTGAACTCCCGGCGGAATGGGCAACAAAGAAACCGGTGCGAACCTATGAGACCCAGTTTCTCTCGATTGGGTTTCGCAGATACGATGTTGTACAAAAACGAGTGTCTGCCTTTCGTCGCTCTCCAGATGGGAGTATTGACTACGAAGAGCAGGAGTTTGATGGATCTGTGCTCGCACGATCCTATGCGACGGAACATGCTCGTGTAACTGTGTATTCGGAATCCCCTCGTGTGTGGGTTGAAGAACTCTCTCCTCATGAGCGCTTTGTCTTTGTCCAGCAACCCACACAGGCTGTCTGAACCTGTGCGACAATCGGACTCTTGGAGGCTAAGATTGCGGCCTGAACCGCGATGGGAACAACCGTGTCGACGACACGAAGAATCGTCTCCTTTTCCTCTTCAGACTTGGAACTATCCTGAATGGCCTGTCGAAGCACACTCTGAAGGATTCGCAACTTCTCAGGACCCTTTACTCCAATCAGATTTTCCACTTCCCTCGCAACCTCGAGACAGGTCGGGATAAGGGAGTCCAGACTGATTCGTCCCTTCAGGACACGATAGATGGCATCGGCTTGGTCGTCAACGGCTCGAAGAGGATTGGCTTGCATTGCGGTTTGTTTTTGGTTCACAAAAGATGCCCAGCAAACAAATGGAACTCCAAGAGATACTGTCTGTTGCAATGGGAACGTTGGTTGTCATTGTCATCGCCCACTTTGCTGTCTTCTGGGTCGTCCGAACCATGTATCCTCCCGTCGTTGTGGTCTCGCAGCAGGCACCTGCACCTGCGCCAGTTTTCACACCGGCGCCGTTAGTTCCTCAACCGGAACCTCAGCAGAATGTCACCGTACCAACGTTTGCGCCGCCTGTGCCCGTGGAAGCCCCACGTGAAAGCGGGGAACGTCGGGGACCTCCACCGGCAGAAAGCACCTCAATTCGCGGGGACTCCGGGCTGGCTCCTGCTCTCCCACAGTGAAGAGGGTGATCCAATTGCTCTCTTCGTCGACAAGTCCGACAAGGCCACTCCTCTTCCGATTGTGATGGACGAACGGATGTGTTCAGACACTGTGATTCGAGTCACGCAGATTAAAACCAACGTCTTTGTGGCCTGTGACATTCGATGGTTGAATGGAATTTGTGTACACGAGAAACTCTCCTATGATGCGCGTCGGGCGTTGTTAACAAGTCTGTTGGAGGCATTTCACCAACCAGGCTTGGCAGCAGTGTTGACGTATGAGGAAGCTCCTATCGACGCAACTGTTCGAGGATGGGAGTGGTATGACGACGAACCTGGCACGATGGGCGTATTTCTTCCTGTGAAGGAGTAAATGACGTGTGGAGGCAATACACTCTATGGCGGACGTCGTCGCAAGTCGGGACGCAAGAGTTCGAAGAAGACTCTCAAGCGTAAAATGCGGGGAGGAGTGATGTATGGACCCACGGAGGCAATCGCGCCCGGAGCAATCGCCTGGGGCGGCGTCGATACGTCGGCTCCTGTCGATCCCGTCACGGGTGGCAAGGTTGCGGATCCGTTCTCCACGAGCCCCGACATTACTGCGAAGGCAACGGGTGGCCGTCGTCATGGCAAGAAGCGCACCGCGAAGAAGGCAGGTCGTCGCCACAAGCGCAGGACCATGCGTGGAGGAAGGTGGACTCCTGCCAATGTGAACGGCGGAATGGTTGGATACGGATTTACAGCACCGACAGAGGGAGTTCGTGGCGGAATTGCGCCCGCAACCGGATACCAGGCAAACGTTGGAGGAGCGCCTATGAACGCCGCAGGGGTCCGGACATTCTAACCATTGCATCTGCAACAACAAATGGAAAATACTGAGGATCGTTGGTTCGAATCTGCGGTCCTCCCTTGAGAAACATTCGCAGTGTCATCATTTGAAATTGGCTTCGGAGCGAATGATACTCTTCCCAATCATGCCATGCTTTGTAGGCATTCATGCTTGTGGAAATGACCATGAACGTGTCGACAGACCCGAGCAAAAGCAAAAACAGAGTAATCAAAGGTCCTACGACCATTTCATTAAACATTAACACTGCGTCTCCCCACGAGTCTGGATTACACTTTTTGCGAAGCTGCATGTAGTCTTCAGCGAGTTGGAACGGGGATCTCGTCGTCGACATCCGCGCGAATTGTTATCCCATCTCCCGGAAATTTGATCTCTTTGAACGTCCCCGACTCAATGTAGATCAGGTTCGTCCTCTCGTTGATCTGAATCAGATTCTGAACAAGATCCAACAGAATTCGGTTGCCAGGCACGAGGAAGCGATTGAAGGTGCGTGTCAGATCAATCTCGGTGTCGCGATCGCCCACCCAGACCCAAGGACACTTTGCGGGAGTGTCGAACGGAGAGATGGTCCAGGCATTCGGAATCTGCTCTCCCTCGTAGAGAACAACGTTCTTCTTGTGACCCTTTGCGTCGACCCACTCCTCCACGTAGACGCAGTCCTCAGGGACTCTCTCATCTGACTCGTCGAACTCGACATGCTGCTCCGAGAGGTAGTAGCGAGTCAGAGGACGGATGTCGGCTGCGGCGTCTCCGTAGCGAATTTCATTGATCTTGTCGCGAAGAACGTGGTATCCTTGAACGAGACCTGCAGCGAGGGCAAACATTACTGTTAGAAGGAGGCGAGAAATCCTGTGGAGAATGTCGAAGCTCTCATCGAGCGCGCTCATCAAATTGGTGGAAGCCCTCATTTTGAATGTAGTGTCTTAGTCCTTCTTCTCCTCGGAATCCATTTTGGAGACATATCCCGGGCTGTTCGTATCCTCGGGAAGATCATCGTCGCGCGCATTCGGGTCAACGTACGTCTCCTTCACGCGATGAAGGATCATGTCGTCAAACCGAGTTCCCATCGCAATCGCCGTTGCAAGTGCGGTGATGATGAAGGGCGCAGCAACCAAGAACCAAGAGACAACTCCGAGCTCGATGCCACAGAGGGTGTCAAGGATCACAACCGTGGCTCCTCCGAGGATGAGCTTCACGAGCATAGTAACCCACATGCCAAGAGACGCATCGAGACCAAGCTGAATGACGAGGAAGAGAAGATACAACAACGCGGGAGGGCACAAGTCTTCAATGAAGCGCATTTGTAGTTTTCGCAAGAAAAGCCATTTAGAATGTCTCTTGAGGGAACAAACAAATGGCCAGCGAGGAAACGACAATGGAGGTGGTGATGAACTTCTACGAGCACAAGGACCCTGCGAAGTTTCTTGCAGAGGCAAAGGAGAAGAACGTGTCGGTTCGTGTTGCTGAGGAGAAGAAGGACGAGTTCACAGACTATGTCGTCGGAGGTCTCGTTCACGTCATTCGTTTCTGCAAGCCCGGCAAGGCAGTTGCGATCACGATCCGAGCGGTTTCTCTCGATGCGTGATTTACTGCGAACAGAAACAAAGCATACAAATGGCATCCGACAAAGACGTTCAGATGATTATGATGCTGACAGGAGTCGACGAGGAGACAGCGTCCAGGGCCTACTTGGAGCACGAGGAGCTTGAAGATGCGATTGCGTCTCTTCTTCCTTCGACTTCTGTCTCCGGAGACAAGTACATTCCCAAGAAGCCGGCAATCAACAACGGACTGACTCCCGAACAAGAAGCCCTCTGCAAGAAGGGTCGGTGGCTTCAAGACCGAGTTAACGTTGTAGTGTCAGTCGCCCATTCGAAAACCCGAACCCCCCTAGACGACCTTCCGCCGACGCCCGCAGAATCACGGGTCCCGCCCTCGTCGCCTGAGCAGGCTGCTGTGGCTGGGCGACTCGAATCACCACAGGGTTCCGACGCACAAACTCTTCCACCAACTGCGCAATCCGAGACGCCTCTGAGAACACATTCATAGACTCCACGTGGGTGCGGGACTGTTCAGACCGAGTCGCATAGGTGTCGGGATCGTCCAAGTCCCGAATTGCCTGCATCCAGCTCTCCGGGGATTCGCGTTCGCATGGGATTCCAATCGGACGAATCCACTCATCAAGCCCCTCCGTGCTCCCCCCGGGGTAGATCGAGTTCGGATTGGGTTTGGAATACAACACCGGAATTCCATTCAGCATTGCCTCAATTCCAATACGGCCAAAACTCTCATAGTAACTCGGCATCAACAGAATCCGAGTTCGTTTGAGAATGGTCCGAATGTCATCGTTGAATGGCACCCACTCGATATTGCTAGGAGACGGAGGGAGACGCATCTCGCCGTAGTAGGGGATCACTCCCAAGAACTTCCGGTCCGGCATCCTGCGGGCCAAGTCCAGAAACACATGAACTCCCTTGTTCTGATTTGCATTGACGAGGGTGATTGCGTCTCCTCGAAACTCTTCGGAAATCAAGATCTTGTCGCGATGAAGAATTGGACGTACGACACCTGTCTCGCGAATGGGAGCAGGCCACGGAACAATGTTTTTGCGGTAATTGGCCTCCATGATTCCATTCACGAACAAGAGCAGTTCACTCCATGACGATGCTCCATTCCACCGAATCATATTGTAGTTTCCATCGTAGTGGCACGTTGCAATAATTGGGCGGTTGTATCCCTTGGTGTTCAGAGCACGAACCTGAGGCAAGATTGGAGCATGCGGGCAGATCCACACTTCCGAGGTGTCCAAATAGGAAGATCCGGCCGAGTAATTCATGAATCGAAATCCGCGATACGTTCCACCATTAAAGCCCTCCTTGGGAATCTTCATCGTCAAAAACACGACCTGATGGCCGCGAGTTTGAAGTTCGGTTGCAAGGTCAATGTCATGCAAAAAGGCTCCGCACAAGTCGGGCATTTTGTTCGCAAAGAAGAGGACTTTCATTGTGTTTACTCTACGACTCGCTTCTGGGGAACGAGGCGCGTGGCATCACCACCGCGCGTCCACTGCTCCACCCAATGATTGACATCCTTGTAGTCGGATACCTTGACAGGAATGAGAGGCTGGTAGAAGTTGGGGATCATCTTGTCCATGATCGTCGACGCGTCTTTGCGGTTACGAGGAGGAGCCGACCGAATCAGCCCCGACTCATCGTCCACAGCAAGAGGGTCACCTCCAGACAGGAAAGGAGTGGTGGCAAACGGGCGAGCCCACATCTGCTTGGGACCCTTCTGCCTGTGCGCTCCCTCAATGCCCCAACGAAGCTCCGTGTTCTCATCGACCTTGCATCCACTGCCCGGCTGACCATATCCTCCCGTCGCAATCATACCGGGCTGATCCGCCATCGCAGCTGCAGGGTTGAGAGTGTCGGAGCATCCCGCCGTCAGACTTGCGGTCTGTCGAGTAAGGACGTTCTTGCTCGCAATCTCGTTGGTATCCTCCTGGTAGGAGTCCGCCTTGATGCGTGTCGGAGCAAAAAACCAATCGTATGTATTGGTTGTGCGGTTCATCTCTTATTCAGGAGGGTGGAAAGAAAACGGACGGATCTTTGTCTCGGAAAAGAACATCATCAGAATGGACCGCTTTCTTCAGCCGTGTGATTGGTATGAGCATGACTCTGCCGGAAAGTATGTCGTCGATGTCTTTGGACGCACGGACAAGGGAAAGGTCGCGTGTGTTCGCATCAATGGATTCAAGCCTTACTTCTACGTGAAGTCCGATGAAAAGCCCAAACTGGGAACCGCAACGAAAGTCATGAAGTATGACGTCTTCGCGGGATTCAACGACCTGAAGCAGACGGAGGTGTGGAAAGTTGTCTGTGACACCAAGGCGATGTTCATGAACGCATCTCGCGCAGCAACCGGAGTTCTCTACGAGTCGAACCTTCCTCCGTTCATGCGCCTCTTTCACGATCGGGATCTGAGCCCTGCGAGTCCGATTCGTTTCAAGGGACAGCAGTTTACGATTCCATGTGATCGCGAGACCGAGGAGCCGTTGTACAACATCGACGAGTTCTACCAGTGCGACGTGTCCGATGTCTCGACTGCCCTGACTCTCTCGATTCCGTTGAAGGTGGCGTGTTATGATTTGGAGATGTATTCCGCATCGGGTATGTTTCCCCAGGCAATGAAGGACGATCCGATTGTGCAGATCGGCATCTCGTATCGCTGGTCCAACGCACTCTTGGATCCGATTCGTCGCATTGTCTTCGTCGTGGGTGATGTGGATGCGTCCGATGAACCTGACGTTCAGTTTGTGGCATGCAAGGACGAGGAGGACATGATGTTCAAGTTCGCACACGAGGTTCGGTTCCAGAATCCCGATATCATGTGTGGGTACAACACCTTTGGTTTTGATGACGCATACATCGAAGATCGGTGTCGGCGTCTTGGGATTGTGGATGAGATCGACCTCTCTCGCTACCAGTCCAAGACCAAGGTCGGAGATACGTGGAAGGTCAAGTTCAGCGAGACCAAGAAGTTTGAGCTTGCGTCCGGCAAGTATGATCTTCGGTTCTTGACGCTCCGAGGACGATTGGGTCTGGACCTGCTCCTGAACATGCGTCGTGAGCACTCGCTGGACAGCTTCAAGCTGGACAATGTCGCAAGTGTGTTCCTGCGCGACAAAGTTGTCGACTACAAGGACAATGTGGTCACGACGAAAAGTACTCGTGGGCTGCGCGTGGGCAACTATGTTCGGTTTGACCTTGTGGGAAATACAACAGATCCGTACCGCGAAGGCGAAAAGTACAGAGTCAAAAGCATTGCTGGAAAGGGCTTTGCAATCGATGCCCCCGCCGATCTCTTCACCGACCTCACCGACCGAGAGCGCAAGTCGCTGGAGTGGACGTTCTCCAAGGATGACGTAGAACCGCATGAGCTGTTCGAGCTTCACGCACACGGAGGCCCTGCGGGTCGTGCGCGCATCGCCAAGTATTGTATCCAGGACTGCGATCTGGTGCTGACTCTGATGGCGAAGCTGGATACGATTGTCAACGCGCGCGGAATGGCAGATGTGTGCAAGGTTCCGATGGAGTATGTTCTCCGTCGTGGACAGGGAATCAAGATCTTCAGTGCGGTCGCATTCTATGCGAGTCAGCGCAACCAGATTCTCCGAGTCCAGCATGCGCTTGGAGAAGATGACGCAGGATACGAGGGAGCCATCGTGCTTCCTCCCAAGATCGGTATGTACCTCGACCAGCCGATCTCTGTTCTGGATTTCAATTCGCTGTATCCGACGAACATGATCAGCTACAACCTGTCTCCAGATACATTCATCTCGGAGCGGACGTTCGACGTCGACGGGAACAGGACGAACATTGATGGAATGACTATGGCAGAGATGAATGCCCTCAAAGACAAGGGATATGTGTTGGAGGACATCGAGTACGATGTCAAGGATGACAAGGGTGTCGTCATCGGAAAGACGATCAGCACCTTCGTTCAGCCGACCGACAATCCGATGACTGTGGGTGTCCTGCCCAAGACACTGGACATCCTGCTGAAGAAGAGGAAGGAATTCAAAGAGAAGATGGAGGATACACAATACGATGAGGCTCAACGAAGCGTCTTCAACGGCCTTCAGCTTGCTTACAAGGTCGTTGCAAACTCTGTGTACGGGCAGTGCGGTAGTCGCACCAGCCCCATCCGAAAGCTCTGTGTCGCAGCGTCCACAACCGCCGCCGGTCGCAAAGCCCTTGGTATCGCCAAGCGAGTTGTTGAAACCGAATTTGGTGCTCAGGTCATTTATGGGGACACCGATTCCATCTTCGTCCGCTTCCCCACCAAAGATCTCGCCGAGTCCATCCGACTTGGCATTGCCGCGGGTCAGAGAATTACATCCCAATGCCGTCGACCCTACAAGATTGCGTATGAGAAGACGTTCTTCCCGTTCATCCTCTTCTGTCGCAAGCGCTACGTTGGAATGATGTATGAGGAGGATCCGACCGCGAAGCCGAAGCGCAAGAGCATGGGGATCGTGCTCAAGCGCCGGGACAACGCACCGATCGTGAAGGATGTGTTTGGAGGAGCACTGGATGTGCTGATGCAGGAGAAGGACGTTCGCAAGGCCCAAGACTTCGTGCGGGAGAAGTTGACGGAAGTGTTGGAGAACAAGGTTCCGCTGGAGAAGTTCGTGGTGTCGAAGAGCTTGCGGGATGACTACAAGAATCCGGGACAGATTGCGCATCGTGTTCTCGCAGACAGGATGGCCGACCGCGATCCCGGAACAGCACCCAAAGTGGGCGACCGACTTCAGTTCGTCTTTGTGGCGGAGAACCGCGACAAAGGCAAGCAGGGAGATCGAATCGAGGAGGTTGGGTATGTGCGGAAGAACAATCTGACGCCGGATGCGCAGTTCTACATCACGAATCAGATTCAGAATCCGGTTGCGCAGTTGTTCGCGCTGTGTATCGAGAAATTGGATGGATATGTTCCGCCCCGTCGTCCGAGCTATACCTCAATGTATGAGACGCTGCTGGAGAAGCACAAGGGAGACGAGGAGGAAGCGACACGTGCTCTGCTCGAGAAGAAGGAGAAGCAGTTGGACCTGATCATGTTCCTTGGATCCCCCCACTTCCTCAAGCTTGTTCGCAAGAACACACGAGGACCGATGGATATGTTTGTCAAGCGGAATTGATTACCTGCGACGACCACCAAGCAGCTTGCGAAGGCCGCCCATCATCGTGGGAACGGAGGAGACTTCCGACGGCGCACTCGAAAGGAAGAACGCATAATACGGGTAATAGAAATACGCAAAGAAGAAGTTCAGAATCGCCCATCCAATATTTCCATATTTCTGGTAGGAGAGGTATCCAGCTCCAAGGTGGAAGAGAAACAGAAAGAGAATCGGGAGGATCATGAGAACACCCCAGATGGCTCCGAATCCACCGGAGAGCGTGGTGGTCGTGCCCTCAACAGCGGGCTTCTGCTGAGCAGGAGGAGGAGCAGGCGCGTTCATTTATAGATACACCAGTGATTTTCGTATCCAGTCTCCAATACAAGCATGGACGACGACGAGCAGTACTCAGTGTTGGATGCGATTCGTGACTTGACAATGACAGACCGCGCATTCTTTAGCACAGTTCGATTTTTGGATGGAGGGTCTCGCAATCACATTGTCGCAGCCCACCTTCGCAACACCAGTTATGCGTTTTCGATTCTTCGCAACCTTTCCAGTCAGCCACGGCAACATACCGAGCGGTTGGTGATGAACATTCCCCTGAACACACTGCTTGATCCAAGCGGAAACTTCATGCGCAACTTTCTCGATCCTGTCGCAGTGGTTCCAACCCGAGAACAGATTGCCGCTGCAGTCGATACGCATGTGAATGTCGCAGATACGAACTGCGCAATCTGCCAGGAGAATGTTGAGTGTGCGACGCGCATTCGGCATTGCGGACACGCCTTTCATGGACAGTGCATCAATGAGTGGTTCACGATGAACACACGTTGCCCCGTCTGTCGCCATGACATCCGAGACTTACAGCCTGGAGCCTCTTCATCAACCAATGATCGTGGCGTGCACTCCGACGAGGAATAGACGGTGGAGCTGGGAGTTCTCAAAGACGTGTATGCTCATGCAGTCCAAACAGCCGGACAAGTGGATCGTGTTGGACAATTCCACATCTCCGGCATACGACTGGAGTGTTGCAAAGGATCTCTCGTTTGTCGACTACCATCGAATTCATGGAGACATTTCCATCGGAGATCTCCGAAACAAGTGCCTCGACCTTGCGCTCGCAGCAGGAGCAGAATTCATCGTGTTTTGGGATGATGACGATTACTATCCACCCGAACGAATCGCAACGGGAGTGGAAGCCCTTCAAGCCAATCCGAATGTTGACATTGCCGCGTCATCTCGCATGTTTCTCCTCTTGACGAAGGAGAATGTGTTCATGGAAGTTGGTCCGTTCGGAGCAACCCATGGAACTGCTGCGACGTATACGATTCGTCGTCGCTACGCAGAGTCTCATCGTTTCCCAAGCAAAGTGCGCGGGGAAGAACTCGACTTTACGAACCAATGGACTGCTCCGATGGTTCAAGTCCCTGCTGAAAAGACAATCGTTGTGCTAGGCCATTCTCGCAACACCGTCAACAAGTCCGACATCTACAAGACACCTCACATCTTTCACGCAAAGGTTCTCAACGAAGTCAACGGGAAGATGGCTGTGCGGACACGTTGGCCAATTCCATGGGATCTGTTTCGGTCCACATTCGTTGACGGAGCATATGTGCAACTTCGGGAGAGCAGTCCGTTGGGACGGAACCACACGGTAACCCATCTGATTCCCCATACTGAAGAAACTGAAAAATCCGACGAACATCGTGCTTGAATCGTTTCGCCAATGCTGCAACATCGTGTTGCGGGAACAACTCTTTCAGGTCTGCGGGCTTGGGAGGATAACACCGAAGGACCTCGATCGCTGGACGCGTCTTCATGATTCGAGGCACTTCGTTGCATGTCAGGAGAACAGGGATCTTGCGATCTGGACCCGTCATCCACTCTACAAGATTTCGCTGCGCATGCGGATCGGACCCATCGACTTCATCCAAAATCAAGCAGAGCGGATATGTGTCTCCTCGCAAGAGGGACGAGATGCTGCGTGAGTGTCGACACGACTGCGCAAGGTTTGCGACATCCGCAAAGCTTCGTAGCGATCGACTTGCGTTAATTTCGAGGGCTTCGAATCCATGGCTCCTCGCAGCCGCAAGTGCGATCGTTGTCTTGCCAATCCCCGGAGGACCATGAAGAAGCACAACACGCTCAAACGGAGGAGATTGCAGATACGCGTGGAGTTTGTCTTTGATATCGCTGTGTCCAACCACTCCATCTAGACGATCCGGGCGCCGTGTTTCGCTCCACATACTCTGTCTTCGTCCGAGTCTAGAAAATGCTTGCTCGCAACAAAGACAATGGATGTCCCGAGACATGTTCTCAAAACCTTTTTTGAACGATCCACGACACCGCTCGTTCAGCACCACGTGGATTCGTACAACGACTTGATTGAGGTTGGCATTCCGACCTACATTCGAAAGAGCAATCCATTTGAGTTGGAAGTCCCGGGCAACCGTATCATTCGGATCTACATTGGTGGAAAGGAGGGGACGAAACTTCGGTTCGAGTCTCCGAAGGAAGACGATGGAGCAGCCATTGTTCCGCATGCATGTCGGTTGGACAACAAGACGTATGCGATCACATTGACAGCGGACATTGATGTCGAGTATTCGTTTCCGGATGGAACGACGGAGGCCCGAACCTTTTCCGATGTTCTCATTGGCAGTCTTCCGCTGATGGTGCGCAGTCGTCTCTGCTATCTCAATCGTCTTCCAGCGTATACGATCGGAGAGTGCAACTACGAGTTGGGCGGATATTTCATCATCGATGGAGCCGAGAAGGTTCTGCTGACACAGGAGTTGCTGGGTGACAACATGGTCTACGCAGGAACTCGCAAGCGCAAGGCCCCGAAGGGAACCGCGGCGCGATTGGTGGAGTCCGATGAACCGATCACGTTCGAGGATGTGAAGGAGGATGGAGATGTCTCCTACGAGGAAGTGACGGAGACCTACGTTGGCATGCGCAGTCTGTCCGAGGACGGTGTGCGAGGTCCGTATTCGCACTTTTTGACCATTCCTTCGCCGACACTCAATCCGGAGGCAGCGAACGGAAACTATGGGCGCGACAATCGCCTTGCGATGATCAACATTCGCGGGTTCTCACAGCCTGTTCCGCTCTTCAGCATCTTTCGTGCGCTGGGCGTGACGTCCGATCGCGATGTCTACGATACGGTGCTCGCAGGAGTTCCGGACAAGGATCGCACTGCCTACGATGACTTGCTGTATCAGCTTCTGCTGAGCCACGACAAGTTCCTGGCCAAGATGGACAAGACTGATTTGGCAATTCTGGTGGAGTTCACTCGCAACAAGTCCCGCTTCGAGATTGTTCAGGCCCTTCATGAGTCGCTGTTCTCGCATGTGGAGGGAACGACCGACGACACGGGTGCCACCTTTCGTCGCAAGGCGTATCAGCTTGGCAACATGCTGAAGATGGGGTTGGATGTTGAGATTGGACGCAGGGCTCCGTCCGATCGCGACAGCTTCCAGTTCAAGCGCTTCAAGACGTCAGGGGTTCTCATGTTCGACGAGTTCCGTCGCATCTATAACGAGAATGTGAAGGAGATGCTCAGTCGTCTGGATCGCACCAACACGTTCAACCCGACCACGTATCGCGACAAGGCGTTGGTGAATTTGATTGAGCGCGAGACGATTGGACGGCAGTGGCGTGGGTATGTCATGCTGAGTGAGTTCAAACGATCGTTCAAGGGAGCGTGGGGAAAGCGTGTCGGAATCTCGCAGGAGCTTGGAGGAAACGGACGCGTGTCGTACTTGAACGTCATTCACCATTTGCGCAAGACAGACCTTCAGATTGACAAGTCCACGAGCACAGCTCCTCCTCGTCGCTTGTATGCGTCGCAGTTTGGTCTCATGTGCCCAGTCGATTCTCCTGACGGATCGGACATCGGGTACAAGAAGTCGCTTGCCATCTTGGCCCAGATTACCACGGCAGTTCCGGCTGAGTCCGTCAAGCAACTCCTGCGCGAGACGAAACTGATTCGTGAAGTCCAGGACATTCATCCGTCAACGTGGAAACCGGAGTGGACAAAGATCTTTGTCAATTCAGACTTGTGGGCTGTCTGTGTCGGCAACACCGAGAGTCTCCATCGCACGCTTCTGAAGGCACGCAGAGAGGGAGCCATTGCGCCGTCTGTGTCTCTCTCATGGATGCGGGTCAACAATGAGTACAAGATCTACTGCGATGCAGGTCGTCCCAATCGCCCCGTGTATCGCGAGGGCACGTCTCCAGAGATGATCTTGGCTGCAAAGACGTGGGATCAGATCTCTGCCCATCTTGACTA
>JACCDV011139472.1_pt1 | contig 15070 bp, 11 predicted proteins | sample 7446131 | NCBI WGS metagenome assembly JACCDV01 (sample SAMN15323448, study PRJNA562643) | freshwater metagenome | isolation source: river surface water | place: USA:Blue River Watershed | collected 2017-08-17 | reverse complement strand
CTGGTGATGGGGCGACATGGCCGACGCTGGCCCTGGTCGAGCGTGCTGTCCGACCGCATCGCAGACATGGCCTCGGACCTCGATGTGCTGCAGGTGTCCACGCCCGCAGCCATGCGAACCCACCCGCCTGCGGCCGAGTCAGGCCCCCCATCGGGCAACGCCCCCGCGGCCATCCAATGGCGCGCCCACCTCGCAGCGGTGCTGGCCTGCACGCTCACGGCCCTGCTGGCCACGCCCCTGCTGCAAGTGCTGGAGCTGTCCAACATCGTCATGCTGTTCCTGCTGACCGTGGTCGGCGTGGGCTTGCGTTTCGGTCGCGGCCCCGCGGTCACGGCCGCCTTCCTCGGCGTCGGCCTGTTCGACTTCTTCTTCGTCAAGCCACGCTTTTCCTTCGCGGTCAGCGACGTGCAGTACCTGGTGACCTTCGTGGTCATGCTGGCCGTGGCCCTGACCATCGGCCAGCTGACCGCCGTGCTCAAGGTGCAGGCCGAATCCGCGCTGCGCCGTGAACAACGCGTCAGGAGCCTGTACGAGATGGCGCGCGACCTGTCTTCGGCCCTGATGGTCGAGCAGGTCTCGGAGATCGCCCAGCGCTTCCTGGCCGCCGAGTTCCAGGCCCGGGGCACGCTGCTGGTGGCCGACGAGGCCCAGCACCTGCAAGCCGTGCCGGGCGGCGGCTGCGAGGTGGACCTGGCCGTGGCCCAGTGGGCTTTTGGCAAAGAGCGGCCCGCCGGCATGGGCACCGACACCCTGCCCGCCAGCCCCACGCTGGTGCTGCCGCTGAAGGCCCCCATGCGGCCACGCGGCGCGCTGGTCATCCTGCCCCCCCGGCAAGCGAGCTGGGACTCGGCCCAGCAGCGCCTGCTTGAAACCTGCGCCTCGCTGCTGGCGATCTCTCTGGAGCGCATCCACTACATCGAGGTCGCGCAGGCCAGCACCGTGCAGATCGAGTCCGAGCGCCTGCGCAACTCCTTGCTGTCGGCCATCTCGCACGACCTTCGCACGCCGCTGTCCGGCCTGGTCGGCATGGCCGATGCGCTCGAGGCGTCCGGGCCCGAGTTGCCCGAGCGACAGCGCGAGATCGCCGCCACCATGCGCCAATCGGCCCTGCGCATGGGCGCGCTCGTCAACAACCTGCTCGACATGGCCAGGCTGGAAGCCGGCGCCGTGCAGCTCAACCGCCAGTGGCAACCGCTGGAAGAGGTCGTGGGCAGCGCGCTGGCCGCCTGCCAGACCGCGCTCATGGGCCACCCCATCGACGTCCGCCTGGCCGACAACCTGCCGCTGCTGCACCTTGACGCGGTGCTGATCGAGCGCGTGCTGGTGAACCTGCTGGAGAACGCCGCCAAGTACACCCCAGCCGGGTCGCCCATCGAGCTGCACGCGCAACAGGCCAGCGGCCAGGTCACCCTCTGCCTGGACGACCGGGGGCCCGGCCTGCCGGCCGGTCGCGAAGAGGCCCTGTTCCAGAAGTTCGAGCGCGGCAGCCGCGAAAGCGCCCTGCCAGGCGTGGGCCTGGGGCTGGCCATCTGCCGCGCCATCGTGCAGGCCCATGGCGGGCGCATCCATGCACAGAACCGCGATGGCGGCGGGGCGCGCTTCGTCGTGACCCTGCCCACCGGCACACCACCCAGCGACGACGGAGCCACCGCCATCGCCGACGCACCACCCGAGACGGAACGCCTGTCATGAGCGAGCTGCACGCCCACATCCTGGTCATCGAAGACGATGCGACCATCCGGCACTTCGTGCGCCTCACCCTGGAAGCGGAAGGCCACGAAGCCCACGAGGCCGACACCTTGAGGCGCGGGCTGATCGAAGCCGGCACCCGCCGCCCCGACCTGGTGGTGCTCGACCTGGGTCTGCCCGATGGCGATGGCGTGGACTTCATCCGCGAGTTCCGCACCTGGTCGACCACGCCCGTGATCGTGCTGTCGGCGCGCAGCGCGGAAACCGACAAGATCGGCGCGCTCGACGCCGGCGCGGACGACTACCTGGTCAAACCCTTCGGCGCGGGCGAGCTCATGGCCCGGGTGCGGGCCCAGCTGCGTCGGCACTTGCACCAGACACCCAGTGGCGACAGCCTGGTCCATTTCGGCGAGCTGTCGCTGGACCTGGTCAAACGCCAGCTGACGCTGAGGGGCGAGCAGGTTCACCTCACCCCGATCGAGTACAAGCTGCTGACCTTCCTTGTGGGCCAGGCTGATCGCGTCATCACGCACAGCCAGCTGCTCAAGGCGGTCTGGGGCCCGGGCCATGGTGAAGACACCCACTACGTGCGCGTGCACATGGCCAACCTGCGCAAGAAGGTGGAGGCCAACCCGTCGATGCCGCAGCACCTGTTGACGGAGGTGGGGGTGGGCTACCGCTTCATCCGCTGACGCATCGCCCGGCGTACACCACCCCATTCTTGCCCCGCTGCTTGGCCAGGTACATGGCTTCATCGGCCTGGCGGGTGAGCACGTCATCGGTCTGACCGTCCTGCGGGCACAGGGCCACGCCGATGCTGGCGGTCACGCTGGCCGGGGAACCATCCAGGTCATATGGCTGACCGATGGCCGAGACCAGCCGGCGCGCGACCCCTTCGACCTCGTGCACACCCTGCCCCACCTTGGCCAGCACCACGAACTCGTCACCGCCCAGCCGCGCGACGAAATCTCCCTGACGAACGGACTGGCTCAAGCGCCGCGCCACCTGGACCAGGAGCATGTCCCCTCCCTGGTGACCTTGCACATCGTTGACCTTCTTGAAGCCATCGAGGTCGAGCAACATCAGTGCGAACGGCTCGCCCTGCTCGCGGCAAGCGGCCAGCATCTCCGAGAGGCGGCGCCCGAAGTGAGCCCGATTCGGCAAGGCGGTCAGGCTGTCGTGGTACGCCATGTGTTCGATGCGGCGCGCGGTCTCCGCACGATCCGCCTGCTCCCGCTCTCGCAGCACCTGGACCTTGCGCGTGAGCAAGCTCATCGCCATCGCCAGACCGAGCACCACCAGGGTCACGACCACGCTGCGCACGGTGCGCGCATGGGCCGCGTCCCGTGCATCCGCCAGCCGCTCGCTTTCGCTCAGGGCCACGACCACGGCCAGCGGGAACCCATACAGCGGGCGGGCACCGATGTAGTGAGGCTCGCTGCCCCAGGGGGTCGGGCGCAAGGCGGCCTCGCCAGCGTGCTCGTCACCGCTGGGCAAGACCTGCGAGAAGTCCGCCTTGTCACCCGAGGTGACCCGCGCACCCGTTCGCTTCGCCCTCACGACACCGTCCTGGCCGATCACCGCCAGGACCCCTTCGTTGCCAAAACGCTGCACGTCGTGGTCGCTGACCAGGTAGCTGATGGGCATCGTGATGACCACGATCTCGCTGTCGCCGCCATCGTCCACGCTGCGGCTGATGTCCATGACGGCCTCGCCGCCTCCGGCGGGCTGGTACGGCTTGCTGACGAACAGCTCCGATGACGAGGCATGGTGCGCCAGCAACTCGGCCGACACCGAATCGGAATCGCCCTCCGCCCGTGAACTCGCGAGCACATGGCCCTGCATGTCAACCAACCGGGTCACGAACAGCAACTTGGGCAGCAGCAGCTTCTGCGCGTGCAGCTCGGTCAACTCGCCATTTTTCCCCGCGAAGCGCCTCGCATAGGCGATCAGCTTGAGGTTCTGGTTGATCTCGTTGAGCACCCGCAGGGTCTGGGCCTCATAGGTGTCCACCAGGCGCTCGGTGGCCTGCAGGGAGGTTTCGTGCGCCCTGCGCTCCTCGATCCGGGAGGTGTTGAAGGTGATGCCCCACATGATGGCCAACGCGATCAGCGCGGCCAGCGGCATGAGCACATGGGGCTCCACCAGCCGACGCAGCATGTTTCGCGAATGGGTCATGGGGTATGGTCCTGCAGGCCAAGAAAGCATTCGGGAAATCGGCCATTGCACTGGGAACTTGAGGCTGGCACAACGAGGATGGCCAACGCTACAGTTCGCCGCCACCTGGCCGAGAAATAACCCCATGAGGATGTCCGTCAGCGCACCGATCCTGTTATCGCTGGGCCTGTCGCTGGGCCTGGCGCTGAGCAGCGCGGCCCTGGCACAGAAGGTTGCCGTCATCACCGCCACCAGCGCCTCCCCCCTGTCCAAGTCGCAACTGGCCAAGATCTACCTTGGGCGCAGTTTCGAGCGCACGCCCGTTGACCTGCCCGAAGGCCATCCTTTGCGCGCTGTCTTCTACCGAGCCGCCACCGACAGCGACCTGACGCAGGTGCGTTCCACCTGGGCCCGGGTGATGTTCACCGGGCGAGGCGAGCCCCCCCGCGAATTGCCCGACGCCGCGGCGGTCAAGGCGGCCGTCGCAGCCAACGCCAACGTTGTGGGCTACATCGATGCCAGCATGGTCGACAGCTCCGTTCGCACCGTGATGATCCTGCCGTGAGGGACACATGAAGCACCAGCCCCACCCCCCTCTCATGCTGGCGGCCTGCCTGGCGTTCCTGCCCCTGGCCGCCTTCGCGCAGTTCGAGACGGCCGATGGCCGACTCAGGCTATCGGGTTTCGGCACCCTGGGCGTGGCCACCACCGACGAAGGCGACGTCGCCTACTCCCAGCCTGGCCGGCTCGATGGCGTGCGCGACGGGCTCAACCTCAAGCTCGACACCAAACTGGCTGTTCAGGCCCGCTACAAGCTCACCGACACCGTCACCGCAACGGTTCAGCTCCTGTCCAAGCACAGCCCGCAAAAGGACTTCACCCCCGAGGTGGAATGGGCCTTCCTGCGCTGGGACGCCAGCCCATCGCTGTCCCTGCGCGCGGGACGCCTGGTCTCGCAGACGTTCATGCTCTCGGACGCCCGGGACGTCCACTACACCCAGCTGACCGCCCGCCCGCCCATGGACGTCTACGGGCAGGTGCCAGTCAACCGCTTCGAAGGAGGCGATCTCACCTACCGCTTCGAGGTGGCAGACACCGCGATGCAGGCCTCGGTCTGGGGCGGCCAGTCCAAGGCGAAGTTCGCCGCGCTGGTGATGGACGACGAGAGCCTGGTCACCTACGAGCTGCGCCAGCTGGTCGGCATCAACCTGACGGCCGCGATGGACAACGGCGTGAGCCTGCGCGCCGGCACGGCGTCGGCCAGGGTGACCATCCGCGACCACGATGACCTGCAACCGGGCTCGGTGTCGCCCGTCGTGCTGTCGGCCTTGCGGGGCTTTTATGGCGATGGCGACCGGATCCGCTTTTCCGGCCTCGGCGCCTCTTATGACCGCGACCGCTGGCTCATGCACGCGGAGTACACGGTCCGGCAGGGGGACAGCCGCATCCCGGACACCCAGGGCTGGTACGTCAACACCGGCTACCGCCTGGGTGCTTTCACGCCTTACATCGGTTTTTCCAAGGTGCGGGTGACGGACGCGAACCGCGTCAACCCCTTCCAGGCGGCCCTGGGGCAACCCGTGCCCCTGGCACCGCTGGCCGCGGAGGTCGAGCGCTTCATGGAAGGCCTGAATGTGTCCCAGCGCACCACGATCCTGGGCGTGCGTTGGGACGCGGCCAGCAAGGTGGCCATGAAGCTGCAGCTCAACCACATCAACAAGCCAGCGAACTCATCGGGATGGTTCTACGCGCCCGAAGGCGGCTTCTCCAGTGCCTCCGCTGATTTCTACGAAAACGAGCGGCGCATCAACCTGCTTTCGCTGACACTTGACTTCGTGTTCTAGGCGGCTCTTCGCTCCTTCCCAAGGTCTCTCGCATGCATGCTCGTCGCTACAAAGGGGTCTGGCAAATTGCCCTGGCGGCCGTCACAACGGCCGTGGTGTTGTTGCTGGCAGACCAGTTCGTCGAACGGCAACGCCAACACACGCTTCGCGTGGAGGCGGAGAACCAGGTGCGCGAGCACCTGCTCATCCTGCAGGCACGACTCGAAAGTCAGCTCAACGGCAACATCCTGCTCGCGCGAGGCCTGGTGGCCGTGATCGCATCGAACCCTGAGCTGACCCAACGCGATTTCGAGCGCGCGGCCAAGCCCCTGTTCGACTCACCACATGTCCTGCGCAGCATCGCCGCGGCCCCGGACATGGTGGTGCGCCTGGTCTACCCCTTGGCGGGCAACGAGAAGGCCGTCGGCCTGGACTACGCCAAATCCCCCGCCCAGCGGGCCGCGGCCGAGCTGGCCCGCGACACGAACTCGCTGGTCATCGCCGGGCCCCTGGACCTGGTGCAAGGCGGCAAGGGCCTGGTCGCCCGCATCCCCGTGTCCCTCGACGAAGGCGCGAAGGGGCACCGTTTCTGGGGGCTGCTCTCCGTCGTCCTTGATGTGGATCATCTCTATCAGCAAAGCGGGCTGCAGGACGATGACCTGCCGATCGAGGTGGCCTTGCGCGGCAAGGACAGCAAAGGCAGCCAGGGCGAGGTCTTCCTGGGTGACCCGGCCCTCTTCGGCGATCAGGGCGTGACCCTGCCCATCACCCTGCCGTCCGGCTCGTGGCAGATCGCGGCCCGGCCTCGCGGCGGTTGGAGCGACGACCAAGGCCAAATCTGGACGATCCGCCTGGGCTTTGCGCTGGCGCTCCTGCTCAGCGTGGGGCCGATGATCCTGCTGGCCCAATACGCTTACCGTCGCAACCTGGCCGAAATCGAACTCGAGGCCTATCACCAGCACCTCGCGGCCCTCGTGCGCGAGAGGACGGCCGAGCTGCAGGCCGCCAAGGACGCCGCTGAAACGTCAAACACCGAGTTGCGCTTGTCCCAGCTCGAGCTGACCCAGGCCAGGGACGCGGCCGAAGAAGCCAGTCGGGCCAAGAGCACCTTCCTGACCAACATGAGCCATGAGCTGCGCACACCCTTGAACGGGATCATGGGCATGACCGGCCTGGCCCTGAACCTGGCCACCCATCCCAAACAGCGCAACTTCCTAGAGAAGGTCGACAAGGCCTCGCACCACCTGCTGCACCTGATCAACGACATCCTCGACATCTCCAAAGTCGAAGCGGAACGACTCGTCCTCGAACGCATCGATTTCCGCATCAGGGACGTCATCGACCACCTCCTGAGCATCGTGGGCCACAAGGCGGCCGAAAAGGACCTGTCCCTGCGCCTGGACATCCCGGCCGGCCTGACCGAACTCCATGTCATGGGCGACCCGGTTCGCCTGGGCCAGGTCCTGCTCAACCTGGTCGGCAACGCCATCAAGTTCACACACCAGGGGCAAGTCACCCTGAGCTGCCGCATCGTCGATGCCACCGACCAGGACCTGTCGCTGCGCTGGGAGGTCATCGACACCGGCATCGGCATCGCCCCCGAGGACCAGAAAAAGCTCTTCACGGCATTCGAGCAGGCCGATGGATCGATGACCCGCCGGTACGGCGGCACCGGGCTCGGGCTGGCCATCAGCAAGCGGCTGGTGTGCCTGATGAACGGGGACATCGGGATCCAGAGCGAAGCAGGCCGAGGCAGCACCTTCTGGTTCACCATGAAGCTCGACAAGGCGACCACCGCGGTGGCCTCGCCTCCTTTGGCCCCGCCCGTCACCCAGCCATCCGACGAAGCGCAACTGCAGCAGCGGTTTGCCGCGGTCAAGGTCCTGCTGGCCGAGGACGAGCCCATCAACCGGGAGGTTTCGCAGTACCTGCTGGAGAACGCTGGCCTGCAGGTCGATCTGGCCGAGGACGGCGAGCAGGCCGTCGAGTTGGCCACGCGCAACCACTACGCCCTGATCCTGATGGACGTGCAGATGCCCAAGCTCAACGGCCTGGACGCCACACGCGCCATCCTCCGCGGCGGCCCCAACCAGGACACGCCGATCCTCGCCATGACCGCCAACGCCTTCGAGGAAGACAAACAGCGCTGCCTGGAGGCCGGCATGGTCGACCACATCACCAAGCCCATCGATCGGGCGCAGCTTCATGCGACGCTGCTCAAGTGGCTCAGCGCGCGACAGCCCGCCTGACGCCCGCCCTCGGCGCGCGTGCAGTGGTACGCTTGAGAACCCACCCCTGCCACCTGCTTGACGGCATGCTCCACCGCCTCACCCTCCCCGTCACCGCCTTCGAACAGAACTGCTCCCTCGTGTGGTGCGATGAAACCAACGAGGCCGCCCTGATCGACCCGGGCGGCGACATCGGCAAGCTGCTGGAGGCGGTTGAAGAGCGGGGCCTGACGCTCAAGGCGCTGTGGCTCACGCACGCGCACATCGACCACGCGGGCGGCACCGGCACGCTGGCGCGCACGCTGCAATTGCCCATCGTCGGCCCGCACGAGGGCGATCAGTTCTGGATCGACGCCCTGCCGCAGCAAAGCCAGATGTTCGGCTTCCCGCAGGCCGAGCCCTTCACGCCCACGCGCTGGCTGCACGATGGCGACGAGGTCAGCATCGGCAAGCAGACGCTGAAGGTGCTGCATTGCCCGGGCCACACGCCGGGCCACGTCGTGTTTTTCCACGACGGCACGCGCCACGCCTTCGTGGGCGACGTGCTGTTCAACGGCGGCATCGGCCGCACCGACTTCCCCGGCGGCAACCACGGTGACCTGATCCGCGCCATCACGCAGCACCTGCTGCCGCTGGGCGACGACATCACCTTCACGCCGGGGCATGGCCCGGAGAGCACCTTCGGGGAAGAGCGAAAGTTCAACCCCTTCCTCAAGCGCTGAGCGCTCGCCCAGCCTTGGCCGTGGCGGGGCAGATCAGGCCTGGGCCAGCCTGAACACGCTGACCATCTCGGCCATGCGGTGCGCCTGTGTGCGCAGGCTCTCGGCAGCGGCCGCGCTCTCCTCCACCAGTGCGGCGTTTTGCTGCGTCACCTGGTCGAGCTGGGTGATGGCGTCGCCCACCTGACCCACGCCACTGGCCTGTTGCGCAGACGAGCTGGAGATTTCCTCGATCATCTGGCTGACGCGCCGCACCTGCGCGACGATGTCGCCGATGGAGCCACCGGCCTCGTCGGCCTGCTGCTCGCCCAGCCGCACTTTTTCGACGCTGGAGTGGATCAAGGAGCGGATTTCCCGGGCGGCTTCGGCCGAGCGCTGAGCCAGCGTTCGAACCTCGCCCGCCACCACCGCAAAACCCCGACCTTCTTCGCCCGCACGCGCGGCTTCCACCGCGGCGTTGAGCGCCAGGATGTTGGTCTGAAAGGCAATGCCGTCGATCACGCCGATGATCTCGGAGATCTTGGTCGAGGCCTGCGAAATGTCCTTCATCGTCGACACCAGGTTGCCCATGGCCTCACCACCGCGCTCCGCCGCCGAGGCGGCACCCACGGCGAGCTGACTGGCCTGGTTGGCGGTGTCGGCGTTGTTCTGCACGGTGCCCGAGATCTGCTCCATCGACGCGGCGGTCTGCTGCAGGTTGCTGGCCTGCTCTTCCGTGCGCTGGCTCAGGTCGGCGTTGCCGGTGGCGATCTGCGCAGAGCCGGTGGCGATGCTTTCGCTGCTGTGGCGCACCTGGCTGACGATGGCGGCCAGCTTGCCCTGCATGTCCGCCAGCGACGCCAGCACGCTGCCAGGCGGGGCCTGCTCGCCACTGCGGATCGGCTGCAGGTCGCCATCGGCCACGCGTTGGGCAATGGCCCCCAGCTCAAGCGGCTCGGCCCCCAGCGCCTGGCGCAGGTTGCGCACGGTGAACCAGGTCACGCCCGCGCCCATGGCAGCCATCAACAGCCCGAGCGCCAACAGGCTCACCATGCCCATGGAAGCGTGCTCATGCGACTCGCTGACCAGCGACAGGGTGGCCGCCTGCTGCATCGCGATGGAGTCATCGACCGCCTTGAACATGGCCTGGCGCTTTTCCTTGGCATGCACCATCACGATCTGCACGGCCTCCGAGGTCTGCCCCTTGCGATCTTGATCGAGGGCCTGATCGGTCAGGCGGTTGTACTCAGGCCGGTTGTCGGCAATCGCCTTGAGCAACTCGCGTCCCTGGGGCATGACAACCAGCTTGTCGAGCTCGCCCATGAGTTCGGCATTGCGAGAGCGCAGTTGCTGGATGCGGTTGCGGGCCTCATCTTCGAAGGCCAGGTCTTCCGACAGCAGGATGTCCCGGGCCGCCGCGGCCATCAGGCTCAGGTTGCCCTTGAGCTCGTTGAACTTCGCGACCTTGACCATGCGGTCCTGGGCGATGGTGTCAAGCCGGCCGCCCATGTCTTTCATGACCCACACGCCGACCGCTGCGATCAGCAAGCCGACGAAAGTGACGCCACCAAAGCCCAGAGCCAGGCGGCCCGAGACGGTCATGTTCGATCTGACTGCGTTCAAGGTGATCTCCTTCGGGACGGGCGCAGCCCCTTTTCCTCCGGAGACGCGCATGGTTGGTCTGATGACTATCGACCGCCGCGCCCCGATCTTGAAGCGCCCCACGCTCACTGCCTGTGTGAAGGATTCACGCTCCGCGCAAACGGTGCCGCTCGTAGTGGCAGGCTTGGGGCCCGAAGGCCTCGATGACCACCTCTTGTGGCACCGACGCCACGTGACCCGAGCCCGGCCACAGCACGTGGTCCACCGGATCGCCTTCGCGGGTCAACCACAGCCGGCCCTGTCGCACCAGCAGCGTCTCGCCCCGGCGCAAAGTCAGCCGGGCCGCCTGACCAGCGGGCAGCGTCGCGCTCACGCAGACCTGGCGCGGCATGGTCGGGGGGCGCAGCAGCGCACGGACGATGGCGCGGGCTCGCTCCCCCAGCGCAGGCAGCCGGCTCAGTTGCGACAGGATGGGGCTCATGAGCAGGGACATGGGGGACCTCCTCGGCAAAAGTCAGGCCCTCAAGTTAAGCCGCGGCTGCGCGACCCGACAGCCACAGCCGGGCACCGCCCGCCCCCACACAGAAGCCCGGGCAGGCAGACTGTGCCGGTCGTGTGCGCACCCATCTGTGCTGGTCAAGCGGCCCGCATCCCATACAGAATGGGCTCATGCAAACTCAGGCGGGCCTCCCCGACACCCTCTACCTGCGCATCGCCGACGCCATGGCACGGCAGATCCGCACCGGCACGCTCTCGCGGGGCGAACGCATCCCGTCGGTGCGCAACCTGGCGCACCAGCACGGGGTGTCGCAGTCCACCGTCGTGCAGGCCTACCGCACGCTCGAAGACGCCCGCCTGATCGAGGCCCGCCCGCGCTCGGGCTACTTCGTCGCGGCCCGCCCGCCCCAGCTGCCCGAGCCCGACACCTCGCGCCCCCCGAAGCGCTCGATGAGCGTCGGCATCAGCGCCATGGCCGGCAAGATGATGAGCGTGGCCCACCACCCTGATTACGTCTCGTTCGGCGCGGCCTGCCCCGACGCGGCCCTCTTCGCCCAGGAGCGCGTGCGCCGCGCCGTCAGCCGCGCCACCCAGCGCCACCGCGCCACGCTGTGCCAGTACCCTTTCGGCCCGGGTGACGAGTCGCTGCGCAAGGCCATCGCGCGCCACGCGCTGCGCATGGGCTGCCACGTCGATGCCGAAGACATCATCGTCACCAGCAGCTGCCTGGAGTCGATCACGCTGTGCCTGCGCACCGTGACCAAGCCCGGTGACGTGGTGGCGCTCGAATCCCCCACCTACTACGGCTTCCTGGAAATCCTGGAAAGCCTGGGCCTGCGCGCGCTCGAGATCCCCACCCACCCGCGCACCGGCCTGTCGCTGGACGCGCTGCAGCTGGCGCTCGACACCCAGCCCGTCAAGGCCATCCTGGTGGTGCCCACGCTGTCGAACCCGCTGGGCTGCAGCATGCCCCTGGCCGAGCGCAAGCGCCTGGCGCAGATGGTGGCGCGCCACCAGGTGCCGCTGATCGAGGACGTGCTCTACAACGACCTGTGTGAAGACGACGACCGCCGCCGCGCAGTGCAATCCTTCGACACCGGCGGGCAGGCGATGCTGTGTGGCTCGTTCAGCAAGACCATCGCGCCAGGCCTGCGCCTGGGCTGGATCGCCGCCCCCGGGCGAACCGAGCGACTGCAGCGCCTGAAGTCCGCCACCTCCGGCAGCGAAACCGTGATGCTGCAGCGCGCGCTGGCCGACCTGCTGACCCAACCGGGCATCGAAGCCGGCTACCGACAGTTGCGGGCCGTGGTGGCCGCGCGCATGGACGAGGCCCGCGCCCTGATCTCACGCCACTTTCCCAAGGGCACGCGCATGACCTCGCCATCGGGCGGCTACATCTTGTGGCTGGAGCTGCCCGGCGAGGTCGACACCGTCGAGCTTTTTCACACCTGCCTGGAAGAGCACATCTGCATCGCACCGGGCAGCCTGTTCAGCACCAACGACCGCTTCAAGCGCTGCATGCGCCTGGGCCTGGGTGGCAAGTGGGGCGAGACCGAGCGCCGGGCCCTGGCCCGCGTGGGAAAGCTCGCCGGCGAGCTGATGCAAGCCAGCCGCTGAGGCCCCGTCAGGCGGGCTCAGTGCCCGTGATCGACGTGCCCCGAGGCGGCCCCTGCGCCCAACCCGCGCCCCCAGTAGGCCAGCTCCAGCGGGTCGATCGCGTTCAAGCCGGAGCGGGCGGGCGCGTCCCAGCGTCGCTCGGGCTTGGGCGCGCGTTCATACAGCGGCATCACCTTGGGCAGGTTGGCCTGGATGTCCTGGATGCGGGTGCCGCTTGACGGGTGGGACGACAGGAACTGCGGGGGCGCCCCCTTGGAGGCCGCCGCCATCTTCTGCCACAAGGAGACCCCGGCCTGCGGGTTGTAGCCCGCGCGGGCGGCCAGCTCCATGCCGACCAGGTCGGCCTCGGACTCGTCCTGCCGGCTGAAGGTCAGCGTCAGCAACTGGCTGCCGGTGTTCAGCAGGGCGTCACCCAGCCCGCCCAGGCCCAACAGGCCCGAGATCACGTTGGCGCCCAGGCGCGTGGCCGATTGCTTGCCAATGCGCTCGCGGGCGTGCTCGCGCAGGGCGTGCGCCACCTCGTGGCCCATGATCATCGCCACCTCGTCGTCCGTCAGCTTGAGCTGCTCAAGGATGCCCGTGTAGAAGGCGATCTTGCCGCCCGGCATGCAAAAAGCGTTGAGCTCCTTGGAGTTGATGGCGATGACCTGCCACTGCCACTGGCTGGCGCGCTTGTTCCAGCCCAGGCTGTGCGGGATGATGCGCTTGGCGATGGTGCGCAGTCGGATGACCTGCGGGTGATTGTCGGGCAGCAGCGCATTTTGCTGACGCGCCTGCAGGGCCATCTGCTGGTACTGCTGAGCGGCCGCCTGCTCGAGCTGCTCGGCCGGCACCAGGCGGGCAAAGCCCGACTGCCCCCCCACGTCCACCCCCTCGCGCGCCCAGGCCTGCCCCAGCGGCATCGCCAGGCTGGAGGCCAGCGCCACGCAAAGGCCGGCGGCCCAGCTGCGCAGGGATGATCGGAGCGGGAAGTCAACAGCTTTCAAGGGCATGGTGTTCGGTGCAAGGTGTGGGCGCGAGGTGGGGGCGATCCTGAAGATGTCAACGCGCGTCGTCGCGCATCAGCATACGCCGCACCGCCGGCAACAGCGCGTAGGCCGGAAATGACAGGAAAAAGGTGAGCAGGAAGAAGGCCGCGTAGCCCATCTGCTCGACCCCCAGCCCGCCGGCCCAGCCCGCCACCGCCCGCGAGAACGCGAAGATCGACGACAGGATGGCGTACTCGGTGGTGGCCCGGCGCTTGTCGGTGATGCCCATCAGGAAGGCCAGGAAGGCGCCCGTGCCCAGGCCACCGGTGAAGCTCTCGAGCGCGCTGGCGGCGTACACCACCATTTGATGGTTAGCGCTCACTTCCGCTCCAGGCAAGGCGTGGGGCACCGCCCAGGCCGCCGCCGCGTAACCCAGGTTGGACAGCGCCTGAGCCAGCCCCAGCACCCACAGGCCCTTGAAGATGCCAGCGCGATCGACGTACCAGCCCCCCGCCAGCCCACCGGCGATCGACAGCCCCAGGCCCACGTTGACGCTGACCAGTCCGATCTGCGCGGGGGTGAAACCGGCATCCACCCAGAAGGGCTTGACCATGAAGCCCATGGCCGCGTCGCCCAGCTTGAACAGGAGGATGAAGACCAGCACGGCCAACATGCCCGGGCGCGCCAGCAGCGCCACCCAGGCGCCGAACACCGGCCCGTCGGCCAGGCGGGCGGCCTGCGGGCCCCGCGCTGCGCGCACCATCAGGCTGGCGCCCAGCAGCATCAGGCCCACCGGGATGCCGCCTTTGAACCACCAGGTGCCGCTGATGGCCTGCACGGCCTGCCACGACAGCGCTTTGCCCACCGGACCCAGCACCGGCCACAGCAACCCCGCCAGCACCAGGCCCAGGGCCAGCAACCACTGAGGCTGGCCGCGCAGCGCCTGCCATTCGTCGGCCGCGGCCCCCTTGGGCGCAGGCGGGCGAGGCGGCTGGGCCGGCGCCAGCAAAATCAGCGCGGCGTTGAGCGCCATCAGCGCCCCACCCGCCGCGTAAGCCGCCGACCAGGCGGGCTGCCCCGGCGTGCCCATCCAGCCAGCCACCACCAGCAGCCCCCCCGCGGCCAGCATGCCCACGCGGTAAAAGCCGATGCGCAGGCCATTGGCCAGCCCGTACTGCCCCTTGGCCAGCAACTCGATGGTGTAGCCGTCGGTGGCGATGTCATTCGTGGCCGACAGCACGGTGAAGGCCGCCAGCAGCGCCCAGGGCCAGGTGGCGCCCTGCCCCAGGGCTTCGGGCTGGGTGGACAGGGTCAGCAGCACCGCCGCCATGCCCAGGTTGGCCCCCGCGATCCAGCGGCGGTGGTGGCGCCAGGCATCGACCAGCGGCGCCCACAGGAACTTCACCGTCCAGGCCAGGCCCAGCAGGCTCAGCAGCCCGATCTCGGCCGGCCCCACCCCCGCCTGGCGCATGTGCACCGGGAACAGGTCGTAGAAGACCCCCAGCGGCAGCCCCTCCGAGAAGTACAGCAGGGCCACCCAGAACATCGGGTGGCGTGTGACGGAGGGCGAAGCCGGGCCGGCAGGCAAAGGCGCAGACATGGCGCGGATTGTAGGAACAGCCGCACAAACGCCCTGGGAAGAGCGACTTATTTGCGCATTTCCCCTTCAGAGGGTCGGCCATCATGCCGATAGCCTCACCGTGAAGGGCACGCCAGACGCTCAGGGTGCCCTCGTCCCTCGCAGGAGCCAAGATGAACTTTCGCACCAAAATCTGGATGCTGCCGATCAG
>JACCDV010764592.1_pt1 | contig 15072 bp, 15 predicted proteins | sample 7446131 | NCBI WGS metagenome assembly JACCDV01 (sample SAMN15323448, study PRJNA562643) | freshwater metagenome | isolation source: river surface water | place: USA:Blue River Watershed | collected 2017-08-17 | reverse complement strand
CGCGGACACGCTTCCCCCCGCCCCCAGGACCTCGAGCGCCCCCCGCGACGTCCTGCCCGCCTTCATGGAGCCGCAGGCCTTCCTGCAGGCGCCCAGCGTCGGGCACGTGTGGCGACATGCCCCATCACGGGCCCCGCCCCGGCTGAGCTGAGCGATCACGTCGCCCCCATGCTTGGGCATGCGCGGGCGACATCCCTGGCGCCTCACAGGCGTCAACGCCAGCCATGCGCACCCAGGCCCTGCCGCCCGACGGCGGGCCTGCGTCGCCAACCCGATCAGCCATGCAGAAATCCCTCATCGCGGCAGCCATCGCGCTCGCCCACCCCATCGCTGCCCTCTCACAAGGCGCCACCTCGCCCACAGACGACGACACGCAGACCAAGGAACTCGGCGTCATCTCCGTCACCGCCTCGCGCCCCACCTCGCTGCCCACGCACATCCCGACCACCACGCACGGCATCACCCGCGAGGAAATCGCGCGCACCGTCAACGCCACCGACAGCGAGGACGTGCTCAAGTACTTCCCCAGCCTGCTGGTGCGCAAGCGCTACATCGGCGATTACAACCACGCCATCCTCTCCAGCCGCGCCTCGGGCACGGCCAACAGCGCGCGCTCGGCGGTCTACGCCGACGGCATCCTGCTGTCGAACTTCCTGGGCAACGGGGTGGGCGGGCTGTCCTTCCCGCCGCGCTGGGGCATGGTCAGCCCGGCCGAGATCGAGCGCGCCGACGTGATGTACGGCCCCTTCTCGGCCATCTACCCAGGCAACTCGGTGGGCGCCGTGGTCGACTACGTCACCCGCATGCCCAAGCGCTTCGAGGTGCACGCCAAGGCCGGCTACACCGCCCAGCCCTTCAAGCTGTATGGCACCGACACCACCTACAAGGCCTGGCAGACCAGCATGTCGGTGGGCAACCGCGCGGGCGACTGGTCGTGGTGGCTCAGCGCCAACCACACCGACAGCAGCGGCCAGCCGCAGACCTACGCCACGCGGCAGTTGAGCACCGGCACGGTCGGCAACAGCGGCACACCCGTGAACGGTGCCCGACTCGATGCCAACAGCGAAAACAAGCCCTGGTACATCCTGGGCTCAGGCACCCAATACGACACCGTGCAGGACCACATCAAGGTCAAGCTGGCCTACGACATCAGCGCGACCCTGCGCGCCAGCTACCTGCTCGGCCTGTGGCAAAACACCTCCAACGGCAACCCGAGCTCGTACCTGCGCGACGCCAACGGCAACACCGTCACCAGTGGCACCGTCAACATCGACGGCCGCGCCTTCACCCTCGCCAACAACGACTTCAACGTCACCCGCGAGCGCCTGCTGCACGTCATGCACGGCTTCTCGCTCAAGCAGCACACCAAGGGCGAATGGGACTGGGAGGTGGCCGCCAGCGCCTACGACTACCAACGCGACGACAAGCGCCAAAGCAGCGGCGCCTTCCCCGCCTCGCTCACCGGCGGGGCGGGCAGCCTGGCCGATGGCAGCGGCACCGGCTGGCACAACCTCGCGCTCAAGGGCACCTGGCGCCCCGACCGGGCGCGCAGCGCGCACGTGATCGACTTCGGCTACCAGCTCGATGCCTACCGGTTGCGTTACGAGACCACCACCTTGAGCCGCGACTACCTGCACGACAGCACCGGCACGCTGGCCTCGAAGGTGGGCGGACGCACCCAGATGCAAAGCCTCTACGCCCAGGACACCTGGAAAATCTCCCCACGCTGGAAGACCGTGCTGGGCCTGCGCGCCGAGCATTGGCAGGCGGCCGATGGCAAGACGAACTTCTCGGCCAGCAGCCAGATCAAGCACCCCGAGCGTCGCGAGACCTGGTACTCGCCCAAGGCCGCGCTGTCCTGGCAATGGCTGGACGACACCGTGCTCAAAGCCTCCGTCGGCCGGGCGGTGCGCATGCCCACCGTCAACGAGCTGTACGGCGCCACATCGACCGCCAACTCACAGTTCATCAACGACCCGAACCTGCGCCCGGAACGCTCGCTCACCACCGAACTCACGGCCGAGAAAGACCTGGGCCAGGCCCTGGCCCGCCTGACCTGGTTCACCGAACGCACGCGCGATGCGCTGTACTCGCAGAAGGTCTACGACAGCCAGGCCAACACCGACATCACCCGGGTGCAGAACGTGGGCCGCGTCGCCACCTCGGGCCTCGAAGCCGCGCTGACGTCGGAAGACCTGTTCTTCAAGGGGTTCGATCTGCAGGCCAGCCTGACCTACACCGACTCGAAGATCACCTCGAACCGCGGCTTCGTCACCAACCCTGGCGACACCGTGGGGCGATGGCAGCCCAACATCCCGCGCTGGCGCGCCACGCTGCTGGGCAGCTACCGCTTCGACGACCAATGGAGCGCCTCGCTCGGCCTGCGCCACAGCGGCAAGCAGTACCGCACGCTCAACAACGCCGACGTCAACGGGCAGACCTACATGGGCGTGAGCCAGTTCACCACCGTGGACCTGCGCGTGCGCCACCGCTTCGACAAGCAATGGAGCGCCTCGTTCGGCATCGACAACCTGACCAACAAGAAGCACTGGAACTTCCACCCCTACCCGCAGCGCAGCTACAGCGCGGAGGTGTCGTTCGACCTGTGAGCCACCCGGCAAAGCTGCCTGCGGCTTCGGCCTCAGTCGGCCGAGCCCGGGGCCGCGCCATGCCACAGGCGCTTGAGGCGGGCCAGCTCGGCGTCATAAAGGGTGTTGACCCGCACCAGCTCGGCCTGCTGGTTCTGGATGATGTCGCGTTGGGCCTGCTGCTGGGCGTCGTTGGCCTCGAGCTTGGACTTGAGCTTGAAGGGCAGCTTGCGGCCCTTGTAGAACTCGGTCTCCGCGATGATGGGCTTGCGCTCTTCCTCCAGGTCCTTGAGGCGCCGCTCGGAGACCACGATGGCCCGTCGCAGGTCGTCCAGGGCAGCTTCACGGGCCTTGTTGTGCGCGGCCTCGTCGGGGAAACGCAGCATCAGGTTGCGGTCGCGGCGCACAGCGTCTTTCTGGGCCGCGGCGCTTTGTTCCTGCAAACGCTTGCGCTCTTCGGCCAGGGCGCGCTCTTCGGCGTTCATGCGCGGCGGCACGGTGCGGCGCTCCGAGCCATCGCGGTTGAGCAGGCGCTGCTCGCGGTCCAGGCACTCGGGGATGGGGCGGTCGGCCGTGTGGCGCTTGCCCTGGGCGTCAACGCAGCTGTAGATGCCACCAGCCTGCGCTTGGGCGGAACCCATGGCGCCGCCCCAGATCACCACGCCGCACAGCGCACCGGCCAGCCACCGCGCCATGCCCTGGCCCGCGGCGGCAGGGGGCGCGCAACGGTGCCCCGGGCGGGTCGGCTTCGGCAAAACGGCGTGGACGTCAGGCGTGGTCATCGGGTGGTTCGGGGGTGGAGGGCGTCTGTCGGGCTCCTGACTGTCATCTGACAGCAGTCCCATCCACATCAGCTCATCATAAAACGTCTCAGACGCCGTAGCGTTGACGGTAGGCCAGCACGGCCGGGCGGGCCGCCACCAGGGCTGCGTCAGACTGCGCACCCAGGAAGTCCATCAGGTCGGCCAGCGTGGCAATGGCCACCACCGGCAGGCCGTACTGGCCCTGCACCTGCTGCACGGCGCTCTCGGCTGCGTCCTGGCCGTTCGCGGTGGCCTTCTCCTGGCGGTCCAGGGCGATGGTCACGCCGCAGGGGGTGGCGCCAGCGGCCTTGATCATCTCGATGGACTCGCGCACCGAGGTACCGGCCGAGATCACGTCGTCGATGATGAGCACGCGGCCCGTCACGGGCGCGCCCACCAGGGTGCCGCCTTCGCCGTGGTCCTTGGCTTCCTTGCGGTTGTAAGCGAAGGGCTTGTTGTGGCCCAGGCGGGCCAGTTCGATGGCCACGGCCGCCGCCAGGGTGATGCCCTTGTAGGCCGGGCCGAACAGCATGTCGAACTGCAGGCCGGACGCGATCAGCCGGCGTGCATAGAATTCGGCCAGACGGCCCATCTTGGCGCCGTCATCGAACAGGCCGGCGTTGAAGAAATAAGGCGACAGCCGGCCTGCCTTGGTCTTGAACTCCCCGAAGCGCAGCACCTTGGATTCAACGGCGAAGGCCACGAAATCCTGGGCCAGGGTGTCTTGTGCGGGGGCGTTGCTCATGATGGTGGTGCGCTGTGTTTCGACTGGTCTCTTTCAACCTCAATGGCATCCGTTCGGCGGCCAACAAGGGCATGTTGCAGTGGGCTGAAAGCCACGGCGCCGATTGTATGGGCGTGCAGGAACTCAAGGCCCAGGCGGGTGACCTCACCCCCCAACTTCAAAACGTGGGGGGCATGCCTGGCCAATTCCACCATGCCGAAAAGAAAGGCTATTCAGGCGTGGGCCTGTACAGCCGCACCGAGCCCTCGGATGTCATCGTTGGCCTGGGCAAATCGGACAACGGCGAGTTCGACGCGGAGGGCCGCTACGTGGAGATGCGCTTTGACAAGCCTGGCCGCAAGCTCTCGATCATCAGCTGCTACTTCCCCTCGGGCTCCAGCAGCGAAGAGCGCCAGGAGGCCAAGTTCCGCTTCCTGGACGTGATCGAGCCGCACCTGGCGCGGCTGCGCGGCGAGCGCGAGTTCATCCTGGTCGGCGACGTCAACATCGCCCACCACGAGAAGGACCTCAAGAACTGGAAGGGCAACCTCAAGAACTCCGGCTTCCTGCCCGAAGAGCGCGCCTGGATGACCAAGCTGCTGGGCCCCGATGGCAGCACTCGCCTGGTCGATGTCTACCGCGGCCTGCACCCCGAGACCACCGACGAGTGCTACACGTGGTGGAGCAACCGCGGCCAGGCCCGCGCCAAGAACGTGGGCTGGCGCATCGACTACCACCTGGCCACCCCGGCCCTGGCCGAAACCGCCCGGGCCGCCGCCGTCTACAAGGACCAGTGGTTCAGCGACCATGCGCCGCTGACGATCGACTACGACTTCAAGCTCTGAGCGGTTGTGGGGTGAGCCTCACGGCTGCGCCGCTGACCCATCGAGGATCTTCAGGACATTCGCCCGGTTGCGGTAGGCCTCGGCCACGAAGGGGTCGCTGACGCCGTAAATGCCATGCCCGTCGCGGGCCAGGATGTTCGAGTCCACCAGCATGTTGGCGACTTTCTGGATTTCTTCCGCGCCAACAGGACGGCCGATTTCGGCGCTGTATTCATTGAGCGTTGCCGCCGAGAAAAGGCCCTTGACGCCTTGCCCGCCGTGCTTGCACACGAAGCCAAAGACGGCCAGGGCCAATGGCCCCAGCTCATCGAGTCGAGCCAGGTCCACGCTGGCCGCAGATTGCCGCACGCCCTCCGTGATCGCGTGCAGGTCCTGGTCTGCATCGGCGAAAGTCGGCAACTGCTGGAGCGCAAAGAGTGCCTTCATCAGCTCCTCGGGCCTGCGGCCAAGCCGCACGAAGCAATCAAAAGCGATGCCCAGGGTCGGCGTCCTCGCGCCAAGATCGGCCTCATGGAGCAACCAGGCGACAAAGTCGATCTCCAGAACGGGGAAGTCCTCCGACATGGCACCGTTGAAGGCTTGCTTGCCTTTGATCGTGAGCTCACGAACGCGAGCCCGGTGCGAGCCCGTGCCGACGAACAGGAAATGGCCGGGCGTGTTCGGCGTCAGGTTGATTTCATCGCGGGCCGCCTTGAGGGCCAGCAGCATGTTGTCACCATCTTCGGAGCCCAGCGCATGCTGGACTTCGTCGACGATGACCACGACATCGGTCTTGGCCAGGTGCACCAGTTCGGAGAAGACCCCAGCCAGGGTGTCCCCCCCGCTCTTGCCGAGCTCTGCCAGGCTGAAACCGAATTTGAAGCCGGCTGCCCCCAGGTCAAGGCCCTTGAGCCGCTTCAGAACGCCCACCGTCTTCGAGTCCGCGCGCTCGAGGTCGGCCAGCGTTTTGCGCACGGCGTCCAGCAGCAGGTCGCTCGGCTTGGCCGATGCGTTGCTCCAGAGGTCCACGTACACCACGATGGCGCCCTTTGCCTCCAGCTCGGGGATCAAGTCACCGCGAAGGAACGTTGTCTTGCCGATCCGGCGCAGCCCACCCAGAAAGAGCCCGGAGCGGACTTTCTTCATCAGCCCCTTCGGCTGCAGCAACTGGTCCGCCATGTCCGAGGCGAGCTGCGGTCGATGGAAGGTCATTCATATCCTTTTTTATGGGGATTTAATAATTATCCACATTTCATAATTTCACACAAATCACGCCGCCGAACCCAAGCAACCATGCACGCTCATCCACGCAGCCCACGCCAGGGCGGCGCCGGGATGCGGTCGGTCTCACACGGGATGGGGTCGAAGCCCCCCGCTGCCCACGCGGCCGCGGCTTGCTCGATCAGCGCCGGATCGGTTGCGACGAAGTTCCACCACATGCGCACCGGCTGGGCCAGGGGTTGCCCACCGATCAGGACCAGACGAGCGCCGCCAGGCCCCGCCTGCAGGGTCACCGCCTCACCTGCGGGCAACACCGCCATTTCACGTGGCGCAAGCACCTCGCCGTCGATGCACAGGGCGTCTTCGGGGCTGAAGACCGCCTGCTCTTCGGCCAGCGGTGACAGCGTCCAGCTTGCGCCGCTGGGCAGGGTGATGTCCAGGTAGAGTGTGGGCGAAGCGGTGCGCACCGGGCTGCGCACACCGAAGGCCTCGCCGACCAGCACGCGCACCGCCACGCGGCCCGCCGCACCGGCTTGCAGCGCCACATGGGGCAGCTCCGCCGCCGCGGCGTGCTGGAACGAGGGCTCGCACTGCGCCAGCTCGGGCGGCAGCGCCACCCACAACTGCAGCCCGTGCAGGCGACGGGGGTGGCCGCGCTCGGCCTCGGGCACGCGCTCGCTGTGCACCACGCCGCGGCCCGCCACCATCCAGTTGATGGCGCCCGGCGAGATGGCCTGCACCGTGCCCAGGCTGTCGCGGTGCAGGAAGCCGCCCTCGAACAGGTAGGTCACCGTGGCCAGGCCGATGTGCGGGTGGCCGCCGACGTCGGTGTCCACCTCGGGTGGCAGGGTCACGGGCCCGAAATGGTCAAAAAAGATGAACGGTCCGACCGAGCGCTTCGCCGCCGCGGGCAGCACGCGACGCACCGACAGGGCGCCGGCCAGCGTGGTGTCGCGGCCCTGCAGCCGGGTCAACCGCGCAGAATCCTCCGCGGCACTCATGCCGCCACCCCGGGCTCGGCCAGCGCCGTCAGCACCTCGATGTCACCCTCCAGGATGCGATGGATGGGGCACTTGCCTGCGATCTCCAGCAGCTTGGCGCGGTCGACGTCGCTGATGTCGCCTTCGATGCCCACGGTGCGTTCCAGTTTGTAGTGCACCCGCCCGTCTTCGCCCCGCGACTCGGTGTGCTCGATGCGCACCTTCAGGTCGGTCACGGGCAACTGGCGGCGGCGGATGTAGAGCTCCAGTGTCAGCGCCGTGCAGGCGGCCAGGGCCGAGTCGAGCAGGTCGTGCGGGTCAGGGGCCTGGTCGCCCGAGCCCAGCGTCTTGTTGACGTCCGACAGCCAGGCGTGGCGGCCGTTGCTCAGGGTGGTCAGGGCGCCGTTGGCGCGGTGCAGGGTGGCTTCGATGGTCATGGGGTCTCCACAGGGCCTGGCCAGGAGGTGCCGCGGCGGGTTGCGATGGGCCCATCATGGCCGAGAACCACCCCGGCTCAGGTTGCGCGCATTCGCACCCGACCTTCAAATTCATCGAACGCCGGGGGCGGCGCACAGGCGCCCCTGGGTGGATCGGGTGATCGACTTCCCAGGGGTGCGCGGGTAGAATCGCAGGCTGCCCGATAACCTCTTTTAACCTCTTTAAGCTACCCCAAGCCCTCACAGGAGTCACCTTGGCCAAAGAAGAACTGATTGAAATGAGCGGCAAGGTCGATGAAGTGCTGCCCGACTCGCGCTTTCGCGTCACCCTCGACAACGGTCACACCCTGATCGCCTACTCCGGCGGCAAGATGCGCAAGAACCACATCCGCATCCTCGCTGGTGACAAGGTGTCGCTGGAGATGTCCCCCTATGACCTGAGCAAGGGACGCATCACCTACCGCCACATCGAGAACCGCGGCCCCACGGGCTTCACCCCCGGCCCGCGCAAGCGCTGACACGGCGGATACAGCTGCACACACATCGGTGGTCAAGGCCGGCCCTCGCCGGTCGAAAACGAGGCGTGTGGCCTGTTTTCCCACCGATTCGCGAAATCGGCCCCTGACAAGGGGATGCAGGCTGCCTCGCCGAGGAGCCCCCATGCATCGTCCCAGCCGTCCTTCGCGCACCCTGCGCATCCCGTTTTCGCCAGCTTGTGTCCTGGCGACCCTGGTGCTGTGCGCCATGCCATCCGGCGCGCTCGCGGGCGAGTCCTATGTCAAGGTCGGCCTGCCCGGCATCGTGGTCGGCTACGCCCACTCGGTGAACGACCAGCTCGGCCTGCGCGTCGATGCCGGCACCACCGGCAACATCCAGCGCGACCGCACCGAATCCGGCGTCCCCTATCGTGCCAGTGCCAAGTACAACCGGGTTGGCCTGTTCGGGGACTACCACCCCTTCGGCGGGCGCTTTCGCCTGACGGCCGGCCTGACGATCAACGACGCATCGGTCAAGCTCGACAGCCGCTTCGATGGCGTCACCCCCGTGACGATCAATCAGACCACCATCACCCCCACGGCGGCCGATTACTTCAAGGCCCACGTGAAGATCCCCCGCCTGACGCCCTACTTCGGCATCGGCTGGGGCCACCAACCGCGCGAGACCGGCTTCGGTTTCGTCGCCGACATCGGGGTCTCCATCGGCAAGGCCAAGGTCACGGTGGACCAGAACCTGGTCGAGAACTACCCCGGGCTGATCAGCCAGGCCGACGTCGACGCAGAAACCCAGCAGCTCAAGGACGATGTGGGCAAGCTGCGCGTCCTGCCGCACCTGGCCGTGGGCATGAGCTACCGCTACTGACACTCACAGCAGCGCCGCACCCACGTTCACCATCAGCGCCAGCAAGGTGGCGTTGAAGAAGAAGGCCAGCACGCAGTGCACCAGGCCGACGCGGCGCATCTCGCCGCTGCCGAAGGACACGTCCGCGGTCTGCGCCGAGGTGCCGATGACCGCCGCCACGTAGAGAAAGTCGAAGTACTCGGGCCGCCGCGTGTCAGGAAAGAGCAGACCGGGCGGTTCGTTGGCGTGCAGGGACTGATAGAACTCGTGCGCATAGTGCAGCGCGAACATCACCTGCGTGAAGGTCCAGGACGTCAGCACCGTCATGGCGGCCAGACCGATGTGCAAGGCTCGCGAGGCGCCGGTTTCGTGCCGGGCCACGGCCAGCTCGGCCACGATGGCCCCCAGGCTGGCCAGCGCCGCGAGCACCACCAGGGCCAGGATCACGGCTGCGCCTTCGTCCTGCGTCAGGGCCCGCTTGTGGATGTCCTCGTGCGTCGAGCGCACCATCATCACCGTGGTCAGCACCAGGTAGCTCACCGTCCCGACGTTCCAGGCGATCAGCCAGCGCGTGACGTCGCGGGCCTCGAAGCCCAGCCACGGCCAGGCCAGTGCAACACCGGCACCCAACAAGGCCGATGCCCCGAGGCGGGGGCGCGCACGCAAACTGCGAATGAGTGTCAGCAGCATGGGGACATGATGCCCCAAGCCAGGCCCGCATCTGCCGTCAATCGGCGCTAACATCGAACGGTCATGCCCGCGAACTACGCCCGCTACCTCGTCGGCCGCCACCGCAGCCTCGATGCCAACCGCCAGCTCGGCTGGACGCTGGCCTTCGTCGCCGGGGCCATCAACGCCGGGGGTTTCCTGGCGGTGCACCAGTACACCTCGCACGTCACCGGCACCGTCTCTTCGCTGGCCGACAACCTGGCACTCGGCCACCTCGACCTCGTGGTCGATGGCATCGTCGGGGTGCTGTCCTTCCTGCTGGGGGCCATGTGTTGTGCGCTGATGGTGAACTTCGCGCGGCGGCGTCAGCTCAGCAGCGAGTTCGCCCTGCCCCTGATGCTCGAAGCCCTGCTCATCCTGTGCTTTGGCCTGCTGGGCTCGCGCCTGAGCGAGTTCGAGGGCCTGCTGGTGCCCTTCACCGTGGTGCTGCTGTGCTTCATCATGGGCCTGCAGAACGCCGTGGTGACCAAGCTGTCGAACGCCGTCATCCGCACCACCCACATGACCGGCATCGTCACCGACCTGGGCATCGAGCTGGGCAAGGCGCTGTACTGGAACCGGCGCAAGGACGAGCCGCCCGTGCGCGCCAGCTTCGATCGCATCACCGTGCTGGGCGGGCTGCTGCTGGCCTTCACCGGTGGCGGCGTGATCGGGGCCTATGGCTTCAAGTTCGTCGGCTATGCGTCCACGGTGCCACTGGCGGTGCTGCTGGCCGTGCTGGCCCTGGTGCCGGCGTGGGACGACCTGCGCAGCCGAGGCCAGCCCGGCTGACCGATCAGGGCGCAGGTGACTCGGTCGGCGTGCTGCACTCGGCCATCGCGGGAGAGAGCTGACAGCGCGCCTTCTTCATCAGGTTGAGCGTGCGCAGGCTGTAAAGACCGGCCTTGGCCCCGGCCAGGCGCCCATCGCGCAGCACGTCCACGTAGGGCTGCACGTGGTCGGGTGGCAGGTCGAACCAGTAGCGGGCCGGCACCTCGGACTCGGCGCGCTGGATCACCTTCATCGCGCCTTCGTGCAGCGCAGCCCAGTGCGCGCGCGATGGCGGCCCCAGCGAGGCCGGCACCTGCGTGCGGTTGAAGACCAGTTGCAACGTCGGGATCATGACCGGCATGCGCAGCACGCCGCCCTTGCTGCCCATGCCCCTGGCCAGCTCGAAGGGCTTGAAGGTGATCGCCGGCATGTGGATGAGGTCGACCAGGCCGTTGTTGAACTTGGTGCCCACGTTGGTGACGTCCGACGAGATGGCCTGCGCGCCCATCTTCTGGATGAGCATGCCTTGCACGCGGTCGTGGTCGAAGGCGGCCACGCGCTTGCCGGCCAGGGTGTGCGGCGTGATCTCAAAGCGCTCACGCAGCATCGGGTAGGCCGCGCCCACGGGCATGATGCCGCCCACCTCGTATTGCCCCTCGACCATCAGCGAGGCGGCCTGCGGCGAAGCAAACACCAAGATGAGCTTGCGCAGCACCTCGTAGCTGGCCGGCAGGTCGACCTTGCCGTCGCGCACGACCACAGCCGAGCCCAGGCTGTCGATCGAGCCGGTGACCTGGTTGAAGGGCCGCGCCCGAAAGCCCGTGAGGATGGCGGCGGCGCACTGGCCTGTACGCAGGTCTTCGGCCACCACGCGCTCGTCGGTGAAGGTGCGCACCTCGAAGTGCACGCCTTCGCGGGCCATGGCGGTGGCGTAGTCCTGAGCCAGGGCATGCACCTCACCGCCCTTGCCCAGGATGTCCCAGGCGCACAGCAGGGGTCCAGCCCAAGAAGGGCCCGATGCGGCCAGCCCCGCGATGAGGCCCGCGGTCAGCCCGGTGCGAACACGCCCCTTCGATGTCATGATGCCTCCCTGGTGAATGCGCACATTCAATACCCAACAGTACAGTAAATGAATCAGGACAAGTCCTCGGTGCCCACCCGGCGAGGCCGCCCCCGCGACCCGGAACGCCTGCAGCGCATCCTGGCCGCCGCGGCGCGGCAGTTCCACGAGCACGGCCTTTCGGGCACCAGCATGGATGCCATCGCCGCCGAGGCGGGCGTCTCCAAGATGACGGTCTACAGCCACTTCCCGTCAAAGGAAGACCTGTTCAGCGCAGCCGTGGCCCTGCGCACGACCGAGCTGATGGGCAGCGACATGCCCGCGCTGAACCCGCTCAAACCCAAACAGGCGCTCACGGCCGTCGGGCGGGCCTTCCTGCGGCTCATCCGCGATGACCAGGTGGTGCAGCACCACCGCATCCTCTTCGGCTTGCGCGAAGCGCACCCGCAGGTCCGCCAGGCATTTCACGATGGTGGGCCAGACCGCATGGTCCAGGCCCTGGCGGCCTACCTCTCCGAGGCCTCCCGCCAGGGGTCACTGAAAGTGAGGCACCCCCAGCTGGCGGCCGACCAGTTCATGGGGCTGTTCCTGGGCATGGGGCAGCTGCGCCACCTGCTCAACCTGGGCAAGCCCACCGAGCAGGATGACGAAGCCTTGCTCAAGGCCAACGTGGCCCTGTTCATCAAGGCGCACGAGCCGGGCTGAGCCCGGCTCGCCCGTTCAGTCGTCGGCCAGCGTGTCCGAACGCAGCCAGGTGTACGACGCCCCGAAGCCAGCGGTCACCCCCGTGTCGCGCCGCACCAGGGGGCTGTCGCGGTTGGCGGCACCGGCCAGGTGATCGACCCGGGCAAAGCCGAACACCCGCCAGTCCGTCCCCAGTTTGCGTGACAGCGTCGTGCCCACGCGCCAGGCCACCAGGCCGGGCTTTGCGTCGTAGGCGGGGCGCTCGGCGGTGGCGTAGCGCGGCGCCACCTCGTAGAAGGTGTCGGCCAGGCGCTGGTCGGCCAAAATGGCCCCGAAGCTCATGCTGTAGGTCCAGCCCGTGGGGCTCTCCCGGCGAAAATGCACCTCGGGCTCCAGCGACATGCCGCGGTGCGCCGCGCGATCGCTGAGGTCGAACACGCCGCGCAGCGGCAGGTCGAAGCGCCAGCGCCCTCCGCCGGGGCCATCCCCCAGCTTCCAGCGCAGGCGCGGGCCGAACTCGACCAGGGTGCCCAGGTTGGGCATGCCACGGCGTGCCTCGATCTTGTCGGAGCTGGAGCCAAACGAGCCAGCAAAGCCCACATCCAGGTCGAAATCATCGGTGTGGATGGCGCGCAGGCCAGCCGTGTCGCGGTCGGCCCGCAGCACCCGACCACGGTAGATGAAGTAAGGCAACACGACCCCGCGGCGCACCTGCTGGTCGGCCCCCGGGTAGGCCAGTTGCGACACCCCCACGCCGACGGCGCCCACTTCCCACAGGGGCTTTCGGCCTTCGTCCTCGCCTTCGCTCTGGGCCAGGGCGGGCGTCAACGCGCTCAGCGAGCACACCAGCGCACAGGCCCACGAGGCCGGGGCGCTCATGAATGAACGGACAACGAGGCTCTTCATCGGCTCACAGCTCCAGAATCGGTTGCACAGGCAGGACGCCAGTGGAACACGAATCCATGACACCCAGGCCCGGCCCAACCTGCGCACAATGTGGCCCCATGGAACGCTTCACCATCTCCCTGGACGACAAGCTGGCCCGCGAGTTCGACGACTGGGCGGCCGAACGTGGCTACGGCAACCGATCAGAGGCTTTTCGCGACATCGTGCGCGCCGAGATGGACCGCCAGCGCCTCAGCGGTGACCCCAAGGGGCACTGCGTGGCCTGCCTGTCCTACGTCTACAACCACCACGAGCGCGACCTGGCCGAGCGCCTGATGACGCTGCAGCACGAGCACCACGACCTCACGCTGTCGACCATGCACGCCCACCTCGACCACGAGCACTGCATCGAGACCGTGCTGCTGCGCGGGCGGGTGGCCAGCGTGCAGCGCTTTGCCGACCAGGTCTGCGCCGAGCGCGGCGTGCACCACGGCAAGCTCAACCTCATCAGCGTCGAGCTGCACCTGCCGCACCGGCATGACCACGGCCCGGGCAGCGAGCGACACGTGCACATCAAACCGGCCAGCTGAAGGAGCCCCGCCCACGGCGCGCCACCATGGGCGCTCCGGGCACGGCTCTTGCGGAATGTATGATGTTTTTATAAATCATCACACACACCGGTGCAACATGCCCCAGCACAGCACACGCCCTGCCCCCACCCTGCGCTTGACGACCCTTGCCTGCCTGACCCTGTTGAGCTTGTCAGGCCTGGGCGTTCACCCGCTCGCGCTCGCGCAAGCCACGCACCCAGAAGCCCAGCTGCCCGGCACCGAGGTCCGCGCCCACTACCTGAGCGCCCAAGGTGAACAAACCAGCGCCAGCGAAGGCGCCGTCAGCGGCGCCCTGATCCAGCGCCGCCCGGTGCTGCGGCCCGCCGAGGTGCTGGAGTTCGTGCCCGGCGTCATCGTCTCGCAGCACAGCGGCGACGGCAAAGCCAGTCAGTACTACCTGCGCGGCTTCAACCTCGACCACGGCACCGACTTCGCCACCTGGGTCGACGGCATGCCGGTGAACATGCCCACCCATGCGCACGGCCAGGGCTACACCGACCTGAACTTCCTGATCCCGGAGCTGGTGCAGGCCATCCACTACCGCAAGGGCACCTTCGCGGCTGAAGACGGTGACTTTGCCTCGGCCGGCTCGGCGCGCCTGCAGCTCAAAGACAAGCTGGAACACGGCCAGGCGAGCATCACAATGGGCGAGAACCGCTTCGTGCGCGCCCTGGTCGCGGACAGCACCGAACTGCCTGCCGGCCCCCTGCTCTACGCGGTCGAAGGCGCTTACCACGACGGCCCGTGGCAGCAGCCCCAGCACCACAAGCGCGTCAACGCCCTGCTGCGCCACGGCGTGCAGGACGGCGCCACGCGCCACAGCTTCACGGCCATGCTCTACAGCGCGCGCTGGGACAGCACCGACCAGGTGCCGCAACGGGCCGTGGAGAGCGGCGAGATCGGCCGCTTCGGCGCCATCGACCCCAGCGACGGCGGCCACAGCCAGCGCAGCAGCTTGTCGTGGCAGGCCACGCGCGTGGTCAACGATGGCGAGTGGCAGGCAGGGCTTTACGCCATCCACTCGCGCCTGAGCCTGTTTTCCAACTTCACCTACTTCCTCGACGACGAGGTCAACGGCGACCAGTTCCAGCAGGCCGAAAAACGCCTGGTGCTGGGCGGCCAGCTGCAGCGCAGCTGGACCACGCCGCTGGCGGGCCAGGACAGCCGTCACACGCTGGGCCTGCAATGGCGCCACGACCGACTGGACCCGGTTGGGCTGTACGCCGCCGTGGGTGGCGAGCGCCGGGACGTGATCCAGCAAAGCCGCGTGCGCCAGACCAGCGTCGGCCTGCATGGTCAGAGCGAAACGCGCTGGCTGCCCTGGTTGCGCAGCATCGCCGGCCTGCGCATCGACCGCGTCTCGGTCGACGTTGACAGCAGCGTGGCCAACAACGGTGGCACCCGCAGCGACGTGGCGCCCAGCCCCAAGCTCTCGCTG
>JACCDV011126265.1_pt1 | contig 15073 bp, 15 predicted proteins | sample 7446131 | NCBI WGS metagenome assembly JACCDV01 (sample SAMN15323448, study PRJNA562643) | freshwater metagenome | isolation source: river surface water | place: USA:Blue River Watershed | collected 2017-08-17 | reverse complement strand
CCGGCGATGCGGCCGGCGTCCTTGGTGGCCTGGCGCTGGCTGTCGTTGCAATAGGCCGGCACGGTGATGACGGCTTCGGTCACTTCTTCGCCGAGGTAGTCTTCGGCGGTCTTCTTCATCTTGCGCAGCACTTCGGCACTGATCTGCGGCGGGGCCATCTTCTGGCCGCGCACTTCCACCCAGGCGTCACCGTTGTCGGCTGCCGCAATGGTGTAGGGCATCAGGTCGATGTCCTTTTGCACTTCCTTTTCGGTGAACTTGCGGCCGATCAGGCGCTTGACGGCGTACAGCGTGTTCTTGGGGTTGGTCACCGCCTGGCGCTTGGCGCTGGCGCCGACCAGGATCTCGCCGTCCTCCTGGTACGCAATGATGGAGGGCGTGGTGCGCGCGCCTTCGGCGTTCTCGATCACCTTGGTCGAGTTGCCTTCCATGATGGCCACGCACGAGTTGGTGGTGCCCAGGTCAATGCCGATGATTTTTCCCATGTGGTGTGCTCCGTGAGGAAATTTGAAACTGAATCAGAAATGGTGCGGGTGGTCAGGATTTCAAGGCCTTATTTGGGCGCTGCCACCGTCACCAGCGCCGGCCGCAGCACGCGCTCGGCGATCAGGAAGCCCTTTTGCAAAACGGTGACCACCGTGTTGGCTTCTTGATCTGCGGGGACCACGCTGATGGCCTGGTGCTGGCTGGGGTCGAATTTGGTCCCTGCGGCCGGGTTGACCTCGACCACCTTGTTGCGCTCGAGTGCGCTCTTGAGCTGGCGCAGGGTGGCCTCGGAGCCTTCGCGGAATTGCTCGGCCGTGCCATTGGGGATGGCCAGGGCGGCTTCCAGGCTGTCGAGCACCGGCAGCAGGCTTTCGGCAAAACCCTCCACGGCGAACTTGCGCGACTTGGCGATTTCTTCGTCGGCGCGGCGGCGGGCGTTCTGCATATCGGCCTGGGCGCGCAGGTACAGGTCGGCCAGTTCGGTGTTTTTCGCTTGCAGTTCCGCCAGCTGTGCAGCCAGATCGGGTGCAGCATCTGGAGCTTCGGCCCCGGCAGCGGACGTGTCTTGTGGAGTGGTGTTTTCGGACATGAATGCTCAAAAAAGAAGCAATAAATGGATATGCCCATGCAAATGGGGGCGAAGTCCAGGATTTCAAGAGGGATTTGGCCCCGTGTGCTTGCTTGGCGGATCTGGGCAATCCATGCAGCTGAATCCTCGGATCAGGTCCGAGGATGACAAGTGAAGTGATCCCGAGACGACAAACGAAGTCATCTGGAGATGACTGATGATGCCGTCAGGGGATCGTCAAAAGGCAGACGCAGGCCTCAGGTATTCATTCGACAGCCAGCAACTCGACTTCAAATTGGAGTGTGGCGTTGGGGGGAATCACACCGCCGGCACCGCGGGCGCCATAGCCCAGTTCCGGCGGGATGATCAGGGTACGTACGCCGCCGACCTTCATGCCTGCAACGCCTTCGTCCCAGCCTTTGATCACCATGCCAGCGCCCAAAGAAAACACAAACGGGTCGCGGCGGTCCTTGCTGGAGTCAAACTTGGCACCCTGCTGTCCCTCCTTGTAAAGCCAGCCGGTGTAGTGCACCACCACATCCTGGCCAGGCTGTGCTTCGGCGCCTTCGCCAATGGTGGTGTCTTCGTATTGGAGGCCGGAGGGGGTGGAGTTCATGCGGTTTTCCTGGGGTCAATGAGAGGCCGCGTAAACGTGTCGTTTCCTGCAGCACGGAACTCAAAATTATGCCAGCAGGCCGGCCGCTGCAATCGACAGGGCACTGGCACGCTGAGGCCCCGCCCCGTATTCATGAGGTGAGCCAGTCTCCATGGTGAGCACCCGGGCAGGCGGGGCGAGTGGACAGCTGCCTTCCGATCTGAAAGGCAAGCCATGGTCACTCCTGGCTGTTAATCATTTATTATCAACAGACCTCAGCCAAAGACGACGATCGCATGGCATCAAAGCATACAGAACAGCCGACGTCACAAATCGTGGCGCTGGTGGACGATGAGACACAGATCTTGCAGGCGCTCAAGACCTTGCTGTCTTTCAGGGGCATGGCTTGCAGCGTCCATGAAAGCGCTGAATCCCTTTTGGCGGCGCTGCATCTGGAAAATGAAAAACTTTGGCTCAGGACCGATGAGGGACACTTGGCCATGGTCAAGTGTGTGGTGCTGGACATGAACCTGCCGGGCATGAATGGCGCTGATCTGGCGGGGGCACTGCGCACAATGCAACAGGATCTGCAGATCGTGATGATGACTGCAGCGTTGGAAGAGCAGCTCAGGGAACGGGCGCATGACCTTCAGGGTGTCACCTTGCTGTCCAAACCCTTTTCTCTCGAATCGATCGAGCGTGCCTTGCAGGTTGATTGAGCATGCTCCACAGCCAGACCACGCTGATCCTTGCAGCGATGCTCTTCTTGCTGTTGCCGGTCGTCGTCTGGCTGGCATTGCGATCCGCATCAGGCCCCGCGGTCACTTGGTGGTGCAGTGGTGGCGTGCTGTCTGGCTTGGGCATTGTGCTCCAGAGTCAGCCGCTACTCAAATCCGGGGGGACGTCGCAAGCGGGAGATGGTTTGGGCTTGACCGCCTTGCCCGGTCAGGGGGCACGTGTCGAGATGCGTTTGCCACTGGCGCACATTCGGTCAGCTTGAGCGCTGCACCGCACCGACAACATTTCTTTACAGCGGCAGCATGGCTTTTGTCTAAGCTTGACTCATTGCTCTGACTGTATGCCCCAGGAAAGGAAATCTCCATGAACAGCTTCCGCCTTACCCATCGCTCAATAACGCGCGGACTTTTGATGGCTCTGTGTGTTGTGACGTTGACTGCGTGCGAGACCATGACGCCAGAGCAGCGCAGCGTTGCCACAGGAGCGGTCATCGGTGCTGTAGCGGGTCAGGTGGTTGGAAAGGATACCCGTGGCACAGCGATTGGCGCTGCCCTGGGCGGTTTGGGTGGCTATGTCTGGTCTCGCCAGATGGAAGAAAAAAAACGCCAAATGGAACAGGCCACCGCCGGCACCGGAACGGTGGTCACCCAGACGGCGGATAACCAACTCAAACTCAGCATACCGAACGATATTTCCTTCGCGACCGGCCGATACGACATCCAGCCGCGCCTGATGCCAATCCTGGACCAATTTGCGCAAGGTCTGAACCAGCAACCGTCCATGGAAGTGCGGATCGTCGGGCACACGGACAATACGGGCAGTGACGCCATCAATGACCCGTTGTCGGTCAACCGGGCGCAAAGCGCCCGTGACTATCTGGTTTCACGCGGAGTGGCCTCGTCGCGTATCAGCATCGACGGGCGTGGCTCCCGTGAGCCGATTGCGGACAACAGTTCGGAGTCGGGCCGCGCACGCAACCGCCGCATCGACATCTTCCTCGCCGAACGGGCTCACAGATAAATTTTCTGCAGCAGGCCCAGCAGTGTGCGTCGCTCTGCGGGGCTCAGCCGGGAAGTGCAGTCCACTTCCAGATCTGTCGCGGCCTGTTCGGCCTGCGCCATCAGCGTCAGTCCTTCAGACGTGGGATGAAGGCCTACGGCACGACCATCGGTGGGATGCGGTAGACGCTGAATCAGCCCCCTTGCTTCAAGAGACTGGACCAGACCCACCAGGTTGGGGGGCAACAGATTGAGCGCTGCACATAGCTGGCGTGAAGTCACGCCAGGGTTGTGATGAATGACAGACATGACCGAAAAGTCCACTGGGCGCAAGCCGAATTCGGTCATGCGCTCCAGAAAGCTTTCAATGATGGTCAACGCCGCACGGCGTGCGTTGTATCCCAGCAGGCTTTGCAGGTAACGGGTATCTACCTGATCGACAGCGCTCAGCTTGGGTAAACCCCCGCTGTCCGTTTTCCTGCTGCGGGTGCCAGGGCGCTTGAAGCTCGTTTTGGCCATGACCGTGATCAGCGTGTGCTCACGCGGGCACTGAGGTGCACTGCTGCACGATGATGTAAGTGCGCATCTGGAACTCGGGCAGCACCCATTGGCGCAGCGCCTTGGCCGGGGCCTGCCAGCGGGTTGCGGCATGCGGCGTGTGCGCGTCCACCGCCACATCGATGCGCAGCCAGGCCCAGTCCATGAGCACCAGCGCGCAGGCGCGCAAATAATCGTCGGCCACGCGGTAAGGCAGCTGCGCGTCCCTGGGCGCGGCGTCGACGATCTGTTTCGTCACGGCGCGCAGCGTGCCAATGCGGGCCACCGCTGCGGTCCGGGTCGCCGCCTGCGCGGGCAGGTCGGCCTCGACAAAGTCGAGCAGGGCGTTGATGCCCTGGCCACCGTCGGCCAGCACCTTGCGCACGAGCAGGTCGATGGCCTGGATCTCGTTCGTGCCCTCATAGATCATGGCCACGCGGGCGTCGCGCACATGCTGCTCGATACCCCATTCGCGCACATAGCCATGGCCGCCAAAGACCTGCAGGCAATCGCTGCCGCCGTGGAAGGCCTGGTGGGTGAACACGCTCTTCATCATTGGCGTGACGAGCGCACACCAGCGCTGCGCGAAGGCCTGCGCTTCGGGCGTGCCGTGGTGGATGCGGTCGAGTTCGATCGCGGTCTTGTAGGCCAGCACGCGCCCGGCATCGACCCAGGCACGCTGGGTGTCGAGGATGCGGCGCACGGCCGGGTGTTCGGCAATCAAATCCGCTTCGCCGGCCGATTTGCCTTTGCCCGGCGCGCGCATCTGGCGGCGTTCCTGGGCATAGGCGTCGGCCTTTTGCCAGGCGGCGTCCAGGAGGCCGATGCCCTGCAGCGCCACATGCAGACGCGCAGCGTTCATCATGATGAACATCGCGTTCAGGCCCTTGCCCGGCTCGCCGAGGATCTGGCTGACCGCTTCGTCAAAACGCATGACGCAGGTGGGGCTGCCGTGCAGGCCCATTTTTTCCTCGATGCGGTCGCAATGCACCGCGCTGCGTGTGCCGTCCGGGTAGAACTTGGGCACCAGGAAGAGCGACAGGCCCTTGGGACCGGGCGGCGCATCGGGCAGGCGGGCGAGCACCAGGTGCACGATGTTGTCGCTCAGGTCGTGCTCGCCACCCGAGATGAAGATCTTGGTGCCGCTCAGGGCGTAACGGCCATCGGGCAGGGGCACGGCCTTGGTGCGGCAAAGGCCAAGGTCGGAGCCGGCGTGCGGTTCGGTCAGGCACATGGTGGCCAGCCATTCGCCGGTGGCCACTTTTTCGAGGTACTGCGCTTTGAGCTCGTCGCTGGCGTGGTGCTTGATGCACTCATACGCCCCGTGCAGCAGGCCGGGCGCCATGGTCCAGCCGTGGTTGGCGGCCGAAAGCATTTCATACAGCATGGCTTCGAGCACGGCCGGCAGACCCTGACCGCCGTCCTCGGTGCGTGCGGACAGCGCCGGCCAGCCCGCCTGCCAGAAGACCTGGTAGGCGTCGCGGAAACCCGGTGGCATGGTGACGGCACCGTCTTTCCATTGGGCGCCAATTTCGTCGCCGTCGCGGTTGAGCGGGGCGATGACTTCACCGACGAACTTGCCGGCTTCATCGAGCACCTGCTGCATCAGTTCAGGGTCGACCTCGCCAAAGGAGGGCAACTGCTGCAACTGGGCGGGGGCGTTCAGGACGCTCGAGAGCAGAAAGTGCATCTCGTCGGTGCGGGGGGTGTAGTGGTTCATGGTTTGTTCACTTATTTCTTTGCCGCACCCAAATAGGTGTCAATCACCCGCGGGTCCCGCGCCAGTTCGGCGGCCGGGCCGTGCAGGCCGATCTCGCCCATCTCCAGCACATAACCCTGGTCGGCCACGGCCAGCGCGGCGCGGGCGTTCTGCTCGACCAGCACGATGGTCACGCCGGTCTGGCGCAGGGTCTGGATGATATTGAAAATGTCGCGCACGATCAGCGGGGCCAGGCCCAGGCTGGGTTCGTCAAGCATCAGCAGGCTGGGTCGTGACATCAGTGCGCGACCGACGGCGAGCATCTGGCGTTCGCCGCCGGAAAGCGTGCCGGCTTCCTGTGTGCGGCGTTCCTTGAGGCGCGGGAACAGGTCGAACACGTCGGCCAGGCGGTCGCGCCATTGGCCATTGCCCAGGCGCATCTGGCGAAAGCCGCCGAGCACCAGGTTGTCTTCCACGCTCATGCTGCCGAACAGCTCGCGCTTTTCGGGCACCAGGGCCATGCCGGCCATGACCCGCTCTTCGAGCGTGAGCTCGTCAATCGCCTGGCCGTTGAATTCGATGTGACCGCGACCGGGCAGGATGCCCATCAGGGTATTGAGCAGGGTGGACTTGCCGGCGCCGTTGGGGCCGATCACGGTGATCACGCTGCCCTTGTCGGCCTGCAGGCTCAGGCCGTGCAGCACTTCGGCGCGGCCATAGCCGGCGCGCAGATCAGTGACTTTCAGGAGGGGTGGAGTCATGTCAGGTCTCCGGCCGGGCCGCCCCAAGGGAGGCCTGCGCCCCCTCGGGGGGCAGCGATTACACGAAGTGAATTGCGTGGGGGTCTCATTTCTAGTGTTCCGTGCCCAGGTAAGCGGCGCGCACCGCCGGGTTGGCCTGCACCTCGGCGGGTGTGCCGCGGGTGAGCAGGGTGCCGAACTCCATCACCACGAGTTGGTCACACACGTCCATCACCAGGTCCATGTCGTGCTCGACCAGCAGGATGCTCATGCCTTCACTTTGCAGCTGGCGCAGCACGGCGATCAGGGCCCGTTTTTCCTTGTGGCGCAGGCCGGCGGCCGGCTCATCGAGCAGCAACAGGGCCGGATCGCAGCAGAGCGCGCGGGCGATCTCCATCAGGCGCTGCGGCCCCATGGCGAGGTTGCCGGCCTGCTCGTGCAGGTACTCGCCCATGCCGATGCGTTCGAGCTGGCGCTGGGCCTCCTTCAGGAGCCGCTGTTCCTCGGCCTGGTTGGTACGCAGCATGGACGAGAGCACGCCGCTGCGGCCGCGGGTGTAGGCCCCCAGGGCGACGTTTTCCAGCACGGTCATGTCGGGGATCATCTTGACGTGCTGGAAGGTGCGGGCCATGCCCTTGCGGGCAATCGCGCGCGAGGGCAGGGCGCTGATGTCTTCGCCCCGAAAGCGCACGCTGCCACTGGTCTTGGACAGCACGCCCGTGACCAGGTTGAAGGTGGTCGACTTGCCGGCGCCGTTGGGGCCGATCAGGCCGACGATCTGCCCGGCCGCAATCTCGAAGCTGATGTCGTTGACGGCTACCAGGCCACCAAACTGCTTGCGGATCCTGTCCACCACCAGCACCGGCTCACCGGGCGCAGGCTTGTCGCGCTCGGGCAGGCTGCCGGCGTGTTGCCAGTTGACCGGCCGCGGCGCTTTGGGCACCAGGCGCGCGACCAGGGACCACAGGCCGTCGGGCAGGTATTTGAGTACCAGCACCAGAGCCACACCGAAGACGATGATTTCGTAGCTGCCGCTGGTGCCGATCAGGGCTGGCAGGGCGACCTGCAGATAGTCTTCGAGCAGCTTGACCAGGCCGGCGCCGACGATGGCGCCCCAGACGTGGCCGACCCCGCCCACCACCGCCATGAACAGGTATTCGATACCCATCTTCAGGCCAAAGGCCGAAGGGTTGACGGTGCGCTGGAAGTGCGCCAGCAGCCAACCGGCCACTGAAGCGAACAGGGCCGCAATCAGGAAGATCGTGACCTTGTAGCGGAAGGTGTTGATGCCCATGGCCTCGGCCATCTGCGTGCCGCCCTTGAGCGCGCGGATGGCGCGACCAGGGCGCGAGTCGAGCAGGTGGATGAGCGAAACGGCGCCGGCCAGCAGGAAGGCCCAGCACAGCACAAAGAAGAGACGCCCCTGACCGATGTCAATGCCACCGATGGACAGGCTCTGGATGCCCAGCAGGCCGTCGTATTTGCCCAGGGCGTCCAGGTTGCCCATGAGGTAGTACAGCGCCAGGCCCCAGGCGATGGTGGCGAGCGGCAGGTAGTGCCCGGACATGCGCAGCGTGATCATGCCCACCACCAGTGCGCTGATGGTGGTCAGCCCCAGCCCCACCAACAGGGTCAGCCAGGGCGTCATGCCGGTGTTGAGCGTCAGCCAGGCCGTGGTGTAGGCCCCGATGCCGACAAAGGCGGCCTGGCCAAACGAGGTCAGGCCACCGATGCCGGTCAGCAGCACCAGCCCGAGCGAGACCAGCGCATACAGCCCGATGTAATTGAGCTGGGCGATCCAGAAATCAGGCAAGGGCAGCAGGGCGATGACCGGGACGGCTAGGGCCAGCAGCAGGATGGGAAGATTCTTTTTGTGCATCTCAGTGGTCCTCGTCCGAATGACCGCTGCGCAAGGAGCGCACGAGGAGGACGGGCAGGATCAGGGTGAACACGATCACCTCCTTGAAGGCGCTCGCCCAGAACGCGCCGAAGGCTTCGACAATGCCCACGAACAGGGCCCCCAGCAGGGCGCCCGGGTAGCTGGCCAGCCCGGCCACCACCGCGGCGACAAAACCCTTGAGGCCGATCAGAAAGCCGGAGTCGTAGAACACGGTGGTGCTTGGGCCGATCAGCAGACCCGAGAGGGCGCCAATCAGCGCCGCCATGAGAAAGGTCAGCTGGCCCGAAGCATGCGATGAAATGCCCATCAGCCGGGCGCCGGTGCGGTTCACGGCAGTGGCGCGCAGGGCCTTGCCGCGCAGGGATTTTTCGAAAAACAGCCACAGCAGCACGATCAGGGCGATCGATGCGGCGAAAATGATCACGGTTTGTCCGCTCAGGCTCACGGGGCCGAGGCTGAAGCGTTCGTCCCAGAAGCTGGGGTTGCGGAAACCTTCGGCGCCGAAGAACAGCAGACCCAGGCCGGTCATGGCGAAATGCACGCCGACCGACACAATCAGCAGCACCAGCGGCGTGGCCGCTTCCAGCGACTGGTAGGCCACGCGGTAAACCAGCGGGCCAAACGCCGTGACGATGGCGACGCTCAGGATGGCCTGCACCCACAGCGGGAACTGCTGCGGCGCTGCCCAGAGGGTGAGCAGGGAGATGCCCAGCGGAAACACCAGGGTGCCCAGCGCCGCCTTCAAGGCGCGAGATACGTTGCCATGGTGTCGCCAGCGCTCGATCAGTTCCATCAAGGCCGCAGCGCCGGCCAGAATCAGCAGCAGCCAGACGGTGCCTGGCGTCTTGCCGGTTTGCAGCATGGCCAGGGTGAGGGCGCCATAGGCCACAAACTCGCCTTGCGGGATGAAGATGACGCGCGTGACGGTGAACACCAGCACAGTGGCGAGCCCGAGCAGGGCATAGACCGCACCGTTGGTCAGGCCGTCAAGCAGCAGGATGCTGGCGATGGAGAAATCCATGAAAAGCCTTGCAGGGAATCAGACGGGGAAAGAGGATGGCCACGCCGCTGCGCGGCCCGCAATGACATCATTGGTCACTGCGAGGCCCGCAGGGCCGTGGCCGCCCATGGCGCAGGTCACTCGACCTTGAATTTGCCGTCCACCACTTTGGTCATCACGCCGGTCTCCAGCGTGTAGCCCCAGTGGTCGGCTGGCGTCCAGTTCATGACGCCGTGGGCAAACACAGTGCGGCCCATGGTCTCCAGGGTGTCGCGCATGGCCGCACGGAACTGGGATGTGCCCGGCTTGGCATTTTTGAGGGCCAGAGGAATGGCTTTTTCCATGGCGACCTGGAAGTCGTAGGAGTGACCGGCGAACTGGTTGCGGGTGTTGGGGCCGTGGGCAGCTTCAAACTTCTGCACGAAGTCCAGTGCCAGCTTCTTGGAAGGATGGCTGTCGGGCAGCTGATCACCCAGCAGCGCCGGTCCCGACACGACGAAGGTGCCTTCTACGGACTTGCCGCCCACGCGGGGCAGGTCCGGCGTGGCCGCGGCGTGCGTCTGGTAGACCTTGCCCTTGTAGCCACGCTCGACCAGCCCGAGCTGCGGCATGGCGGCACCGGAGCCGGAGGCCACCACCAGAATGGCATCGGGGTTGGCCGAGGTCAGCTTGAGCGCCTGCGGTGTCACGCTGGTGTCGGTGCGGGCAAAGCGCTCGGTACCGACCAGCTTGATGCCGGCTTTCTCCAGCATGGGGGTCACGGCGTCCAGCCACTGCTGGCCATAGGCGTCGGTGTAGCCCAGGAAACCCACGGTCTTGACGCCCTGCTTTTTCATGTGTTCGACCACAGCATGGCCCATCACGGTGTTGGACTGCGGCAGGCGGAACAGCCATTTGTCCTTGCCGGGCGGCACGCCCACGGGAGAGCCGGCCATCTGCACGGTGCCGGCTTCGCTGGCGATGTCGGTCATGGCGGCGGCCACGGCGGTGATGCAGGAGCCAAAGATCAGGTCAACCTTGTCTTCGGTGACGAAGCGGCGGGCATTGGCTGCGCCTTTGCCCGGATCGGTGGCGTCGTCGAGGATGATGAGGTTGACCTTCTCACCGCCAATCGTCTTGGGAAAGAGCTGCAGCTGCTTTTGCATCGGGATGCCCAGCCCGGAGCCCGGGCCGGTCAGCGACAGGCTCACGCCGATGTTGATGTCGGCCAGCGCGGCGGTGCCGGCCGTTGCGGTGATGGCCAGGGCCAGCAGGGTTTTCTTGAGTTTCATGGTTGTCTCCTCGGAGGTGGGTGGAAGGAAATCAGTTTTTGCGATGCAGCCGGGTCTTGTCGCCGGACCCTTCGAGTCCGGCCAGCAAGGCCTGGCTGTTGCCCGGGATCACCATCTGGAACTTGCTGTCCACGGTGGTGTAGTCGTAATAACCCATGCGTGCAATGGGCCGGATCTTGAGCACATCGACCAGACCGTTGGCGTCCAGGGCTTCGTCGTCGATATGGATGGCGATGACGCGGCCGAACACCACATCCACCGTGCCCATGGGCGGCTTGCCTGGAAAGCGCAGGGTGTTGAGATACTCGCACTCGAACTGGATGGGCGAGCCCTTGACACGCATGGGCTTGACCAGGCGGCTGGGCAGTTTCTCAAGGCCGGCGCGTTCGAATTCGTCCACTCCATATGCCACTTCCTCTGCGCTGGCATTGACCGCTTCGCGCAGGTCCCAGGTGGCCATGTTCCAGACGAACTGGCCCATCTGTTCGGCGTTGCGCACCGAGTCCTTGCGCTCGCCCTGGGTGGTCTGGTTGGCGCTGAAATCACGATGGGCGGATCGAAGGTCACGTTCTGGAACTGGCTGTAGGGCGCCAGGTTGTGGCGGCCTTGCGCGTCCACCGTGGAAATCCAGCCGATCGGGCGCGGGATGACACAGGACTTGAACGGGTCGTGCGGCAGGCCGTGCGGGGTTTTGCCTGGCTCGTAGTACATGGCGAGTCTCTCAGTGCATCAGCTGCACAGGGCCTTGATGTCTTCGGGTACCGGTATGGCCTTGATGCGGTCCGGGTCGTCGGGGTGCCTGGTGCAGAAGGCACGCGTCTCCAGGCCTTCGCAGAGGACGGTATCGCCGCGCATGACGACATGCTTCTGGATCACGACCTTTTCGCGCCACTCCTGGATGCTGGTGTGCACCTGAAGGCGCTCACCATAGGTGGCCGGGCGCATGAATTGGGTGTGGATCTCCAGAAGGGGGGTGCCGATGATGCCGCGCGTCTTGACCAGCTCGCGCCAGGGCGGCACACCGCACTTGACGAAAAAGTTCAGGGACGAAGCGTCCATCCATTTGGAAAAGTTCGGGAAGAAGACGATCCCTGCGGGGTCGCAGTCACCGAACATCACTTCCACTTCATAGACAACGGTTTTGCTCATGGGTTTACGGGGCTTGTGGTTAGACGCGTGATGGTCACGCAGGTGGGGTGGATGACCGCGGCCTGCGGCCTCGCCATGACGGCCTTGAGGCGCGCCATCGCGAGCACAGCCTGGCATGTCATTGCGAGTGAAGCGTGGCGATCCATCAGCGCGGCGCCATCCGCAGGGCGCCGTCCAGGCGAATCGTTTCGCCGTTGAGGTGGTTGTTGGTCACGATGTGGCAGGCCAGTTCGGCAAACTCGCTGGGCTTGCCCAGGCGTGCCGGGAAGGGAATGCTGGCGGCCAGCGATTGCTGCACGGGTTCGGGCAGACTGGCCAGCAGCGGTGTTTTGAACAGGCCAGGAGCAATCGTGCACACGCGGATGCCGTGCTGCGCCAGATCACGGGCCATGGGCAGCGTCATGCCGGCCACGCCGGCCTTGGAGGCGCTGTAGGCCTGCTGCCCGACCTGGCCGTCAAAGGCCGCCACCGAAGCGGTAAAGACCATCACGCCACGGGCGCCATCTTCCAAGGGGTCGAGCCTGGCGCAGGCCGCCGCGAACAGGCGCGCGGCGTTGTAGGTGCCGATCAGGTTGACGTTGATGACCCTGGCAAAGTCTTCCAGCGGTGCGGCGCTGCCGTCCTTGCCGACCACGCGCTTGGCGGTGCCGATGCCGGCGATCTGCATCAGGATGCGCGCCGGGCCGTGGGCCGCGGCGGCCGTCTCGATGGCCTGTGCCATGCTGTCCGGATCACTGACATTGCATTGGACAGCGACGCCGCCGATGTCCCTGGCCACGCGCTCGGCGTTGTCCATGTTCAGGTCGAGCACGGCGACCTTGGCGCCCAGGCGGGCGAGTTCGCGTGCGGTGGCCTCGCCGAGGCCGGAGCCGCCGCCGGTGACCAGAGCTGCTGTTCCTTGGATGTTCATGTGGTGTCCTTGGGTGTAGGTGTTGTCAGGCCAGTGATGACAGTGGCCGGAGAGATTGCCGCGCTGCGCTCGCAATGACAAGTGTTGGGTTCGTCATCGCGAGGAGCACAGCGACGTGGCGATCTCCAGGCTGACCGTTTGTGCTCAGGCACATCAGGCAGCCTCCGGGTTTTCGATCAGCAGCGCAATGCCCTGGCCGCCACCGACGCAGGCACTGGAAATGCCGTAGCGCAGGCCACTGCGTTGCAGTTCGCGCGCCAAGGTGATGGTCAGGCGCACGCCGGTGGCGGCCAGCGGGTGGCCCAGTGCAATCGCGCCGCCGTTCACGTTGAGCTTGCGCAGGTCCAGGCCCAGCTCGCGACCCACGGCCAGGGTCTGTGCACCCTGCGCTTCGTTGATCTCGAAGCGGCCGATCTGGTCGAGCGTGAGGCCGGTGCGTTCGAGCAGAAGGCGGATCGCCGGTGCCGGGCCGATACCCATGATTTCGGGCGGCACGCCGACAGCGGCGGCGGCGGCCACACGGGCCAGCGGCTTTTTGCCATGGACCTTGGCATAGGCGCCAGACGTCACTACGCAAGCCGCCGCCGCATCGACCAGGGCGGAGCTGTTGCCACCGGTCTGCACGCCACCTTCGTAGACAGGCTTGAGCCTGGCCAGCACCTCGATCGGTGAAATCCGCGGGTGCGTGTCGGTCGTGACTTCGGTGACCTTGCCTTGCAGCTTGATGCCGCGGGCCTTGTAGCCCTCGAGCTCGAACTTTTCGGTGACGACCGGCACGATCTCACCAGCCAGGAAACCGCTCTCCTGCGCAGCAACCGCCTTGGCAAACGAATCGGAAGCGAACTGGTCGACGTCTTCACGGCTGATACCGTATTTCTTGGCCAGGTTCTCGGCGGTCTGGATCATGTTGATGCCGGCGGCCGGGTCCTTGAGGGCTTCCCACATGTAGTCCTTGAAGCCCACGGGCGCGCCCAGTTTGAAGCCGGTGCGGTGGTCAAAGGCGGCGATCGGGTTGCGCGTCATGCTCTCGGTGCCGACCACCAGCGCGGCCTCGCACACGCCGGCCTCGATCTGTTCGCCGGCCTGGCGGAACAGTTCAAAGCCGGTGCCGCAGATGCGCTGCGCCATGATGGACGGGACCTCCTGTGGCACGCCGGCGTACAGGCTGATGTGGCGCGGCAGGAAGAACTGGTCAAAGTCACCGGGGGCCATGTTGCCGGTGATGACCGAGCCGATCTCGGTGGGGGCGATACCCGTGCGCTTGAGTGCCTCGCGGGCGGCCTTGATGCCCAGGTCGGTGGGCGAGATGTGGCCGAGCGCACCGCAGTAGTCGACCATGGGCGTGCGCACGCCCTCGTGCATCCACACATCGGCAAACGCGTTGAAAAATCCTTTGGGGCTCATGTGGGGTCCTTGATGGGTTGGTTCAGAGATTGCCGCGCTTCGCTCGCAATGACGATTCATTTGTCATTTCGAGGAGCGAAGCGATGCGGCAATCCATGTTCATTTGCCGGGTTTGAGGATGTAGTGCAGGCGGTCTTCGTGCAGGGCCGCTACCGTGTCGGCGCGGTGGGTCAGCACCGAGCGCTGGTTGATCGAGCCCTTGTCAGTGATCTCGCCCTTGTCGATCGTGGGCGGTTCAGAAAGCAGGCAAAGACGGGCAATGCGGTTGGCACTGCCGGTGCTGGTGGCGGCCAGTTCGTCCACCACTTTCTGGAACTGCGCCAGCACGGGGGCGGCGGCGAGCACATCGGATAGCGGCGCGTTATCGGCCAGACCAGCCAGTTCGCGCACTTTGGGCGTGGGGAAGACCATGGCGCCGACTTCCTTCATGTTGAGGCCCGTGAGCACCACGTCCTGGATGTAGGGTGCGCCGGCGGCAATGATCTTCGCGCGCAGCGGGCCCACGCTCACGAAAGTACCGGTGGCCAGCTTGAAGTCTTCGGCGATGCGTCCGTCGAATTTCAGGCCCAGGTGCACATCGGTTTCGTCGATCCACTTGACCGCGTCGCCGGTCCTGAAGAAGCCTTCCTCGTCAAACGCTTCGGTCGTTTCCTTGGGCGCGCGCCAGTAGCCGGGCGTGATGTTCGGGCCGCGGTAGCGCACCTCGGTTTTGCCATCGATGTCCACCAGCTTCAGCTCCAGGCCCGGGGTGGGTACGCCCAGGTCGCCCGCGCGTACGTTGGGGTTGGTGACGAAGATGCCAAACGGGCCGGACTCGGTCATGCCCAGGCCGGTGGTCATGACGATGCGCTCGCCGACTTCGCGTTCTTGCGATTCGTACAGGCTGTCCCAAATCGGTTGGGCCAATGCGGCACCGGCGTAGAAGAACATCTGCACGCGCGACAGCAGGGTCTTGCGCAGCTGGTCGTCGGTCTTCATCGCGTTGGCAATGGCTTCAAAACCGGTGGGCACGTTGAAGTACACCGTGGGCGCGATCTCGCGCAGGTTGCGCAGGGTTTCGTTGATCAAGGCCGGTGTG
>JACCDV010091092.1_pt1 | contig 15079 bp, 16 predicted proteins | sample 7446131 | NCBI WGS metagenome assembly JACCDV01 (sample SAMN15323448, study PRJNA562643) | freshwater metagenome | isolation source: river surface water | place: USA:Blue River Watershed | collected 2017-08-17 | reverse complement strand
GGTTGGAGCACCAACAATGACACCAATATCACTTGAAAAAAACAATCCTTTATCTCCTCTATATCCATCCCAACCAAAACCTATATATGGTTTATTTTTTTTCCACATGATATCTGTTTGTATTTTTTGTACATCATTAATCGCATAAGTTTGTCCATTAAATACAACATTTGAACCTGTTGGATTTGCACTTGCACTAAAATTATTATTCATGCTATATATACCAGCACTAATTTTAAATGTGCCACCAAATGGATGTAAATCCATGATAATATTGCTGCCACCTTTTAAATTAGCTGCGACATCAAAATTATAACTGTTATTATTTGAATCTGTATAGTGATGTGTCGTATGATAGTTATAATTTAAAGAGGTTGCACCCACTCTAAACTTAAGATAATCATTGACTCCTAAAATTAAATCTCCACCTAATCCTCTAGAGCCAGCAACAGGATTAATACCAATACTTTGAGCATAAGATTGTGATGATATGAATATAAACAAAGCACTTAAAATAATTTTTTTCATAATTTTCCTTTTATAACTTTATTAATGTAAAATAAATATATTAATTTTCAATTATTAAAAAAAAAATTAAAATTAAAAATAGATAAAAGGAAATTTAAAAAAAATCAATATTGACTATTTTTTATATTATCATAAACTTTAATCAGGAGAAAAATATATGAAAATTAAAAATTTTATGTTATTAAGCACAGTATTGGCTGCTTCGTTAGTTGGATACAGTACTATAGCGAACCATGAATACAATTCCATTTTTGATAAATTGGATCGCACTATTTTAAAAACAACTAAACCAGTTATTTACATGCTTGAAGACACTAAAGATGATACATTTCATTTTTTTAAAGGTTTAGCAAGAAGTGGTGCTGATACTTTAGGTATAGAAGTACAAAGTCAAGTTGCTTTTGAAGCAAGCCATCAATCGCATCAATTAGGAAAATCTGTACAAAGAGAGTTAAATGACTTATGGTTGACCAGTGATTTACCTAGCTTATCTCAAGTGAATTTAGAAGTGGGTAAATTTTCAAAAGATTTAAAATCTTTAAGTGGTAATTTTTCAAAAGATTCCAAAATATATCAAGCAATTTTAGAGAATGGTTCAAAATTTGATAAAGAAGTTAAGATTCATGTGAAGGAGTTGGAAAATTTTTTTGCTGAACATGATAAACTACCTGAGTTATTAAATGGTAAAAATTCTGCTCAAGATTTTTTATCTCAACTTAAAATCTCTAACGTAGATGTTATAAAAGTTCAAGAAGAATTTTCTAAAGATTTTGCTCAATTTGTGAAAACAGTTTTAAATAAGGATATTGTTGTTAAAATTGTAGATAAAGCATCTGAAGCAGATTTTAGCTTATCAATTGAAGAAGGCACTTTAGCAAAAGGAGCCAATCTTATTGATCAAGGTGTTGATAGTTTATCAAATGGAATCAAATCACTTACCAAGAAATTTCAATGATAAATTTTTTAATTTTTTTCATGATAACATCTTGATATTTTATCATAATCAAGATATATTATTTTATATTCATGAAAGTTAAAATGAAAAAAATTATTTGGTTAAAAGAAACATTTGATATGAGTAATGTTATTTACTCATTAAAAGAAAGCGCAATTAATGCTGTCACAAAAGGAAAATACGATCCTAATAAAAATTATTGTTTAGATTGTGGAGCATGTTGTACATATTTTAAAATAGATTTTCCAGAATCTGAGTTAAAATCACATGGAGGGCAAGTACCTGATGAATATGCTGTTAGAAGCAGCCCTCAAAATTTTGTTATGAAAGGCCGAGAAGTTTTTAATAAAGGCGGTTGGTGTCAATCTTTGACAGGTGAAATTGGTAAAAATGTTTTTTGTACAATTTATGAAAATAGACCCTCTGTATGTAGAAAATTTGATGTCATTACATCTGATGGACATCAAAATCCAAGATGTAAACAAGCAAGAAAAAATAGAGGACTTCCTCCCGATTTAATTCCATAAAAAAAAGAGCTAGGCTCTTTTTTTTATTTATTATTTGTTATGATATATTTAAAAAATAAATCATATGAAAACTTTTGAAAATTTCTTAATTACTTATCAACTTCACAATTCTTCTTTTTTATTGAATACAAGAGAGGAAGTGGCACAATTTATTGAAAATAATTCTTTGTCTAAAATTTTAGACTTTTGGAAATTTTTTCCAGAAGGCATGATAGAAAAAGAATTCAAAGAAGAAATGCTTTCAAAATCTCTTAAAGACTCTTCAAATGATGATGACGATGAAAGCTATTATATTCATCAAAAATATATTTATCATCTATTAAATCATGAAGATGCTTGGTTTATTGCAGAAAATTTATTACAAAATGAAATTTTTGAACAAACATTTGAATATTTTTATCAACAAATATTTTTTGATTTTCAAGATTCTTTGATTAATTAAAAAAAAGTAAGCATTAATTTTTCTTATTCCATAGAACATAATTCTCAAAAAAATTCTTTTGTTCATTATTTTAAAGATTTAGATATAACGAAATCTTTTATTAAAGAAAAACTTATTACGTTCATGGAAAAATGTTACAATTCTGAACTTGCTCATTTTATTTATTTTCTAGAAGAAAATTTTAATTATTTTTTTAAAGATAAATTACCTGAAGACATATGTCAAGAATTCAAAGTTCTTTTCAAAGTGGAATTTTTAGATTCTCAAAATAGAGATTTTCTTAATTTTTTTATAAAATATGATGATTTATATTATATTATCTTTGAAAAAATCTTTGAATCTGAACAATATCATGTATTAATGAAGCATCAGCCAAAAATTCAAGATGATTTATTGCAATTTTGTTTAAATCATCATTCTAAAAATATAGATAGCAGTTTTGTTTCTTTTATCCTTTTAAATATAGGTGATAAAAAAATCAATAAAGATAAATTTTTTGAATTTTTACCACATATGAGTTCGTCATATTTAAATAATTTAAGTCCAGATACAATATTTTCTTCTGAAGAAATAGAGAAAATTTTATCAAAGTTTTCATCATCTGATATTTTGTTAACATTTTTTGAAAAACCAATCAAAGATTATATCATTCGAGCAAATAAAAATGATATTTTATCCATCATCTACCCAGAAGAAATTGTAATAGATTTATTTCCAGATGATTATTTTCTTGATTTAAATGCACTGAAAAAATTAACTTTTTTATCGCCTGATTCGATTTATAATCAAAAAAATTTTGAAAAATTAGAAAAAATGTATGTTTATGAAAATCTTTTAGATAATTATCTTTTTTTCCAATATTTTAATGAAGAAGATAAAAACAATCCAATGATTGTTTTAAAATTACTAAACAGCTTTTCAACAAACGAATTATATCAAAGAAAAAATTTTATTGAAGAGCTTTCCCCTGAAATATTAAAAAAAGAAATCATACAAGATTTTTTGTTTGAACATCAATATTTTGATTTTAAACCTTTAACAAATCAAATTCGATTATTAAAAACAATCAAAGAACAAGATTATAATATTAATATAACGAATTTAACAAAATATCTTAATGAAGATGTAAAATTATTTTTAGAAATACATGTGCAATCTCCTAAAATGTATTATGATTTTTTTATTTATTATTTAGAAAATGAATATGTTAATGAAACCATGCAATTTAATCAACAAAGAAAGAAGAAAAATAATTTTTTACAAAAAGTTTGAGATATGTTTAAAACTCAATCATTTTAATAAAATTTAGTTCATCAGAAACATAATTTAAAATAAATCATTTATTTTTAGATTAATGAGTCATAAGACAGAATATAACTACATGTTATTTATGCTTATTACCAACATCCAGATGTAAACAAAACAAAGGAATTACTCCAAAATTAATTACATGATAAGGGTTTAAGCTCTTTTTTTTTATTAATTATCTGTTATAATATATTAAATAAAATCAAAATAATATGGAAACATTTGAAAATTTTTTAGATAATTTTAATCTACCCAGTAGTTCTTTTTCTTTGCATACAAGAGAAGAGGTGTTAGATTTTATTGAAAATAATTCATTATCAAAAATATTAGAATTTTGGAGAATTTTTCCTGAAGGAATGATTGAAGAGCATTTCAAAGAAAAAATATCATCTTATTCTTTTACAAAAGACTCAGATGATAATATATATGAAAAAGATATTTTTGCTTTAATTGATAATCCAAGTGCATGGTTTATAGCAGAAAATCTTTTAAAAGATGAAAAATTCTTTAAAAATTTTCAATATTTTTATTATAGAATTTTTTTAAATTTTGAGGAAATATGGTTAAATGAAAAAAAAATTCATAGTAACTTATCTTATTATCTGAGCAACAAAGGAGATTCTGAAAATAATTATTTTAAATATGTTTTTTCAGATATTTTGATTAACACAGAATTCATCAAAGAAAAATTAATTATATTTATAGAAAAAAATCTTGCCCCAAATGTTGCAAATCTTATTTATTTCATAGAAGGAAATTATCATTGTTTTTTTAAAGATACGATATCAGAATCAATTTTAAATGAATTCAATGAAATAATTAACATTGATTTTTTTAGCCATGAAAATAGATATATCATTCATTTTTTTGGTGAAACACCTGATTTTAAAAAAGCGATGCTTCAAAAAATTTTAGACTGTGGTCAGTATGATTTATTACTTAGATCATTTAATAAATTAAATGATGAGCTTTTTAACCAATGTCTTAATCACTCCTATAAGAATCTGAATGAAGATCTTGTTTCTTTTATCATGGATAATATCGATGATAAAAAGATTAGCAAATCTAAATTCTTTGAATTTTTACCCTATATGAAATCTCCTTATTTAAATAATATAGAAAATTCAAGTTTTTTTTCCAATGAAGAAATGGATAAAATTCTTTCTAAATTTTCATCTTCTGATATTGTTAATCATATGTGGAATACAAATTTTGAAAATCAACTAAAAAAATACATTGCACAGGCAGATAAACAGCATATCTTTTCAATTATAAAGAAAGAATCAATTTCTTTAAGTCTTTTCCCAGATGATTATTTTCTTGACTTAGATGCGTTAAAAAATTTTCACTTCTCCTCAGAATATTCGATATATAATCAAAAAAATTTTGATAAATTAAAAAATATATATGGTTATGAAAATCTTCTAGATAATTATCATTTTTTTGATTTTTGGGATGAGAAAGATAAAAAAAATGTATCTTTAGTTTTAAAATTAATTAATGGATTTCCCAATATCTCATTTAATAGAATTGAATTTATCAATAAGATTTCTCTAGAAGTTTTAGAAAAAGATCATGTGCAAGATGTCTTATTTGAAAAAGAGCACTTTGATTTTATCAATTTTAAATCTTTAAAAAACCAATTGAAATTATTAAAATATTTTAAAAAAAGTAATGACTATGAAATTAAAAATTTAAAAAAATATTTAAAAGAAGATTTAAAAATCTTTTTAGAAATTCATGTTAAAGAGCCTACAATGTATTATGATTTTTTTATTAATTATTTAGAAAATGAATATATAAAAAAATCAATGAAAATAAACAAAGATGATAAAAGAAAGCAGGGGCCAAAATTATGACACATATTCTATTAGAAGCCAACCCTATAGACTCTGTTATTTGTCATACTGCTTTGACCAATTCACCATATAACAAAAAACATTTCTCATTTTTTAAAAGTAAACTTCTTTTATATTTTGTAGAGCATCTTCATTTAGAAAAAAATCCCATATTTTTAAAAAATTATTCAGATTGTAAACAAAGATTAAATAATTGTTTATTTTTTGAACATTTTGAATACGAAGTCATGAAAAGAATAAAAGATATTCCCTATGAAGATAATTATATTTTTAACTATCAAGTAGATAAATATAATATTCAAAGTTTTTATGATAAGTCTATTTATAAACTACTCAATTTTCAATCATTTCAACACTTTCATGATATTATGAATCTCACGGAAATTATTGAAAATTTAAATAAAAATTATCAATTAGATACTTTATTAATCAATAATTTATTACAAAACATTAATAATTGTCATTTAGGCAAATTTAGGTCTTTACACACGTCAATTTATCAAAACTCTGTTTGTAATTTTTTGCTTGAAAAAGATTTAAAAGAATATTTTACTGAAAATAAAATAACTTTTGAGATTTTTTATACAAAAAGTGAAAAATCTTTCTTAAAAAACATTCCAGAAAACTATATTCAACTAAAAGATTATGTTAATGAGTATCATTTAGAAAATAAAAAAATAAGTAGTTTTACACAAGAAGCCATAGGTGTTAAAGGTATTATATTTAAAATGATTGATAATTTTAATATGCCATTTAATATTAGAAAAAAAGATCTTATCTCTGCCATGTATAGAATTGATAATTATCCAGGAATTCATACTATTGAGCATATTTTTGATTTAATTCAAGAAGAAACCCCCCATAGTCTTAAAATGATTAATTTACTTTTTAATTTAAGACATGATAATGCATATGATAAACGTGCTTTAAGTCTTGAAATTTATCATAATAAATCCGAGATTGATAAAAAAATTGATTCTTTTTTTGTATCTTCAATTGAATCATTTAAAAAATTGCATGATTTTTATAAAAATATTGATTTTAAAGACGGTGAAATTGAACAATTACAAAAAATTATTTGTTCAATAGAAAGTGATATTATCTGTCATCATTTAGAGCCATCTTCATCTCTTATAAAAAATAAAATTTTAAAAATTTAATTGATTTTTTATCATTTGTCATTTATAATCCTATAAAAAAAGGAGTATCCATGACACCATCAAAACTATTTAAGTTATTCACAGGTGCAGTTACATTAAAAATTTTGATATTTTCTTTATATAGATTAAAACATTATCAACACTCTAATGCTCAAAAGAAACAAAAAGAATTTATCATTGAACAATTAAAAAAATCTGAGTTTGAAGTCAATTCTCCACATCAAGAAAATCTATTATACTTATGTCAATTAAATGTAAAAAATCAAGATGATTCTAATTTGTTAACATTTTTATCTCATTATAACTTTACCTATAAACATATTGACTTTAAAATTAAGAAAGTTACTCTATTAAATCATAAATCTTCTCTCATTTATAATCTAATGGGCTTTGATTATGAAAACTGCTACTATGAAATTCATGTTAATATCAATAATTGTGTCATGCAAATGATAGAGCCAAATGAATTTGTCAATAAAATTTTAGACTTATTGAATATTCATGAAAAAGTCGATACGAATATCAATGCAACTCAGATTTATCAAAGTCAATTTACACATTTATAATTTAAATTATCAATCAAATGTTTTTTTTGCATAGATATGATGAAAAAAATGATTGACGATAAAACTATTTATGTTAAAATATAAGAATGAAACAACTAAATTGTCAATTTAAAATAATATCAACAAAAGGCGCTGCTCTCATACGCCTTTTTTTATTGGAGAATCATCATGGAAAATAAAAAAAGACAAATTGAAACAAGATATTTAAAATTAGAAAATACCTTAAAAGGATATCTTAAGGGGAAAAACTTTGATAAAGCATTATTGGCATTGAGTTTTGCCAAAGGATATCATCAAGGTTTTAGAAAAGATGGTATGACACCTGAGTTTCAACATCAAATTGAAATTGCTTTATATATCACAACATTCAAAGAAATTAAATATGAAGAAGAAACATTGTGTGCCACTCTGTTGCATGATGTGAGAGAAGATTATGATATTGATGACAGTGTGATTCGTGAAAAATTTGGTGATTTGGTAGCGGATGCTGTTGAAAAACTCACTAAAAAATTTAAAGGTGTCAATAAGCCTTATGATTTTTACTTTAAAGAGTTGGCTTTAGACCCCATTGCATCATTGGTCAAGGGAGCCGATAGAATTCATAATATTTCAAGTATGAATGGCGTCTTTTCAATTGAAAAACAAGAGCAATATGTATATGAGGTTAGAAAATATTTTATGCCTATGTTAAAAGCAGCAAGAAATAATTTCCCATCTCAATTGATGTCTTATTTTAACATGTCTACATTTTTAAATAACATGACAGCCATTTTAGATAACGTGATAAAAGCTGAAAAAGAGTTAGATTCAATGAGACCAGCTAAAAACAAAATAAAACCTTAAATTATAATTTTCTGCTTTTAGAATGATTATTTAATTCTGATGTATTAATTTCAGACATGATCATTTTCTGATCCATTTCTATTAAAAATTGTGTTGCGCTAGGCTCTCTTCCGTAGTGGCTTTCTTTTATTTTGTGCCAAACAGGTACAAGCTCTTTTAAATTGATTGAATTTTTTTCTATCCATTTTTTACTTTCTTCAAAAATTATTTTTTTTGTATTTAAAAAATAGCCTTTTAACACAATGTTTTTTAAAAAAACATCAATTTCTTCTTCTGCTTTTAAAATATAACTTAATTCATTTTGAGAAAAGTTTTCATTTTTAATTTTTTTTCTCAAATCAAAAAAAGTATCCAATACAGTTAAAGTTCGATGATTTCTTTGTAATAATTCTGCTGCACAAGATTCAAAATGCTCATATTTTAAATCATAAAAAGATATTTGATCAAAAGGTTTTAAAATAGTTTTTAATAATAATTGCTCTAAAATTGTATATTGATCTAAAATATTATTTGAAAGATTTTTATATAATTTTCCTTGAAAATTTTTATCAATAATACCTAAATCTAAATTTTCAATAATTTTATTGAGCAATCCTTCAAACATATAAGAGTTACCAACAGTCATCATTTGTGATACCTTATTGAATTGAAATGCTTCTTTTACTTCTTGTGGTAATTTTAACTCATTCCATCTTTTAATATTTTTAATCTGGCTTGGTTTTTTAGACATTAGTTCGTGTGTTATTTTTTCAATGATATCTTTTTCCTCAATTCCGTAAGTTGAATGATATTGATAAAATGGATTTAAAAAATGTTCAATAGAATGATGTTCTCCTACAAAAATATCAAATAAATGATTATTTTGATATAGTCGCTTTGCTAGATTTTTATTAGCATAATAATCTAGCTTATTAATCAATGAATGATACTTAGGTTGATAGCTCTCAAATGTCTGATTCATTTTTTTTAGCATTGCATTTGTTTTAGACTTTTCTCCACTGAGTGATTCAACAATTAATTCCTCCTTTTCATTTTCTTCTAAATTATCAAAATATTTATCTAATAAATAATCAATCCATTTATTAATGATCTCTGGTTTAATATCTTTAAAGCTTTCAATCCTATCTTGCATTCCAGTATGGTTGATTGAAGATTTGATTGATACATGATATTTTGCAGCTGAGACTTGCAACAATGTTTTCAATAATGAACTTTGTTCATAATTAGATTTCATCAAAAATGGCAAAATTTCCTCCCTACCATCCATGATGACCAAAGCATTGATTAATGAGCAATCCTTAGGTTGAAAATTAAATGTTTGATAACAATCATATAAATCAATATAATTTCTGTATCTATAACTTTCTAATTGTTCTAAACAAAGCGTATTTTGTGATTTAATTTGTTGTACAAATAAATGACCATATATCAGTGTTATATGGTCTTTAAATGGAGCCTCGTAGCTTAAATCAGACATTATATAAGCATCTTTAAATAAAGTAACAAGCTCATCATCTTTCATATAAGGAATGACATGAAATATCATTGGTAAATCTTTTTTAAAAAATTCAAGATACGCTTTGTTACTTTCTCTCTCTTTATTGATGTATTGAGTCCAGAAAAATTCAGTATTTTTTTGGCACTCCTCATCTACTGGCACAATACTTTTTAACATGACTTCATTTTGCAGTAAATCAGTCATCATGACTGATAAATATTTTTCTTTAATAATTTGCGATAAATTATTTTTTATAAAATTTTCTTGATCATAAAATTCTTTATAAAATTTCTCAAAAACCTTTAACTTATTTTGATTGACCAAAGAATTTAAAATATCTTTAACATCATCTTGATTAATATACATGAATAACCTTTTTGAATGATTATATTGTAATCTAAAATCATAAAATATCAAGAAAGATATTCTCTTATGATATTTGTGAAATGAGAAATAAAAAATAAGAGTCAAAGCTCTTATTTTTTATTTTTTTAAACTATTTTTTAGTTTTTCATTAGAAACCACTAATGCTCCATTTTCTTCGTCAAAGTATAGATGAACCTTGACGAAAACCTCATCATCAAGACCAAAATCCCACTTGTATTCATCAATTAAAGTATCGTACTGTAGACCTTCCCCATAAGCTCCAACCAAGCTTGCTTTGACTTTTTTAGATGTTTTCAATCCTGAAAATTTATAAATACCACTGACTAATTTATTACTTGTAAAACAATAGATAATTTTATCCATTTTTGTTCCATTGATATTTAAGCTCTCTTTTTCTTTTTCATAACATTTTAATGTATCTGAAAAAACTTCTGCTTGTTGTAGAGCATCTTCTGCCTCTGAAGATTCTTTCAATCCTTTTATACTTGAATAATTTTTACCCCAACCTATTTTATTGAATCCTTTAGGAGCAATGATTTCTTTAGATGTAACATCTTGTGTTTCTGATAAATTTTGTGCATATACTTGTCCAACCATGAGAGACAATGCCAATAAACTGATTTTAACTAATTTCATTTGTGCTTCCTTTTTTATTTATATTTATTTTTTTTAAATTGAAATGTCAAGTTTTTTATCAAAAAAAATAATTCCAATTTGACAATTCAAAAATGATAATTATGATTAATAAAAAAGGAGATGAGCATGAAACAAAATTTATTGTTAGAGCTTCCTGAGCAGTATAGAAAAATACTTTTCAAAGGTAATATAAAAGTTACTTTTTCTAAAGAAGAAAACATATGGATTGTAGAATCTCTTGAAAAAAGTCAAATTGAAAGTCTTGAGATTTCTGAAAATAAAATTAAAAACAATACATTTGATGAATATAGTTGTTTAAATGGAGCCAACATTATTATCATTGAAAAATAAAAAAATTTTGATTATTATATTCTTTTCTGTTATAATTTATACTCTTAAAGGATATAAAATGTTTCATTATGCTAGCTCATCTTTTCCTGGTTTAGAGTTGGAAGATTCTGTTAAAAGAATTTATCAAATTAACACTCAAAAAACAATGTCTTTTCTAAATAAAAAAGACAATTTATCTTGTGATGACTTTAAAAATAAAATTCAATTATGTCCTCAGCACAAAGGTTACTTGTCTGACGAGTGTATTGATTATTTGCAAAGTACATTTCCTGATACTCAATTTTATCTGCATGCTAATGTGAGAGTATCTCCCAATTTAATCATTAAAGATGCAAGTAATTTACTAAAAGATAAAGACTCTTTTGTTGCTCAAAAAAACCAGTCATATTTTAGTCAATTAAAAATAATTAATCAAAAATTAAATTCCTCTTATTACACTTTACATGCAGGTTATAAAAAGAATTGTTCACAAGAAGAAATGTTAAAGAATGTATTGGATTTAGAAAAGTTATTAAAAGTGGAAGTTTTCATAGAAGGGCTTTACCCCTCTAGAGATAATTATTTAATGTCTAATTTAGATGAATATGAAATGGTTGCTAAGCATCATGGCTTTGTACTGGATTTATCACATCTCAACATTGTATTTAATGAATTAGCAAAAGAAATTGATTTTTCTTGGATTAAAGATATGATATTAGATAAAAATTGTAGAGAAATTCATATTTCTGAAAATGATGGCAAAAAAGACCAACATTGTCCGATTAAAAAAAATGCTATTATTTTAGATATTTTTAATGATTTAATATTTAGAAATAAAATGTTAGATAGAATTAATCGTCAAGAATTAACAATTTTTTCAGAAGAAAATTTTCTTTATGGAAAAATCAAATAAACTTGACATTTTTTTATTAATTCATTATAAAATTCAAAATAAGGAAACTATATGAAAAAAGTACTTTTATGCTTCTCAATTGCTTTGTTATCTGCTTGCTCATCAGCACCTACTGTTGATTTAGATACAAAAATACCAGAAGGAGCAGTCATTAAAAGTTTTGGTAGAGTTTTAAGTGTTAAACCAGTATCAATTGATCAAGAAATTGTCAAAGATGGTATGTATATTGAAAAACGATATGGGGATAATACAGAAGTATCTGAAGTCATTGCAAGCATGAAGAAGGAAAATCCAGAAAAAAGAATGGGTTGGATTGATGATTTAGCATACAATTGGGGATTAAAGAAAAAACCAGAAATTGTTATGAAAGAGTATCAAGAAGTGGTTTTATTGGAATATCCTTTTAATATTATCTCTTCTGTCACCAGTGCATCAAATTTATCTGTTGACCAAAAGGTAGAAATAACCAAACAAAACAAAACCTTAACGCTGATAGTATTAGAAAATAATCTTATTCATTAAATAGCAAAAAAATCAGAATATATTCTGATTTTTTTATTGATAAATCAATCTTTTGGTAATAAAAAATATAATATTTTGATAAAATTTATTTATATAAACTGGATGATTTCCTTAACTTAATCTTCATAATTATTCTTTTCACCAATTGATATATTAAACTTTTTTATTTTTACGTGAGCTGATGTTTGATGATTTATTTTTTCTTCAATATTTAATGCATTAATCATTTTTGAATTTTCTTTCATTATTTTTTCTATTAAATGAAACTGTTTCCAAAATGAAAATTTTCTTTGGTGTAAAAACTCATCATAAGACATTGTTTGAATATTGATATCATTCGATTGGTTTTTATATTTTAATAAATTCAAATTATTTATAAAATAGCAATCTCATTTAATGATTTCTGGAAAATAATCTAAAGAGTTTAATTGATTTGGTAAATTATCTTTTTTGATTAATTAAACTAATACCAATTGATTATTTATATCATGAATATCAATCAATTCATAGGCATAATTTTTCATATTTTCTTGATAATTAGGGTCATTTTCAGATAAGCATTGCAAGAAGTATCATGTATTTATGATATGCAATTTTTAAAAAGTCAAACATAACCATTTATAGATTGTTTTGTTGAAAATTTCTTGAAATATCTAAAAAATTTTATAAAATCTTTTCATGGAATCAAAATTATTAGATAAGGCTTTTGTTAACTCTATCTTATCTTATGGTATTTATACTGAAAGAGAATGGTTTTTTCAGAGCGTTCATCCACCTAAGCCAATCAGTACACTCAGAGAAAAATATGACCATATATTATCAGAATATGTTGGGAATATTTTTCATCCAGTTTCACTTGAGCATTTAAATGGAAGATCTAAAAGTAATATCTATGGTTATCAATTCGACCATACTTATCAAAATGGTCTTTATACATCTTTGGATAATTTATCAAAGGCAGGAGTTTTTATTTCAAAAAATGAACATGGTGAAAATGTACTCCACTTAACATTCAGAGGTACAGATATCAATGCTCAAAGCTTTATCAAGTTTGCCACAAAAGCTTATCTTGATATGTCTGCTTATTATGACAGCTTTAAACCTTTGGAACAAGCCATTATCAATTATATTGTTAATCCAGGAAATCAGATAAAATCAATTCAATTATCGGGTCATAGCTTAGGAGGATCTATGGTACAAGAGTTCTTAAAATCAGAAGCTGTTAAAAAATTATTAAATGAAAGAAGTGATTTAAAAATTGATGCTTTCACATACGGTGCTCCAGGTTCCAATAAAATCCATCCATATAGTATTGCAACCTCTGTATATCATTCTATTAAAACTAAAAACTTCTTATTATTAGGCTCTGCCACTTTAGAAATGGTTAAAGATGTTTTTTTTGGATTTCAGCAAATTTTGATACAAAAAAATGAAAATTTCAATGAAGAAAAACATGTTGGTCCCAAAAAAAAGAAATCATTTTCATTTTTAAGTTTAAGCAAATTACTTTTAAATCCTTTTAAAGATATTTTCAACAATATCATATCAGATGCTCCACAAGAAAAACATGAAAAAATTTTTTTTTATCAATTCAGAGATACAGGAGATCCTATTCCAATGGCTGGTAATTTTGTATATAAAAAAACAGGTAAAATCAAAACACTCTTTGATTATGTACAAAACGATGATTTATCTCTTAAAATTGTGAATAAAGAAAATACATCACATGAAGATTCATTAATATACTTAGAGAGAAATGATTATAATAATATCAAATTTAAAAAAGAAATATACTTGAAAGAAAATATCATTAATATTATCATGAAGCGTTTTGAACGCCTTAAGAGTGCTAAGTATCATGATATGTTGCGATACTCTCTGAATTTAGAATTTGCCTGTAAAAATTCGTTGATAGATACATTTTCAGACTCAAGAATAGCAAAAAAAGAAGAATTACAATGCCATTATTTAAATCAATTCACAAAAATAAAACATGAAAATCTTTTACAGCAAAGATGTATAAGAGTCATTCAAATGCCAAGCTCTTTAGAAATATCTCAAAAAATAGAATCCATTAGAAATTTGCCTAGAAAAAATCAAACATTAAATTTTTACTGATGAATATGATAATAATTATCAATTTGCTTATTTGATACTACTTAAAATATTTCATTATTAAAATTAGTGATAATTTTTTTTATTTTGAAAGATAATAAATGATAAATTAAATCTGATATTTATCTATTTTTGTATTTAATCTTTCATGATTTTTTTCGGTCGTCATTACAAATTTAGATAAAAATAAATAGATTTTTCTTATTAATTTTCCATATTAAGCTAAATGCTATTTTTTTCATGATGGTTAAATGTTCTTAAAATATTTTTTAATAGATCAACAGTTTGATTTTCAGTTTTATCATGAATTTGTTGAATTAAATTACAACAATTTTCATTGAAAATATTTTTGAATATTAAATGAGCAACATGAGGTTCTACAAAAACAATATCTTGTAATTTATCCTTCAAAAATACTTTTCTCTTGATGTGCTGACCATGTTTCACAACGATTAATAAATATTTGAAAATCTTCTAATAACAAAAGTGT
>JACCDV010301562.1_pt1 | contig 15081 bp, 13 predicted proteins | sample 7446131 | NCBI WGS metagenome assembly JACCDV01 (sample SAMN15323448, study PRJNA562643) | freshwater metagenome | isolation source: river surface water | place: USA:Blue River Watershed | collected 2017-08-17 | reverse complement strand
GTGTATGATAGACATCTTCTGCTCCGATATATTGTGGTGTGCCAAAATAATACGAAGCAGCAAACGATGAGAGTTTGTTTTCTGGTGTACGTTTCAAATCGGTGAGGACTTGGTCGATATCTGCTAATTTAATTTGGAAATCCGATGTTGGTCTGTCTTCAATTGATTGCGCAGATTTCATACAGAGGTCCGAGAATTGATTGCCTGAAAAAATAACAGCCATAAAGGCATTTAAATTTTTATAACGCTCGGCAATTTTTGTGAAAATGTATTCATTGAGGGTATTGTATTCCTCAACCATAAAATGATCGTTGATATATTTACCCATCGGATAATCTTCGCCACCTAGAAATGGATAGCTCGGATTGTTTTGGTTGAGCGAAATGAGCTTTTCCCCAATGATATTTTCATCGGCTTCGTTTAATGATTGGTGCTGGGCTAAGTAGTTGACAATAAAAATGATGTCGTGTTGCTTTTGAATTTCAGGCGTAGAGGGTTCAATTGCTTTTAAGACTTCAGAACAGGCGTCTAGTTGCTGGTCTAAGTGATACAAATAAGCCAAAGATAAATGCCAAAAAGCATCGTTTTTGTCTTGGCTAAGGAGGCTTTGATTGAGTTGAATGAGTTCTTTAAGATAGGTAGCAACCTGTCCGTCGAGTAAATGCAGTGCTTTCATTCGATCGCTTTGGTTCTCGAAATCTTCTTCGCTTTGAGCACGGTTCAGTACTATCTTTTCGAGTTTATTGATTTCATGCGACATCACGACTCTCGCGTATTCGTGATTGCCAAGCTTGGAGGTGATTTCTTTCAAGTCCTGAAGCGCTAAGGCTTTGGTTTGCATCGCGTGAATGTAATGCAAGGCCATTTGTTCTTCGGTGCTTGTGCAAAATGCTAAGGTTTGCTCGAAATCGGAAGGCGAAGAGAGTTTCATACTCAGATAGGAACTGCTTCTCTTGGCCGGACAATTGACGTATACTTTGGTAAAATAATAGTTTGCTTGTGCAGTTTTACCGAGTGTGGATAGGATGCCAGCGTAATGTTCCATGGCCCAATAACTCAGCATGGTTTCTCTCCCTTCAAAATACTTCTTGAAATTGAGGATAAAAGGATTGTACTGTTTGCTGTAGCGATATAGCTTTAACAACTGAAAGGCGTAACGTTCTTTGATAAATACATCCTGAGTGCCCTTCATTTGTGCTGTGGCTTCATTGATCAGGGGTGTAAAGTCGCTCAATTTGATTTGAATAGGTTCGTCGTCCCAGGGGTCAGGTTGGTAGTTTTCCAAGAGTTGTTCCACCTTTAATGCAAAAACGATACAAGCGACAAATTGACTTTCTTTGAGCGGTGCTTGTAGTGCCTTGAGCCTTGTTTTACGGAGTTGAAGCAATTCTTTTTCTTGCCCTTCATATTTCGCTTCGCCTCTATAAATAAATGAAATGATGTCTTCACGTCGATAAGCATTCTCTAGAAAAGTGCCCCAGCTATCTGCATTTTCAAAACGGAGGTTGTCTGAATTGTACAATTCTTGGTTGTAATACCACGCGTTAAAACTTGTGTTGTGCTTGCCATGTACGAATACGAGGTCGCGGTCAAATAACATATCGTATTCCATGTAGGGGCTCCAACTACAGGCCAGCGCTTGAAACGCCATGACAAAACTAAGGAATAAGGCGACCGATCGCTGATAAAGTGTGGGCATGATAGGCATTTAAATGTGCTTGACTCAGGTGGTAATAGATAATTTGTTCAAATTTAAGATTTGTTTGGCTCAGTTGGTCTGCCAACTCATAAAGTACTTTGGTTGAGGAGGTTTCAAGCCTTACGATATCGCCCCTGCAAAAATTGGTCTCATTGATAATCGTATCTTTCTTCATCAGAAAAGTGTTTTTTACAATCTGACTTGAAGAAGAGGTATGTAATGAAGCTTTGGTGAGGTCATTGGCAATAACGCTGAGTTTGCCCAAGCGAAATATGAGTCCCCATTGAAAAATAGGTAAGGCTAGATCGAGTTGCAACGGATAGCTGCTGTTTTCATTCATATACTGTTCAAATACTTTTTTTGATACAATTGAATTTGGTGTCGAGACAGCAGCGATGTCGTCCAAGTTGTAACACATGAGCAGCCCTTTTTTGACCGGAGGAATGCCTGTACTTTCTTGATATTTAATTTGATGCAGCCTTATGGTGCAAACCAATTGAATGTCCTTAAGTTGTGCCTGGAGGTTCTGTAAAAAGGCAAAATAAGCCGCTTTTGTACTGGCAGACCAATCGCAATCTAGTTGCATTTCCTTTATTTTCAATTGCTGCCTTTCTGAAATAGAAAGCACGAGCCCCGCAATTTTTTCAGCTAATTGAGCAGTGTTTGGAGTCGCTTTAAAGACTTCGTTTTGAACAAAAACACAAGGCACAATTTCCATTTTGCTCTTTTGCTCAAATTCTATTTTTGAAATTGGTTTAGCCACCCTGTTCTCATCCAAAACCACATCGAAAAACTTGACATACAAGCGTTTGGTGCCACATGCTTGAAGTTTAGCATTTTGTTCTTTAGACAAAGCAAAGCGTTGTTTCCAATAGTAAAACGATACAGGCGGATGTTCGTTTTTTGTACAAGACATCAGGATGACGAAAAGCACAACGATGGAAAAAAAAGAAATGGTTTTACTTGAAAGAGTAGTCATCATTTTCTTGTATAAAATTAGGGAATTCTAAGATGAGCATAACAACCTTTTAGTTAGTAATTTTTTCTTATCAATCCTTACTTCAATATCTTCTGAAAATTCATTCGCAATTTAACTGTAACTATTTTTTGCTTGACCGATATAGTGTAAAACCAATGTTATGAAATCTGCCCAAATGTTATTGTTTATTTCACTAAGTTTTTCGGGTTTAACTCAAGCTCCTAGCGACTTTAATCCGTTTGAGAAGTATTCTATCAGCAGTATCAACTTCGTAGAGTCTTGCGATTTCCAAGAGCCTGTGATGCTAACACTCAAACTCATAAATGATTACCGAGCTCAGAATGGATTACAACCTGTCCGTTTAGCGCCTGACATGTCTTTATTCGCAACAACATTTATCGAGCAACTCTTAGAAGAAAATGTGCTTTACCATAGTGACCTAAATGGAGGTGCTTATTCCGTTGAAAATATCTACACTGAATTCGGTTTTGGCTCGCTAATAGGGCTTAACGAAAAATGGTACAATGATATTGCACAACAAACTTTCAATACCTGGAAGAAATCTTCTGGTCATAATGCCAACATGCTCAATCCCAATATCACTGAAATAGGCCTGTCTTACGAAATTAAAACTAAGCAGCGAAACGGAAGCTATAGTTATGTTTTAGACGGTCTGATGGTAGGAAGGTAAGGAATATTTGAATTTATGCCACCACTACTTCATGTTTGGTGAAAATGAATTTATGTTGTTAATTTGTGTGAAATAAAATTACACAATGAAAGCATTTGTCATATTACTCTTTTTCATTAGCACATCAATATCATTTTACTCGCAAAGTAAAACTTCAGTCGCAATCCTTCCCTTTAATTATTCTAATTGCTCGTCAGCTGATGCTTATGTAATTAGTGAAGCTGTAGTTAGTTCATTTGTCAAAGCAAAGCGTTTCGCAATTGTTGATCGCACAAAAATGAATGAGGTAAATAAAGAGAAAAATCTTCAGAAAACCGAAGATTTTATTGATGCCGTATACTTAGCAGATCAAGGAAAAAGTTTAGGTGCTCAGTATCTAATTTCGGGTGTAATATCCTCAGTTAAAAAAAGTTCAGAAAATAAACAGCGCACCAAATCGGATGGTACGATAGAAAATTATGTAAATTATTTATGCAGCATAAGTTTCTCATGTAAGGTAATTGAAGTTGAAACTGGTCAAATAACAAATTCAGAGTCTTTTGATGTAATTGGTGGACAGCCATTTCTTGGAGGGAAAGGTGCCACCGATACTGAAACAGCATTTAAAGATTGCATGAGCTCTCTAGACGTTAGTTTAGAAAAATGGATAGGTCGTAATTTTCCTGTATTGATTAGCTTGGTTGAGATTCAAGAATCAAATAGAAAGGGAGATGCAACAAAGCTCCTTATCGCTGGAGGTTCTGAACTAGGTTTGCAAAAACTAGAAAGGTTAAAGGTTGTAGAAATCACGTTCGTAAATGTGAATGGAAAGGCAATCGAAAGAAGAAAAGAAATAGGCGAAGTTAGAATTACAGAAGTTGAAGATTCAAATTTCTCGGTTTGTAATGTGACCTCCGGTGGAGATTTGATTAGTCAGAAAGTAAAGTCAGGTACTAAGCTAAGTTTAATTACGATAAAATAAATTCAGATATAATGAAAATGTTTAAGTCAGTTTTCTCATTATCAGTTGTTCTGGTGATTTTTTCTTGTGGACCGATTCGATATAATTCTGAGGTGTTTGTGAGCGGTAAGGAAAATAAATCTGTATACACATTTACGGCCAAAGGAGCTGCTAAAAAGCAAGAAAAAGCAATTTATGAAGCAGAGAAGAATGCATTTAGAGTTATTATGTTTACGGGCGTACCCGGAACTGATTTATCCATGCCACTAGTTGGTAATGAAAACGAAGCAATGAATAATCACAAAAATTATTTTGATCGTTTTTTTAATCAAAATGCATATACAGCCTTTGTGTTAAATAGAAGTACGGTGACTTCATCTAAAAAAATTAGAGGTGGATATGAAGCTACGGTTTCTATTAAAGTAAATATTGAGTCGCTAAGGACAGATTTAGAGCAAAATGAGATCATTCGAAAATTTGGTTATTAATTTTACAGCACATGAAAAGTATTTTTCTTTTAATTATTTTTTTTACAGGATTTACAAGCTTTTCTCAATTAAAAGCAACAAATAGTGGTGGGCAAGTCACGACTGTTCAACCAAAGATTATGGTAATTCCGTACATTAAGGAAAACGAGGATTTACGGACTGTATTGGAAGCGGATGTTAATAAGCGAATCATTTTGACAGAGATTAAAAGTGCTTTTGATGCCAGAAAGTTTACTACTGTGGATTTCCTTGCTAAGTTAAAAGCGGCAAAGGATAACCAATTGTTTACATCATCAAATCAGTCGGATTTTAAAAGCCAAATGATTCAATTTTCCGGAGCAGATATTTACGTTGAAGCAGAAATGCTCATGAGTAATTTTAATAATAACGAAAAACAACTTCGTATAATCCTAACCGCATACGAAGCATCGACTGGAAACTCACTTTCAAATATTATACTTGAAGGTAGAAGAACAATAACAGATGATATTGCAATGTTAGCAATGAGGACAGTTAACCCTGCTCAAGATAACGCAGCAATAACTATAGAAACCTTTTTAAATACAATGCAAGGTAAATTTAATGAAGTAGTATTAAATGGTAAGTCTATTGTTATTCAAATTGGAGTTGCTCAGGGAAGTAAATATAATCTTTCTTCAGATGTAGGGACAAATGGTTATACCCTTGCCGATGAAATTGAACTTTGGATGGAAGGAGCAGCGTATAAAGGTAACTACCATATTCAAGGAGCAACTGAGTTACTGATGCTATTTGATGACGTTCGAATTCCACTGAGAGATCAAAACACAAATGCCAACTATAATCCAAATCGTTTTGCCATGGAGCTTGTTAAACATATCAAATCTTTAGGTGTGGAGACCGTTAGTAAAGAGACAAAGGGAAATACTATATATATTACTTTAAAATAAACAATGAGAAAATTATTGATTTTTTGTCTTTTTTTTGGTTCCAAAGGTTTTGCACAAACTGATTCGAGGGATAACTCTATTGCAATTTCTGTTGTAATTCCAGAAAAACTAGAAGGTTTGAGCACAACTCAAATCAGTAAATTAGAAACAAAGTTGAGGTCAATTATTTCTAATTATGGCATTGGTGGGTCAGGATATTCAACAAATTTTGTTGTTTACCCAAAATTCGAAATTTATGATAATTCAACGGTTGAAGGCGGTATTCAAAAGTTAACTTTGGTTAACGTGGAATTTAGTTTGTTTATTAAGCAGATTGATAAGAATCTTATTTTTGGTTCATGTAATATAGTTCTTCAAGGAAGTGGGAAAGACCTAGAAGTTGCTTTAAATAACGCAATACAACAAATTCCTGTTAAAGATCCAAAGTTTAGCGAATTTATAAGCTCAAGTAGATTAAAAATTATTGAATACTATAATTTAAATTGCCCGAATTTTCTTAGTCAAGCAAGGTCGTATACAACAGCAAATGAATTCGAACGTTCATTATCATTATTGTTTGAAATACCCAATGAAGTAAATTGCTACCAAGAGGTTAACAACTTAATCATGGAGACATATTTAAAATGGGCAAATAACAATTGTAAAAAGGGAATTCATGAAGCCCAGACTCTTATTGCAGCTCAAAAATATATTGAAGCATTAAATGTGCTTTCAAAAGTTGACCCAAATACTAACTGTGAAAATGAATTAAAATTGACAATTGATCAAATTGGAATTAAAGTTGATCAAAAACAGATGAAAGAATTTAATGAAAACATGGCAAGATATAATGATGCCATCGAATTAGAAAAGTTTAGATTAAGCATGGTTCAAGAAATTTCTATTTCCTATTTTCATCGAACTCAGCCAACATATAATTACATGATGATAGTCGATTAACCATATGCTAATCAGCGCGTCATTTTCATTGATTTCTTAAAACCCTCATTTCGAAAAAAGATAATGGATTATAGGGGGATTTACGGAGGGGGTATTTGCTACCTATAGGAAACCTCACGCAACCAATATTAAAAAGATAACGTCAGGGAAGGGAACATTCAAACTCTTAGCTCTTGAAAACACTTTTATTCCTCCTCAGCTCTTTTATTTTAAGTTCTACAGCCGCGCTGGCACAAGTCAACGCCATCAATTTGCTTTATAATTCGATACCGGGTGTGGGCTGCTACTCAAGTATGTCGGTTTGTACCACAACAGGTGCTTTGCCTGAATCAGGTGCCGAAATTATTGTTGACTGGATGGACGGCGACAGCGATACGCTCATGGTGTTTTCTGCTCCGAATAGTCAAAATTGTTACCTGTTTGAGCATGGTTATAGCCAGGTTGGTATTTACAACGCGTTGGTTACCGTACACAGCGCCACCGCGGGCGGGCAACTTTCCGGTAGTTCAACTATTGAATGGGTGATTCCCACCACAAGTGCTTGTGGTTACTTTAACCTGCTTTCTATTTTAAACCCGAGCGGCAATTTTTTACAAAATGTACCTTATGATGTCACTGACAACGCGGGTGTAGTCACTACAATTTATCCGCAGAATTCTTTTGGCAATCCTTATTATACGCAATTAAATGTGGCCAATTCGCCTTACACAGTAGGTGTGAGTAGTTCTTGGTTGCAAAATAACGGCTATACTCAAGTTTCTCCAGATTTTGTCATCAATGCATTTGGAACTAATGGGCAAGCACTCGGTGTCCCGATGAATATGACGCTTACTTGCTCCGGAAATGGCACTGTTTCAGACCTCGAACTTACTTCAGCAGCAGCTTTTCAGTTCTTAGCTCCTTTGCAAACTGGCCAAGTGAGTATACAAGTTTGCAATGTTGCCTGCGGCAATTACGCCAATAGCGTCATCAAAATTGCCTTGCCTACAGGCGTGGTTCCAGACCTCAGTAATTTATCCTCGGCTACCTATCAAAATGATACTGTTACAATTGTAGAAATGTATTTGTCTGGCTGCATGACCTATTCATTTCCTTGCGCCTTTCCTGGCACAACTCCTGCAGGTACCCAATTGAATTTTTCGGCAAGCGTCCTTGCACAGGGCGAGCAAGACCTTCAGTTCAATAGCGCCAATTTTGCTGCTATTGTCTTGAATTCTTACGACCCTAACGACAAACAGTGCCACTTACCAACCAATATCCTTCCTTTCGAACAAGAAGATCTTGGCTACACCGTTCGTTTCCAAAACGACGGCAATTACCCTGCCCTGAATGTCGTGATCCGCGATACCATCTCCACCAATTTGGATCTGTCCACTTTTCGTTTGCTCTCCGCTAAGCATCCAGTAAGCTATTCCATCAATCCGACGTCCAGAGAAATTGTTTTTAGCTTCAGCGGCATTCAATTACAGCCTTCACAAAATGATTTAGAAGCTAGCCAGGGCTACGTAAGCTATTCAATTGAAGAGTTGCCTAATTTACCTTTGAATTCCGTAATCGAAAACACCGCCTACATCTATTTCGATTTCAATCCGCCGATCATCACCAACACTACCTTTAACATCAATGGTTTTGTCGGTATGGAGAATTTTGAGCAGCAAGAAATCATGGTTTATCCGAATCCGACGAACACCAGCTTTTCCATTAAAGGGATAGAACAAGGAACTGTCGCTATTTATAGCATCTCAGGAAAATTCATCTTGCAACAGGCTTTCGACGCACAAACCCATATAGATCTCTCTGAGATGGAGGCAGGTGTTTATTTGGTGCAGGTTGAAGGGAAGGGTGAGGCTTTTATTTTGAAGAAGCTTTAGTTCATTTACCAACCACCGCCTAAAGATTTGTATAGCTTGATTTGATTGAAGTGACTCTTTTGGTCAATTTTTAGCATCTCAATTTGTGTTTGTAGAAAACGTTCTTGCACTGTAATAATATCAAGATAGTTCGATCGTCCTGAGAAGAATAGTGCTTTGGCGGTCTCGACAGATGCTTCTAGAATTTCAACTTCATTTGATTTCAATTCAATCATGTATTTGAGATTTGCATCCATTTTTAGCAGGCCGTAAACTTCAGTGAAGGCATTTAAAATTGTTTTTTCATATTGGATGTAGGCCTCTTTTTCTTTGCCTTTAGTATCCATGAGTTGCGCTTTTAATTGCCTGCGGTTGAGTAGGGGCTGTACCACACCTCCGAGTATGTTAAAGGTCATAGAAGCTGGAGCGTCTAAAAGCAAAGCTGCATTGAAAGACTGTAGGCCAAAAGTACCTGAAAGCACAATTGAAGGATAAAATGCAGCCTGAGCACTTTTGAGGTCTGCACGGCAGGCGACGAGTTCATGTTCAGCCATTTTGATATCTGGTCGGTGTCTTAACAAAGCAGAAGGTACTCCCACTTCTAGCTTTTCAGAAAACGGCTCTACTCCTGTAAATTTTGTTCTCGCAACAGTTTGCGGATACCTGCCAAGCAAAATATTGATGGCATTTTCGTTTTCAATAATTTCTTGTTCTACCTCAATGTATAGGTTTTTTGCACTGAGTACTTGGGCTTTAATAAGCTGTATCCCGAGCTCAGTAGTGTGTCCGCTTTCCATTTGAGCCCTGACTAATTCAAGTGCATTCTCCTGAAGTAAGATGTTTTGACTGATGATTTCCAATTCGCGATCTAATGAAATAAGTGTATAGTATTTTGTAGCCAACTCAGCGATCAGATCTGTAAGGACCACATTGCGGCCAAATTCACTAGATAAAAATCGGTTCTGGGCTGCTTTTTTTTGATTTTTGAGCTTTCCCCAAATATCAATCTCCCAAGAACTATAGAAACCCGCGTAATAATCAGGAACTGGATTTGGAATTTGTTGTTCCTCGGTAAGGTTAGGTGAGAATTGTGTGTCATAATTTCCGACACCATCAATTGTATAAGATCCAAATCTTTGGACACCATTATTTACTGAAAGGCCGAGGTTTGGAGCCCGGAGCCCTTTTGTAAGCAGAATACTTGAACGTGCTTGCATGATGCGCGCATTGGCTATGCGGAGATCAGGATTGGCGATTAGGGCGGAATCAATCAACGCGACTAACAATGAGTCATTAAAAAAGGATTGATAGTTCAGAAGTGATTTTGTACTATCTGTATTTGCTAAAGAATCTATGTTGATCAAAGCTTCGTTTTGAGCATATTTCTCAGGAAGCAAAATGGATTCTTGCTGCAAATCGTCAACAGATTTACAGGCAGCGAGCAACAAAACAGTTGTGCATAAAAATAGGATTCTCATTTGTTTTTAGATTTTAATCTATGATCAAGTGTTGCAAATATGAAGTAGAGCCCAGGAATAATGAGTACACCAAAAATGGTCCCGAGTAGCATGCCTCCGGCGGCAGCAGATCCTATCGTTTGATTGCCAATAGAGCCAGCTCCACTTGCAAGCATTAGCGGTATCAGCCCAGCGGTAAAGGCAAATGAAGTCATGAGAATTGGTCTTAAACGCGCTTCTGCACCTTCTATTGCCGCTTGCAGTATGGTCTGTCCTTCGTTCTGTTTTAAAATGGCAAATTCTATGATCAGAATGGCATTCTTGCCCAAAAGTCCAATAAGCATGACCATTGCAACTTGCGCATAGATGTTGTTTTCCAATCCGAAAAGCCACAAGAAAAGTAGGGATCCAAAAACGCCTATCGGCAGAAAAAGCAAAACAGGAAGGGGGAGTAAGAAGCTTTCATATTGCGCTGCAAGCAAGAGATAAACAAATAACAAACAGATCGCAAAAATGACCACAACTTGGTTGCCAGATAAAACTTCTTCTCGGGTCATGCCAGAGAATTCGTAAGCATATCCCTTCGGAAGGTGTTCGGCAGCTGTTTGTTCAATAGCTGTAATAGCGGCTCCACTGCTGTAACCTTTGGCAGGAGAGCCATTGAGCAGCGCCGAAACATACATGTTGTAGCGCGTCAATTGTTCGGGGCCATATACTCTTTCAATTTTTGTGAAAGCACTATACGGAACCATTTCTCCCTTAGAATTTTTGATCCGTAGTTTGAGGATGTCATCGGGTTGAGCTCTGTATTTGGGGTCTGATTGGATCATGACTTTATACATTTGCCCATATCTGATAAAATTCGTGGCATAATAGCTTCCAATTAAGCTTTGAAGATTAGCCATGGCGGCATCAGGCGTAATGTATTTTTTTGCGGCATGATCTGGATCAATATGTATCAAGTATTGTGGAAAGGTCGGGTTGAAGGTCGAAAAGACAGCTCCAATTTCTGGTTTTTGTTCCAATTTCTTGATGAACTTTTTGAGGACCTCATTCATGTCTTGTAAATCATTGCGCCCAGTTTTGTTCAATAAGCGCAGCTCGAAACCATCTGCATTTCCAAATCCTGGAACGGCAGGCGGCGGAAAAAACTCAATTTCTGCACCTTTGATGTGTTGGGTGCGCTGCACTAATGCTTCAATTATTTCCTTTGTATTCTTTTCTCGTTGATCCCAAGGTTTGAGGTTGATGGTACTCATCCCAAAAGAGGCTCCAACTCCTTCGGTTACCATACTGTAGCCAGATAAGCTTGAAATCGATTCTACCTCAGTGAGTTGTTGAGCAATTCTATCAATTTCATTCATGACGCTTTCAGTGCGTTCAAGTGTAGAGCCCACGGGTGTGGTTACACTTGCATAGATGGCACCTTGGTCTTCGGTCGGGATGAAGCCGGACGGAACCACTTTGCCAAAACCCCATGTTAGCGCAATGAATCCGAGTAAGACACCAAAAGTCAGTACCCTTCTGTTCACAACAAGTGAAAGTATTTTGCGGTAACGCGCAGAAATCTGGTCATATCTCCGGTTAAATGAGGCATAAAACCGCTGTAGAAGATTTTTTTTCTCTGGAATATGGATTGGTTTGAGTAGCAAAGCACACAAGGCTGGAGTGAGTGTTAAGGCATTTATTCCAGAAATGACAATTGAGATAGCCATTGTGAGCGAAAACTGCCTGTAAAAAACACCAACTGGTCCGGAAAGAAAAGCAACAGGAATAAAAACAGCAGACATCACAAGCGTAATGGCGAGAATAGCACCGCTTATTTCGTTCATAGCTTCGATTGTTGCAGATTTGGCATCCATGTGCTTTTCGTGCATTTTCGCGTGCACGGCCTCCACCACAACGATGGCGTTATCCACTACAATTCCAATGGCAAGTACCAATGCAAATAAGGTCAGTAGGTTGATAGAGAAACCAAAAAGTTGCATACAGGCGAATGTTCCTACTAACGCTACAGGAACCGCTAAAATTGGTATCAAAGTGGAGCGGAAGTCTTGTAGAAAGAGCAAGACCACCAAAGCAACAAGGATAAACGCCTCAATTAAGGTTTTGATAACTTCGCCAATTGCCGCATCGAGGAACCTCGAAACGTCATAACTAATGGTGTAGTCCATTCCTGGAGGGAAACTACTTGCTTTGAGTTCAGAAAGTCGGTTTTTTACATTTTGGATCACTTCGCTCGCATTGGATCCAGGTCTTTGCTTGAGTAGAATTGCAGCTGAAGGATAACCATTCTCTTTTGAAATCACATCGTATTCTTCAGAACCAAACTCTACGTCAGCAACATCTTTTAATCTGAGTAGTTCTCCGGTTTCACTGACTTTAATCACGATATCTTCATATTGCTTTTGCTCAGTAAGTTTGCCAGTATACTTCAAAACATACTGCATCGATTGTGATTTTCTACCCGAACTTTCACCTATTTTTCCTGGCGCTGCTTCAATGTTTTGATCGCGCAGTGCTTTGATGACATCCTCTGCGGAGATATCGTAGCTTTCAAGCCGATGCGGTTTGAGCCAAATACGCATGGCGTATTCACGGCTGCCCATAATCTGAGCATAACCCACACCTTTGATCCGACGCAGTTCAAGTAGTACATTGATATCGGCAAAATTGTAAATGAATTTTTCATCTAAAGTCGGATCCTTGCTCTTGAGATTGATATACATCAGTACGCTATTCACTTCTTTTTCTGTTGAAACCCCAGCTTTAATGACCTCTTCTGGCAACTCATCCAATACTGTGGCAACTCGGTTTTGGACATTTACAGCAGCGAGGTCCGGATCTGTCCCGACCTCAAAATAAATCGTAATGACACTCATGCCGTCGTTTCCCGATACCGATGACATATAGGTCATTCCGGGAACGCCATTGATTGCACGTTCAAGAGGTGTAACTACAGCCTTTGAGCAGACTTCTGCATTGGCTCCTTTGTAGTTCGTGACAACCGAAACTGCAGGAGGAGCAATATCAGGGTATTGAGTAACTGGTAGCCCGACTAATGCAAGCACGCCAAGCAACACAATAAAAATCGAAATGACCGTCGATAGAATCGGTCGTTCAATGAATTTTTTAATCATGTCAAAAATGGTGTTTATAACTTAGACAATTCACCAAGAATACGCTTCATGGGAATATATGCTTCTTTTATTTGTGTACCTTCAGTAATTGATTGTACGCCTTCGTAAATGATTTTTTCATTTGGGCTAACACCATTTGAAATGATGAATAAATGAGGTATCCTGTTTGAGATACCTACTTGTCGAATACGAACCTTTCCATTTTTGCCAACAACGTATACGAAAGTTCGGTCTTGGATTTCAAAAGTAGATTTCTGAGGAATGACCAATACCTGGTTGAATTTTTTGGCAATTCTTACTTTTCCGCTAGCGCCATGTTTTAACAAGCGATCTGTATTCTTGAACCGAGCTCTAAATGAAATGTTTCCTGTGGATTGATCTACCTCACCATCCATAGTTTCAATGACACCTATACCACTATGTGTTTTACCATTCGCGAGAACGAGCTTGACCATGCGTTCTTCTTTGTTTTCTTTAGTGAGCCCCGACATAAAGTCTAGGTATTCATTTTCAGATACATTAAAATAAGCAAAAACTTCGTCGTTTTGGGAGAGGGTTGTGAGTAAGGTGCCTACGTCAATTAAACTCCCGATTTTTACAGGTAGCCTATGGATTTCTCCAGAGAATGGAGCCCTGATTTCAGTAAATGACAACATGAGTTTGGCCTTTTTTTCTTCTGAAATGGCCTCTTCAACTTTGGCATGAGCTGCTGCAAGTTTATTTTTAGCAAATTCTAGTTCAATTTTTGAAATTACTCCTTTATTGACAAGATTTTGGGTGTTTTGAAGCTCTAATTCAGCGTTTTTTACCTCTGAACGAACTGATTTTGCTTGGGCTCGTTTTTTCTCTAGCTCCTCTTTATACTCTCGGTTATCAATTGAAAATAAGAGCTGCCCCGCTTTAACTTCAGCTCCTTCATCGATATGGACACGATCCAAGAAGCCAGATACTTTTGCTCGGATTTCTATATTTTTTACAGCTTTGATTTCGGCCACATAGTCAAGGTGTGAATTGGTATCTATTACAAGTGGAGTTGTAACTGGGAATTGCTCTTTTTTGGCTTCAGTTTTTTCGGTTGAACAGGATGAAAAGAAAAGCCCAAAGAGGGCAGTAATAAAAATGCTAATTGTGCGCACGTGAAGAAATTTTAATTGTTAAAACTTGCAATTGGCGTTCGGAATGAACGACGAGCTGAAGAAACAATTAGAATTGTGGGGGTGGAATGAGGATGTCCTTACTCGTTAAGGAGGGGAGAGGCTTGGCGAGATCAAAGCGAGGGGCTTCGTTCAAATCAATAAAGTCAATTTGAAAATCTTCGAGGTTTTGACAGATCCATAATTTTGCTTCCGAAGGATCTGAGCTTTCGCTCAAAACACCGTTCTGATCTCCTTCACCTTGCACCTCCATTTGTTCTGTTGAAACAAGGTTTTCGAACAGTTCTATTCCATTCGATTGAGCAAGTGGATAAAATGAAAACAACAGAAAAAAGAACCAATTAAAAATGGGCAAAACATGCTTTTTGTCATTTAATAGCTGAAGCATTCTTTTTCTTTTTTTTATCGTCGGCAAAATTATCATATAATTCAACCTAGCAGAATTTTGAATTCAAGTTATCCATGGTTTTAACATATGATGTACTTAAAAGTTTTATATAAAACTTTTCAAACTGCGCCTATAATTATTTATGGAAGACGTTGTGGAGTGCAATATGAAAGAAAGCTTTCACAAATTTGAGGACAACTCCTCTTTTGCGCAAACTAAAAAAGCCCTCTTTCGGAGGGCTTTTTTAGTTTGTGGAGTCGGAGGGGTTCGAACCCTCGTCCAAACGACGAGTTTTCAAGCTTTCTACATGCTTAGTTCGTTGGTTGGTTTTCGATATGCGGCCGGACAAGAACACCCAACGCGCATACTTAGGTTTTTTAGTTTCATGTTGCGGTAAAACCATCGGCAACACTAACCCTATGGGATG
>JACCDV010455357.1_pt1 | contig 15085 bp, 12 predicted proteins | sample 7446131 | NCBI WGS metagenome assembly JACCDV01 (sample SAMN15323448, study PRJNA562643) | freshwater metagenome | isolation source: river surface water | place: USA:Blue River Watershed | collected 2017-08-17 | reverse complement strand
CAGGCGTCAGCCGGCTGGGAAGCAGCAACTGTTTGAATAACAGGGGCGATGGACCGGGATTAAATTGTGGGGATGCCAGACAAAAAATGGGGTATGTTTCAACTAATCTGAGTATATCTTCTCCTTTTTTTGTAAAGATAGTGCAAAAACTTTATTCTTATGCATCAATAAAATTCTCTTATGATATATTCTGAATATGGACGAGGTTATTAAAGTTAATCAGTTGTGTAAAAGCTTTTCGGTCCGAAAAGATTTGCCCGGTGTGATGGGCGCTTTGAAAGCATTGTTTGTTTCTAAATCGATTCAATTCCCCGCGATCAAAGAAATTTCCTTTAGCATTAAAAGGGGTGAAAGAGTTGCCTTTATTGGCCCAAACGGTGCGGGAAAATCGACTACCATTAAAATGCTTACAGGGATTCTTTATCCCGATTCCGGCTCAATTGAAGTTTTGAATTTGGTGCCTTGGAAAGAAAGGCATTCTCTTGGATACAAAATAGGGACAGTTTTTGGACAAAAAAGTTCTCTTTCATACTTCCTTCCACCGAGAGACACTTTTCATCTTCTTTCTAAAATTTACGAGCTCGATTCACTTACCTATAAAAGGCAGTTAAGTGACTTAAGTGAAATTTTTGAGATCAACCCCTTTCTTGATAAGCCGGTAAGACAGCTCTCACTCGGCGAGAGAATGCGGTGTGAAATCGTTGCAAGTTTGCTTCATAAGCCAGACATCTTATTTCTAGATGAGCCTACTATTGGTCTTGATATCAATGCAAAATTAAAGATTCGTGGCCATTTGAACACTCTATCCAAAGAGACGAAAACAACTCTATTTCTAACCTCTCATGACACAGCAGATATTGAGCAAGTTTGTGACAGAGTTATAATACTTGATAAGGGATCTATTATTTTAGATACAACCCTTCGCGAACTAAAAAAAGCAACAGTGAAAAAAAAGATCCTCTCTATCACAACTGATCACGAAAAACTTCCGTTAAAGCTTCCTCACATCAAAGTAATCGACAACAAAAATTACAATTTTCTTTGTGAAATCGACCTTACTAAAACTACTACCGACAAAATCGTCCATGAAGTTTTAAAACTTACTGGGATCAAAGATATCACCATTGAAGATCCCTCCATGGAAGAGATTATTAGAGAGTTGTATGAGGCGTAAATACTTTCATCTCTTTAAACTCTATTTTGTTCAGACTCTAAAAAACAAAAATTCGCTCATTGGTTTAAGCATTTTTCTCATCACTTGTCTCGTCATTTTTTCAAATCTTTGGAAAATTGCAGCAGCTAGAATGAATGTTTTTGATTTAAACAGAGAGTCACTTCTTTGGTACATCGCCCTTAATGAGTGGATCTTAATTTCACTACCCGACATTCAAGAAGATATTGAAGAGGACCTTAAAAGCGGAAGGCTTAGCTACCTTCTTTTAAGACCTATTTCCTATATTGGATCCAAATTTTTTGAAGGGCTCGGAATCCTATCTGCTAACCTTTTGGTATTAGGAATTGTCGGATTTTCTTTTACAGCTTTTATGACAAAGATAATTCCATCTGGATTTTTATCTATATTATCTCTTGGAATCCTTTCGGGATGCGTAGCTCTTATCTTTCATCTTCTCATTGGCATCTCAGCATTTTGGATGCATGAAGTGGGTCCTTTCTATTGGCTTTTTGAAAAACTCCTTTTTATTTTTGGAGGACTTATGCTTCCCCTCTTTGTTTATCCAAAATGGATACAAACACTTGCCTCGTTTACTCCATTTCCTGCAATTTTAGGTCAGAGAAGCGCTCTTGCTCTCGAATTTCAATTCACTCATGTTTTACATCTTCTAGCTTCTCTTTTTTTATGGGGCTTTATAGGCATCTCTTTTTTATTTTTTTTCTACCGAAAAGGATTAAAAATTCTGACAATCGGTGGGGGCTAAATGGTGAAATTTTTAATTTTTTTTCTCACCCTTTTAAAAATGAGCATCAGAGCCTCTATCACAAAAAGAAGCGCCTTTTTATTAGAGCTTATCTTGATGCTTACTAGCAATTTAACATTTGTCCTCCTTTGGTGGATTCTTTTTAAAAAATTTAAAGAGATCGGAAATTGGACAATGCATGATATGATCGTCCTAAATGCAGTCGGAATGGGAGCATACGGCCTTACCCAAATTTGCTTTGGCGGCCTTAGGCAATTATCTAAAATCATTTTAACCGGTGATCTAGATACTTTTATGACTCAGCCCAAAAATATTCTTCTCCATGTAGCAGGTTCTAAGTCGCTTTCAAAAGGATTTGGCAACTTACTCACAACCTTCTCATTAATGATTATGGGTGATCTTTTTGTAAAAACCCCTCTAATCCTTCTCTCTATACTCACCGGCTCTTTAGTCTTTACATCGATTAGCATCATTGCACAAAGCCTTACATTTTGGTTCGGAAAAATAGAGACTGTTACAAAAAAATATTGCGACTCTCTTTATCTTTTTGCCATCTATCCTACAAACATGTACTCCGGAATTTTACAAATTGTCATGTTTACTCTAATTCCGGCAGGCATCATCGGATATATCCCCGTAGAATTGATTAGAGGGTTTACATGGCCCATGCTCTTTATTTTAATTACAAGCTCGGGCGCTCTTTTTACCCTCTCATTTTTTGTTTTCTACCTAGGGTTAAAAAAATATGAGTCTGGGAATGCTTTTAATGTAAAATCTTAAAATTTTCTTTAAGAAAAAGCTCTTAAAATTTATAGTCTTTTAAATTTAAAATTTCACTTATGCTAAAAGGTCGCTTCGGATTTTTTCAGAGATCGCGACGCCGAAGCAGGACCCTGTTTTTACAGGTCCGATGCAGGCGGGAAAAAAGGCGAAGATGAACTTGCTGCATACGTGAAATTTTACTTTTAAATGACTATAAAATATCCGCAAAAAATTTATTGAGGCAATTATGTTTTGTTCACGACGGGGATCTTTTTGGAGATACCTTGATTCATGCTGGGTGCAGATAAAAGAGACTACTGCTAATTGGATGCCAAAAGGACTTTTACCAAAAACTGTAGTTTGGCTTGGAGCTGAAACAGTTGGAGCAATCTCCGCTGAAGCTCTTATGCCAACAGCTCTTACAACGGCAAACGCCCTTGGGGAAGCATGTATTCCTTTTTATAGACAAATCCCTTTAGTTGCTACATCTCTTCTACTTATTATCACTGCTGCTAAAACTTCAAAAAAAGCTCTTGTAACCATTGGAATAACAGCGCCCCTTATCCTCTACTTTTATTCACTAAAAGATCTTGAAGACAAAACGGCTGAAGTCGCTGCATTTTTTATTTCCCAAATATCGCAAATGTTTGCTTCCATAGGAGGGGGATTTTTCGGACTTGCAATCACACATTCATCTGAAGTTTTTTCTACTTACCGAGAAAATATGATTGTACACGCGCTTTCCGGAAGAGTATTTGAAGGGTGTGTGAAACAAGCAAACTTCATTTTTTTTGTTCCACGCCTTTTAACAAGAATATTTATTCAAACCTGTGCTTATAATAGAAAACCTTTATGGGCAGCATTTAAAATAAGCGTTCGAAATAAACAAAAAAAACTAGGCATCATTGCACCAACACTTTCAAAAGCTTTAATTAAAAGATTTGGTGGAATTAACACAAATGCATTAGCAAAAAGTATCACAGCGACAATTACTCCATTTTTTTTAGTAAACCAAACACCTTTCTTTTCTTCGGCAATTGAAGGAGTATTACGTAAAGAGATTGAGCGCCTTCAAGCAAATGCAGCTGATCTTGTGAACATATTAACAAGATCTCTTATCGAATATACCTCTCTTCTTTCAAAACCAAATATTAGCTCTTTAATGAGTCAGCTTTTCTATTTAATTAAAACAACTACAAATCGTAAAATCATTGAAACAGTAATAAAAACATTAAAAAAAGAATTAATAATAGTTATTAGAGAAAACTCTCCTTCTTCTAAATTCCCGGTTGAGAAAATCGGTTCGCATTTTTTATGGCACGAAGATAACTTAAGAAAACTAACCGAAGCAGTCTCTAGCCAACTAAACGAAATTGGAATTTATTTATTCGGCAAGGCTGTTTATCCTGCCTACCACCTTTCCTTTATTGAAGAAATTCTCAAAGTGAACATTAAACCGTTTCTCTATTTCACAATTTTAAGAGGTCTCGGAATGGACCTATCGGGAGATCCCTTAGAAGATTACGAGGACATCAACCTTACATCAACGCTATACCACATCCTCTTTTTTTCACTCGCAGAGCCACTTTTACCACAAGCACTTGCATCAACATTTAAAAAGACCTCAACAGCTGCCGTCACTACAATGGCTAAAGGCATTCAAGTCTTACAAGGCAGAAAAAAAGAAGCCCGCTTTTCTCATCCTCTAGTAATCATAGAAGATTATAAAGGCGCCCCAGCACCCTCTCAAAGAAGAGATTCAGACGATGATGATAATTACCACATGGTTGAAACACCTGATTAGAATGAAGGGAGGGCGTAGCTAATCTCATCACCTTCTAGATTTAGCTGAACATCGCATGAGCCTGGGATCTTGCCTGCCAATATCTCTTTTGAAAGAAGTGTAACGACTGAATGTCGGATAAGACGCTTCAATGGCCTTGCTCCGAAATAAGGGTCGTACCCCTCTTTTGCAAGGAAAGCTAAAACTTCTTTATTCCAAGAAAGATTGATATGACGAGCAAAAAGTCTTTTTGCTAAAAGCTCTAATTGAATTGCCACAATTGAAGCCATCACCTCTTCTTGTAAAGGCAAGAAAGGTAAAATTTCATCAAGTCGATTAATAAATTCAGGCCTAAAATGTTTTCTCAAAATGGGATCAATTGTACTAATAATCATCTCTTTGGAAAGATTTTCCCTCTTTTGATTTAATAGTTTTTGTAGCTCCTCTGATCCAATGTTCGATGTCATAATAAAAAGAGCATTTTTACAGTTTACCTTTCTCCCTTTACTATCAGTAAGCCTTCCCTCATCAAACACCTGCAAAAGAATATTAAAAACATCATGATCTGCTTTTTCAATTTCATCAAGCAACACAACAGTATAAGGGCGGCGTCTTATTGCCTCTGTTAATTGCCCCCCTTCATCATAACCTACATATCCCGGGGGCGATCCAATTAATTTAGAAACCGAATGCTTTTCCATGTACTCAGACATATCAAGTCTGACCATAGCCTCTTCACTATCAAAAAGCTCTTCAGCTAAAGCTTTTGCAAGTTCAGTTTTTCCAACGCCTGTAGGCCCTACAAACAAAAAGACGCCAATAGGCCTCATGGGATCATTAAGCCCTGCTCTTGAAGCTCTGATTGCATCGGCAACCGCTTTTATTGCAAACGGTTGACCAACCACCCTCTTTTCAATTTTTGCCTCAAGGCCAAGCAATTTTTGAGCCTCTGATGCAAGCATTCTTTGCACAGGAATGCCTGTCCATTTTGAGACAATTTGTGCAATTAAATTCTCGTCGACTTCCTCTTGTAAAAGCCTTCCCTCTTTTGAACTCAAAGTTTTTTGAGCATCCACAATCTCTTTTTCTAATGCGGGAATTTTTCCATACCGGTACTCAGCCACTTTGTTGTAATCAGAAACTCTTTCAGCCTCTTCCTCCTGAAATCTCATTTTTTCTAAAGCATCTTTTTTCTCTTTTAAAGATAAAAGGAGATTTTTTTCCTTTTCCCACCTTGCATTTAATTTGCTAAGATCTTCTTTAATAAGAGATATTTCTTTATTCTTCTTTTTCATCTCCTCTTCAGAGCTCTGACTTTTCTCTCTCTTAAGCCCTTCCACCTCAACTATTAAAGAAGCAAGCTCTCTTTCTTTAATATCAATAGGTAATGGCCTACTTCCAAGCTGCATCCGAATCAAACTAGCTGCTTCGTCAATCAAATCAATTGCTTTATCAGGCAGATTTCGGTCTGTAATATATCTTGTAGAAAGTGATACTGCTGCATGAATGGCATCTTCTGTAATTTGCACTCCGTGATAAATTTCATATTTTTCTCGAAGCCCCCTTAAAATAGCTATTGCATCTTCTTCTGATGGCTCTCCTACAAAAACAGGCTGAAATCTTCTTTCTAAAGCTGCATCTTTTTCTATATATTTCTGAAACTCATTAAGTGTCGTAGCTCCAATACAGTGAAGAGCCCCCCTTGCAAGAGCAGGTTTTAACAAATTTGCAGCATCCATTGCACCTTCGGTTGCTCCAGCACCAACAAGAGTATGAATTTCGTCAATAAATAAAACAATATTCCCTTCTGCTTTTTCCACTTCCGATAAAACACCTTTCAACCTCTCTTCAAACTCTCCCCTAAATTTTGCACCCGCAATAAGCGCTCCCATGTCAAGGCACATCACTTGCTTACCCTTTAAAGCTTCAGGAATATCTTCCTGAATGATTCTTTGAGCAAGTCCTTCTACAATTGCCGTCTTTCCAACCCCAGGCTCACCTAAAAGCATCGGATTATTTTTTGTCCTTCTCAAAAGAACTTGTATAACCCTACGAATCTCCTCGTCTCTTCCAATCACTGGGTCAAGCTTGCCCTCTTTAGCAAGTTTCGTATAATTTTTACAAAATCTATCCAAGACTTTCACGTTTTGTTCTGCTGTGCTTGAATCCATATGCCGGTCCCCTCTTAATGATAAAATCGTTTGCTCTAATTTTGACTCAGTGATCTGACTCTTTTCTCTAAATTCCTTAAATGGGTTTTCTGCTTTTCTCCAAAAAGCGAGCAAAAGATGGTCGCTACTAATATATGTATCGCCAAATTTTTTACAAATTGACTCGGCCTCATGAAGAATCTTTCCAAGCAAGCTACTTATTTTTGCTTCACCCTCTCCAGAAAATGTAGGCAGGTGCTTCAAACTCTTTTCAAGATCCCTATGCAAAACAGAAGTATCTAACCCAATTTCCCTTAAAATTGTCCGAAAATACCCCTCTTTTTCGCTCAAAAGAGCAAAAAGAAGGTGATTTTCTGAAACTTCTACCTGATTTCTTGCTTTGGCATCCCCTACGGCAGACTGCAGAGCAGCGATTACTGAATCTGAAAAATTTTGCATGGCCGCAGTATAGCAAAAACAAAATTTTTCAAAAGAGCCCGTTTTACAACAATTTACAATGCTTTTAAAATAAGGTTTTTATGCCCTCATTAAGGAGAAATCTCGCATAGTTGCATTTTTTAGAAATGTCCTCTTTTGAACGAGGCTTAAAGCAACTAGGAAAGTGACTCGTTCCACCATTACAGCATAAAACTTAGTTTAAGGCGCGAAAATAGGGATTGCAAAGGGCCTTCCCTTTGCTGGGGTGTTAGGGGCAAAGCCCTTATTGAAGTCGCCCCATCGGGGTGCAGGAGTGGAAAACCCTTGCCGGTGGGGGTCTAAGGGGGTCTAAGGGGGGCGAGTAGTCCCCCTTTTTCTTATGGTGTCAGGCATGACATCTGGACATTGAACCTTTAAATGTTCGGATGTCATGCCTGACACCATAAGTGACATAAAATCTTTTTGTCGATCCTATTTTCTTAAAGATTTTAAACAGGCTCTTAAACGATACTCGCGTTAAGAAAAAAATTTTCATCATTTTAATTTAAATTTGTACTATAGAAGAAAAAAAGGGATATTTTATGCAAACAGCTTTTCAAAAGTGCGCCGAAGTTGCCGTTCCAAAAGCAACTAGTATTGCGATGGAATATTATCATTTAGACAATCTTTTATGGATTTTTAGCCTTGTTTTAAGCTTTGTCATACCGCTTCTTTTTTTAACAACAAAATTTTCTCCTTATTTAGAACGCATTACAAAAAAAATAGGAAAATATTGGTTTATTTCCCTTGGGCTTTATCTTGTTTTATTTATCCTGATCAATCAATTGGTATTACTCCCCTTTGATTTTTACGCAAGCTACACAGTTGACCACCACTATGGAACATCTAACCAAACTCTTGCCAAATGGTTCAAAGATTATGGCATTACAACTTTATTGCTGATGGGCGGAGCTGTTTTGTTTATTTGGATATTTTATCTTCTTTTGCAAAAAAGCCCTAAAAGGTGGTGGTTTTATAGCTCTTTAGCGGCGATCGGGATCACTTTCTTTATCACTTTCATCTCTCCTTTATGGATCGATCCTCTATTTAATAAAATTGGACCTATGAAAAATAAGGCGCTTGAAAAAGAACTTTTAGCACTTGCTGAAAAAGCAGGCGTCCACAACAAAACCATCTATGAAATTGAAAAAAGCGAAGACACAAAAAAATCTAACGCCTATGTTACAGGACTTTTTGGCTCTGAACGCATTGTCATCTGGGATACAGCAATATCATCTGATGAAAAAAAAGGTCTTGAATTCACTATGGGACACGAATTAGGTCATTACGTCCTAAATCACAACTGGTGGTTCATGCTCTACTTTTCAATCATCACTTTTGCTGTTTTTTATCTTACCTACCGTTCCAGCACTTCCATTTTAAAGAAATTCCACAGAAAACTTGGATTTAATCATCTCTATAACATAGCCTCATTCCCCTTATTTCTCATCCTTATCAATTTCTTCACTCTCCTTGCAAGTCCTATTTTTAATGATATTTCTAGAGAAATGGAAAGGGATGCGGACCGCTTTGGCTTAGATCTTACAAAAGATAATCAGGCAGCAGCAGAGTTATTTGCTAATTTTGCCATCAAAGATTTAAACAATCCAAACCCAGGTCCTGTTTATACATTTTGGAGAGCTAGCCATCCCTCTTTAAAAGAACGAATTGAATTTTGTAATACCTACTGCCCTTGGAAAAAATAACTCAACTCATTAGACTAGTTTGCTATGCTAGTCTATTCAGAAAATATCGTGCGCTTTATTGATGAGATCAAGACTCATCTAAAACTCATTCTTATTAATGAAGCGGGTCTTTCAGTTCACAAAAATCGGTTTTATGACAAAAAAAAGAAAGTCTCCTATCCCATTAAAATTGTCATCTATAACGATCAAAAAAATCTCGGATATTTTGACCCAAGCTTTTATGAATTAGGCTTTCATGAATCCATTATGCATGCCTCCAAAGAAACACTTTTAAATCTGATTCGGCATGAATTAGGACACTACCTCACATTCATCTTACATGGAGATCAAGTCCAGCCACATGGCCCTGAATATAGAACTGTTTGCAAAAATTTGGGTTGGGGGAAAAAAATTTTTGAAGCAACCGCCTCATTAGAGATAAATCAAGCTCATTCAGAGAGCAATGAAAGTGCAATTTTTAGAAAAATCCAAAAACTGATGGCGCTTGGTTCAAGCAGCAGCAAAAATGAAGCAGAACAAGCAATATTCAAATCTAGAGAACTTTTACTAAAACACCACATCAAAATACCATCTATCGAAAATCATTCTGAAAAAATGTTTCTTTTGAGAGTGATGAAACTTTCCAAAAGAGATGCTAAAATGATTGCTATCAGTAGAATTTTAGAAACATTTTTTGTAAGCACTGTCTTTCATAAAGGAGTTAACTGCATCTATCTTGAAATACTTGGAACAAAACTAAATATCGAAATTGCCGAATATGCCTCAAAATTCCTTGACTATGAATTAGATAAACTCTGGAAAGAGGTCCAAGCAAAAGCAAACTTAAAAGGCATTATAGCAAAAAATTCTTTCTTTTTGGGCATTGCAAAAGGGTACTGTGATAAAATCGGATCCTTAAAAATAGAACATTCTAGCGCTTTAATGGTTATCGAAAATAGACTCTCTTTTGCAAAAGAGATGGCTTATGGCAAATTATCAAAAATGCGAAGTGGTCATAAATATTGCCAAAAATCGGGCTTGCTTGGCAAAGAAGCGGGTTCAAATCTTAGCATTCATAAAGCGGTTACCAATACTTCCGATAAGCATTTGATGATCAGAAATTGCAGCGCCGTCTAAATTAAAAGCTTCGCACATACGAACATCTGCACGTAAATCTGGCGTTGTTAGAATATAATCAATTGATTGATGCTGATCTCTTTTCCCAATAAAATGATCTGTAGCTGTAGGTTCTCCCTCATATCTATCCACAAAACGAGGCTGAAGTCCACTTTCTTCAAACTCATCTCCTCTTTCAATATTCAAGTCACCCATGATAACTGTGTTTTCTGAAGGAACCACATGGTCAAAAATTGCAGCTACTTGATATTTCCTCATATTTACATCAGCTTTTTTTGTACCCGGCTCCAAATGCGTTGTTAAAAAGTTGTAACTACCTGCCTGAAAAGAAAAAAGTGCCCTTTTCATTCTTCCAGCCAGAGGTAACAAAACAACTGTAGGATCTTGAATTCTAACCTTAGAAGCTACAAAAAGACCGCTATCTAAAGTAAGCAAAGGATCTGGATTAATTCTTACATAGAAATACTTATAATCTTTTTTCAAACAGTGATAGAGCATATCTGCTGCAGGTGGGGAAACTTCTTGCAAACTGACAATGTCCGCACCAACTTCAATAATTTTTTGAGCTATTAAAGAGGCTCTTTTTGCAACAGGAGCCATCCCTCCAAAAGGAATACATAATCCCCCAAAAAGAGCACACACATTCCATGTAGCAATTACTTTAACTGGCCCTTTCTTTTCTAACGCGCTCCCCTCTAAATAAGTAAAACGCTTCTTATTCCAATTTTGTCTAATTCCATCCACAAGAGCTGCAATTCCATAACAAGCCAAACTTAACGGGATTATTGATAAATAAAAAATTAAACTAGCAACAGTCTGCACCCTTTGACAATGAGTCTTCTTCTGCCCTGCTTTAACATGAGCATGCGAAAATCCACATTGTAAAATCCTCTCCATCGTTTTATCTAAAGGGTCTCTTAAATATAAAATAGTTCTATCTATAGGCAAAAAGGATTGTTTCTCATAAAAACAATAACAACTTAAAAAACATTATGGGAAGCTCCAGAAAGAGCTTCCCATAATAAATACTAATATTAACATATATCAAAAGTAATTGTACCACCAGTAATAATTACACCACTTGCTTGCGGAACAGTTTGAATATTTGAAATTGTGTATTGCATATTTGAAAAACAAGCGCTCGTCCCATTAGTAATTTCAATAACAGCTGGGTGTATGGAAGTAGCTGGTTTCGGATCATTACCACGAGGAGTAGGACCTTCAGGAGTTGTATCAGCAGTTAATATAATAGTATTTTCAAACGATGAATTTTTACCTGTAGGATCAAAAGCAACTCCCCAATAAGGACTGTCATTATATGAAAGCTTGCCTCCCGTCGCATAATCGACTTGAATATGAGAAACCGTATAGGTGTTTCCATCTGCTGGAAAACTGTAACACGGCCAAGCATTATATCCAGACATAATATATGGACAAGAAGTTGAATCAGGTATACTTGGGGACACGTCAACAAATGTAGGCGCACCCTGAGCAGCTAAAAAAGATATAGTAACTGGCGTATTTGTATTATTTATAAAAGAAAAAGCTGCCGTGCTGATAGATAAATCATATGAAGCTACGTTAGCGCAATAATTTAGTCCTAAGGTATCTAAAGTGGGCACAGATGTAGCCATATAGTACTCTTGACTAGATCCACTAACTGCAGGGACACTAAAAATTTGCCCATTCGGATTACCTGGATCTAAACTTAAATCAAAGCTAAAACTTCCATCTTGAGCTTGAAAATTATATGATCCCGCTGATACTAAAGTTCCTGAACAACTACTACCGTCCGTTATAATATCACCTGAAGGGGCTGCACAAGAAAGATTATCCAAAGCGGTTGCTCCATTTGGGCTAGTTAAAGTCATGTCAATTGTAGAAAACGGCGCATCGTTAGTAATTTTAACAGCTGAAGGTCGGCAAATACTAAATAAGTATTTAGCATTAGCTACATTATAATTTGCAAAAGAAACAATATAACTTCCAAAATTATTGATTATAACATTATTATTACTATCTGTCGTTATCATTGCATTTACAATTTTTCTTGTGCTATCCACCACCCTACACGTAGAAGGAAAACTATTTCCTACAGAACCCTCTATTGCCTGACTATTATCAGAATCGACGTTAAAATTTCCACAACTAACAGTTAATTCTAAATATTTCTCATCAACTATTATATTATTAATTTGGATATTAATACTCATATAAATTTTCCCTTTTTTATTTAATATTAAACCGCAAAAGGATTTCTATATAACATGCTGATGTTTAATAATATTATAACAATCTAAGAAACGATGGCTATTTTGGTAAAAAAAGTTTATAATCGACTTTTATGAATCGAAAATCTTTGTTTAAGGGGACCCTTTTTGCTGTAGGCGCCTGTTTTGTTTGGGGATTAATTTTTGTCGTTCCCTACTATATGAACGATTTTACAAGTCTTGAAGTTGTTATTGGGCGTTATCTATTTTATGGATCTCTTTCGGTGCTTCTTTTTTTAAAAGCAAAATTCCATAAGCTTTTTTGTTACCAGAAGTTTATTTGGATAAAAGCAATTTCTTTTTCATTAGTCTCAACAATTGGCTACTATATATTTTTAGTTCTTGGGGTTCGTTATTCATCACCTGCTATCTCTGCTTTAATTTTAGGAATAAGCCCTATTACGATTGCATTTTATGGGAATTGGAAAGAGAAAGAGACCTCTTTTAAAAGCTTACTCTTTCCATCTCTTCTGATCCTTATAGGTCTAATTACAATCAATGTGCCTGAATTTATTTTGACGCCCTCCCCTTCCAAATATTGTTTAGGTCTACTTTTTACTTTTATAGCGCTTCTTGCATGGACTTGGTACGTGGTCATAAATTCAAAATTTCTAAAAAAACATCTCACTATTTTATCTTCTGATTGGGCTACTTTAATTGGCGTAGGATCTTTATTCTGGACTCTCCTATTTATTTTAACTCTTGCCCCATTTTTTGAAGCGCCACACTCCCTTCAAAAATACATAAGCTTTAACTTCTTAGTCGGAAGCGCTGTTTCAGGAATACTCTCTTCATGGGTAGGAGCTTTTCTTTGGAACAGGGCAAGCTTTTATCTACCCGTCTCTCTAGCAGGACAACTCACTCTATTTGAAACAATCTTCGGCGTCATTTTTTATTATTCTCTCATCCAAACCGTTCCCTCACTAATTGAATGTTTAGGAATTGCAATTCTTCTCTCATCCATTATTTACGGCATCAGAAAATTTGCAAAAAAGACCTCTCTCACAGACCAAATCACTCCTCATTAGGATGAGTTCTTGACAAAACAATAGTTGTAAGGAAAGCAAGTAAGGTCCAGTACCATGCGATACTGGAAATAGATCCGGTTTTTTTAAAAAGCCATAAAGAGAGGGCCGCTGTTGGGCCGCCCAAAATTTGGCAACCTATTGCATATCCAAAAGAGATAATAGTACACCGATCTTCTTTAGGGACTATATCCATTACAAAAGCATGAAAGGGAGCACAAAATAAAGCTCCTAGAAAGACTAAAATAAGTCGTATTCCAATAATTCCTTGTAAATTAAGCTTTGGCACAAGTAAAACGAGGGGAATTGCAAAAATAGCTATTGAAATGGATGCAAAAAGCATTACTTTTTCTCTCGATACCCTTGTTGAAAGAAGTCCAAAGAGAGGTAAAATGCAAAAATCAAAAACTAAAAGGGCGGTATTTAGAGCAATCATTTGATTCTTAGAATAGCTGGTTACCAGAGGAATAAATCCGTTCATTAAAATAATAGAAATAGAATAATTGGCGTAAGAAAACCCTGAAATCACCCCAATCACTAAAAGAGCTTTTCGATATCTCCAGAGAGGAAAAGGGGCCCTATTTTTTATATAATTTGTACCTACAAGATTCCGTCTAATCATAAAGCCAAATAGTGCTGTGATTGAACCGAATAAGTATAAAAGCCTCCATCCTGATTCGACAATGCCGAAAAAAGAAAAAACAGAAACTCCCAAAGATGCAACCAAAATACCACCTATTGTTGTCATTCCATAAATGCTACTGATAAAATCGTGCTCTGATTTAGGTGCATGTTCCAAAAGAAATATCCCTCCACCCATCGCTTCACCGGAAGAGAGAAAATTTTGCATGAGCCGAAAAAAAGTGAAAATGATAGGCGTTACTAATCCGACTTGTCCATACGTTGGAGTAAAAGTTATTAAAATAGAAACAACTGCCATCCCCCCAAGACTGATAAAAAGTGCGTGGCCCCGTCCATACGTATCACCTATATATCCAAAAAAAAGTGCACCAATAGGTCTTGCGAGCAGCCCTAAAGGAATAATTGCATACGTCAAAACAAGAGCCATAATGCAATCATGTTTAGGAAACATCATCTCAGCTAAAAAAAAAGACAAAAAGCCAAATAACGCTGTATCGTAATGCTCAAAAAAATTACCTAAATAGCCGCTCCAAAGAAGAGCTCTTTGCTGATACACATTTTTATCCAATTCACCCCCATGATTTCTCATCCCTTTCATCAGAATCTAGCTCTAAAAATCGATAAAGATCCCACTTGTCAAATCTGTCTCGTGATGAAACTCTTTCATTATACTGCTTAAGAGCTAACTCTGCAGCTCCTATTCCATAAATTTGGTCGTACTTGCTAACTTCAAGGATAGGAAATGTTTCGAAATTCACTTTTATAGACCTTCCCCCTTCACAATCGATGAAATATTTCGGCTTTATGTAATCGGGAAAATTTCTAAATACGAAAAACACTTTTTCCGCAGTAGCCACATCTTCTGCTCTTATACACGTAATTTTATCTTCCTCAAAGGTTGTCGCACTTAAATAAAGTGCATAAAATGCATTTACATAAGACATTCCTTCAGGAACACGTAAATATAATTTTTCCATGAAACCTCTTTTTTACAAAATTTCTCAAAAAGGATAACAATCCATTTCAAAATCAACAACTAAAAAACCCTTTGTCCCTATCTCAAAATGCGCTATATAGAAAGAATGAACGAATTTGAAAAAATGAACGCCTACTTCAGAGCGGCAAACTATTTATCGGTTGGGCAAATATATCTTTTAGACAACCCGTTACTCAAAAAACCCCTAAAAAAAGAAGATATCAAACCAAGACTTCTTGGT
>JACCDV010717050.1_pt1 | contig 15086 bp, 17 predicted proteins | sample 7446131 | NCBI WGS metagenome assembly JACCDV01 (sample SAMN15323448, study PRJNA562643) | freshwater metagenome | isolation source: river surface water | place: USA:Blue River Watershed | collected 2017-08-17 | reverse complement strand
GCGGGCTACGATGTGGTGAAGATTGAGACCATTCCGCAAACCGTTGCGCAATTTAGAGCTCAGCAGAAAGAGAAGAAATGAGCACCGATGGTTTACAGGAATCAAAATCGGGATTTATTAGCTCGGTCATTACTTTACTGGCAAGCTCCAGCACGCTCATCTGCTGCGCGATTCCTGCGCTACTGGTTAGTTTGGGTGCTGGGGCTGCGCTGGCCTCATTGGTTGCTGTTTTTCCTCAAATCGTATGGATTAGTGAACATAAAGAAGCTATCTTTGCGATCAGCACTTTGTTAATGGTCCTCGGTGGAATTCTGCAATGGCTGAATCGTAATGCACCTTGTCCCATCGACCCGGTACTCCGTAACGCTTGCCTGAAAACCCGAAAAAATTCTTTGCGGATTTACTGGTTTAGCGTATTTCTGTTATTGGTTGGGGCTTGGTTTGCATTCATCCAACCCTTGATCGGATAGATTGACCCAATTCATTTGATTGATTTGGGTCAATTTTTGAGAAAGACTACTGAATCGTAAGAAAGACCTACAAGGATTCGGTCTTTGTAAGGCCTGATCTTTGTTATCATCCAGGATGGTTTTATCGTAGGTCAGGCATTGATTGCCGGCTTGTGATGCGTGCTTTGATCACCCCAACAGTGACATTTGCTTTATGACCTTATTGACGATTATTTTATTGCCACTGCTTGTTGGAACAACCTTGGCGCTATTGGCTGCTCGCTTTAGTCGAGTGGCCTCTGCTTGGGCCGTGGCGGGGGTGACAGCGACTAGTCTTACACTGCTGCTTAGTTATAGCAGTCGTATCTTTGCTGGTGAAAAGATCATTGCCAAGTATTCTTGGCTTCCAGAGCTTGGTATTGATTTTGCCTTTCGTCTCGATGGACTTGCCTATTTATTTGCTCTTCTGATTCTGTGTATTGGCTTACTGATTATTTTGTACGCCAAATACTATCTAGCAGATACCGATCCGATTGGTAAGTTTTATGCCTACCTCATGCTTTTTATGGCAGCGATGTTAGGGATTGTTCTGACCGAGAACATTTTGCTCACGATTGTCTTTTGGGAGCTCACTAGTATTTCATCGTTCTTATTGATTGGGTATTGGAACTTTAAGTCCGAGTCTCGACGTGGGGCTCGCATGGCTTTAACAGTGACCGGTGGTGGAGGCTTAGCAATGCTTGCCGGTTTCTTGTTACTTGGACATGTAGCTGGTACCTATGAGCTATCCGGGATCTTTGCCGCTCGCGAGACCATTCAATCGAGTCCTCTCTATCTACCGATCTTGATCTTAATTTTGTTGGGTGTATTTACAAAATCAGCGCAATTTCCATTCCACTTCTGGTTACCGCAGGCCATGGCAGCCCCAACCCCTGTCTCGGCTTATCTGCACTCGGCTACGATGGTGAAGGCAGGGGTCTTCATGCTGGCCCGTTTATACCCAGCCCTGGGTGGTTCCTACGATTTTGAGATCATTGTTTCTGTGATTGGCTTAACCACGATGGCATTTGCTGCCTATGTGGCTATCTTCAAGCATGATTTAAAAGGGCTCTTGGCATATTCCACGATTAGTCATCTTGGGCTCATTATCTTTTTAATTGGCTTAAGTTCGCCGCTCTCAGCTGCGGCAGCGGTCTTTCATATCATCAACCATGCGACCTTCAAGGCGTCGCTATTCATGGTGGCGGGGATCATTGATCACGAGTGCGGAACGCGCGATATGCGCCGTTTGCGTGGACTCTATAAGTTCATGCCTTACACCGCAACACTGGCGATGGTGGCTGCGGCCTCCATGGCGGGTATCCCGTTATTTAATGGATTCTTATCCAAAGAGATGTTCTTCACAGAGTCCTTAACCCTCTCGCATCTTGGTTGGTTTGGAGTGATTGCACCAATCGTTGTGACCTTCGGTGGGATGTGCAGCGTTGCCTACTCCGCACGCTTTGTGCACAACGTGTTCTTTAATGGCACAGCCAAGGATTTGCCTCATACGCCCCATGAGCCGCCACGTTTCATGAAGATCCCTGTTGAGTTACTAGTGGTTATTTGTATTGCGGTTGGCGTTCTTCCCGCTATCACTGTAGCACCCCTTGTATTTCTGGCTGCTTACGACGTGTTTGGTGGCCCGATTCCTCCCTATACGATTGCGATTTGGCATGGATTTAATACGCCGCTCATGATGAGCATCATCGCTCTATTGGGTGGGGTGGTGATGTTCTGGTTATTACAGAATCGCTTTAATTTGCACTTGCATGCCCCCAAAGAGTTAAACGGTACACGGATTTTTGTGCACTTTATTGAGTCCTTATTGGGAACTGCTCGTTGGATCACTCGGACCATTCAGAATGGTTCTTTGCAACGTTACCTTGCAGTCTTGATTGCTGCGGTTCTCCTAATTGGATTGTGGCCATTCATGCAATACGGTTACACCACTGGTGACGCTTCTCTGACCCCAGCTAATCCAGTGGCTATTGTGATTTGGGCCATTGCCGTCTTGGCTGCGATTGCAACTGCCGTGGTTCATCGTCACCGCTTAACAGCAGTGATCTTGGTCGGGGTAGTGGGTTTGGCAACGGCACTGACTTTTGCGTATTTCTCGGCACCGGATTTAGCCCTAACGCAGTTATCGGTGGAAGTGGTAAGCACCGCGCTCATGCTAATGGCCTTAGCCTTGATTCCACGAAATGGTCCCAAGGAGTCTAGCTCAAGCCGCAGGACGCGTGACATCGTTTTATCGATTCTGGCGGGTGCTGGTATATCCGCTTTACTGTGGGCAGTATTAACTCGACCCCATGAATCAATTGCCTGGTATTACTTGGCACAAAGTGTGCCATTGGGCGGTGGTAGCAACGTGGTGAACGTAATCCTGGTCGACTTCCGAGGCTTTGATACCTTTGGCGAGATCATCGTTCTTGGGATTGCGGCAATTGGTGCCTTGAGTTTGATGGATGGATTAAAAATCGAGCGTCAACTGTTACCGGGTTCATTAAATTCCGTGATGCTCTCGGTTGCAGCCCGAACTCTCTTACCCTTTGCGGTACTGGTTAGTGTTTATATCTTCTTGCGTGGCCATAATCTGCCAGGTGGAGGATTCATTGCGGGATTGATTACATCGGTTGCTTTAGTGATGCAGTACATGGCCGGCGGACTAGTTGCAACATCCGCCAAGCTCAAAATGGATTTCCCCAAGTTAATCGGTAGTGGTGTGCTGATTGCCGGAATCACTGGACTCGGAAGCTTTATCTTTGGGGCAGGATTCTTGACGAGCACCTACGGTTACCCGGTCTTGCCCCTCATTGGAAAGATTCCACTTGCGAGTGCGGCAGCTTTTGACCTAGGGGTCTATCTCACCGTCGTTGGGGCAACCTTGCTAACCATCTCTGCGCTCTCAGGTGCAAGCCAACGGGATTCCAAATTAAAAGGGGTTGCCTAGATGGAACTGCTACTTGCATCCGCCTTAGGCATTGTGACCGCTTGCGCGGTGTACCTGATGCTGCGAGGACGAACCTTCTCCGTAGTGCTTGGCTTGTCTCTGCTCGGTTATGCCATCAATCTCTTTATCTTTGCGATGGGTCGTCTCACCAGTGGTAAGCCTCCTGTGATTGATCAAGCAGTATCGTCTTATGCCGATCCGATTCCTCAGGCACTTGTATTAACGGCCATTGTCATTGGTTTTGGAATGACTGGTTTTATTGTGGAACTAGCCTTACGGGCTCGAAACGACACTAAATCCGATCACGTGGATGGTGAGGAGCCGGGTAAAGGCTCAAACTCAGAGTCAGATCAAGATTCAAGTGTTAAGAATAAAGAAGGGCAGGAATCATGAGCCACCTTCTTGTACTACCGATTGTTCTACCCGCACTTACTGCAGCTTTGCTTCTTCTCATGGGACGCCAACTCGCAATTAGTCGTGTGATTAGTTTTATTGCTAGTGCATTATTAGTCCATATCGGAATTCAATTATTTCAGGATGCCAATAGCGGGGTAATTCAGACGTATGTATTAGGTGATTGGGCTGCACCATTTGGCATCGTGCTAGTTCTGGATCGTTTATCAGGATTAATGGTATTGCTGACCTCGATTGTGGCAATTGCTGCACTGTTTTATGCGATGCAGGGCTGGGACCAGCGTGGTAAGTACTTTCATGCCTTGTTTCAGTTTCAATTGATGGGCATCAATGGGGCGTTCTTAACCGGCGACTTATTTAACCTATTCGTTTTCTTTGAAGTCTTATTAATCGCCTCCTATTGCTTGTTGGTTTATGGATTTGGTGAGCGCCGTTTGCGTGCAGCAGTTCACTATGTTGTGATTAACCTGACAGGTTCGGCCTTATTCTTAATTGGTGTCAGCATTCTGTATGGCCTGACTGGCACCTTAAATATGGCTCAGTTGGCAGAGCGGATTGCTAGCTCATCCGCGGACGACATCGCCTTGATTCGTTCAGCTAGTTTATTGCTAATCGCTGTCTTCGGAATTAAAGCAGCGCTATTTCCTTTGTATTTCTGGCTTCCCAATGCCTACTCCAGTGCATCAGCACCGGTAGCTGCCTTATTTGCCATCATGACGAAGATTGGTATCTATGCCATTTTCCGCTTCAATAGTTTGATCTTTAGTGGGTCGGAGGGTGTGACGGCTGATATCACCAGCCCTTGGCTGATGCCTGTGGCCATGTTGACCCTGATTCTTGGGGGATTGGGCGCATTGGCTGCAAAGCGTCTTTTAGAGCTGATTGCTTACTTAACAGTGGCATCCGTTGGCATGATCTTGATGGCCTATTCAATTGGTAATCAAGCATCATTCTCAGGGGCCTTGTTTTATATGGTCCACAGCACCTTAATTTCAGCGACACTCTTTTTGCTAGCAGAGATGATCGGACAGGCGAGGGGATCTATTGAGGAAAAACTTCAAACAGGGCCACTCATGAAGCAGGGAGTTGCCTTGGGAATTGCCGTTCTGATTGCTGGTGCAATTGCAATTGGTCTACCCCTGTCATCTGGCTTCTTAGCAAAGCTAATGATTTTGCAAAGCGCCACACTGAATACACACATGCCGATGATCTGGACAATCATCTTGTTAGCAAGTTTTATTGGCTTAATTGGTTTATCTCGGGCCGGCAGCACCTTGTTCTGGAAAACATCCCACGAATATGCCGCTGACGCACGTTCTCCAGGTTTTGGCCAGTGGTTGCCGATTCTTTTCTTGCTCGGCGCAAGTTTATTGATGGTGGTTTATGCGGCTCCCTTAAAGCAAATAACCGATCAAACAGCTGCGCAAATGAAGGCGCCTCAAACCTACATTGAAGCAGTAATTGGCCAAACTGCCGATCGCGCACCTCGAGCGTTACCACGGGAGTCAAGACCATGAAGCGTTGGTTACCCCACCCAGTTCTATCGATCCTGCTTTTTATTACATGGCTACTTTTATCTGCTGATCTCTCGTTAGCGCATATTGTGTTGGCGGCCATCTTGGCGTGGGCTATTCCTTACGTATGCAGGTCATTTTTAGCGGGGCTGCCCCCCATTAAAAATCCTTTGGCAGCGTTACGTCTTCTTTTTGTGGTGACCTACGATATTGTGGTGGCAAATGTGGTGGTGGCGCGGCTCATATTGGGATCCACTAAAAAACTCAGACCGCTCTTTGTAGAAATGCCAATTGCACTGACCCAGCCTATGTCGATTTCACTGCTGGCAAGCATTATTACTATGACCCCGGGTACGGTATCCGCTGAGCTCACGGATGACAATCATGTCTTAATTATTCATGCTCTTGACTGTGCAGACCCAAGTGCACTGATTGCTGATATTCAGAATCGATACGAAAAACCTCTTATGGAGATTTTTGGATGCTAGATCTTTCCATCAAAATTACCTTGGTTGTCATTGCTCTATCGATGGGCATTACGGTGTATCGTCTGATTAAGGGGCCGGATGCACCGGATCGTATTTTGGCACTCGATACCTTGTATGTCTCGGCTGTAGCGCTTTTAATCGTTCTGGGTATTTATGACGATAGCCCTATTTATTTTGAAGCCGCATTATTAATTGCCTTAATGGGTTTTGTGGGTACGGTTGCGCTATCGCGCTATCTAGCCCGTGGCGATGTGATGGACTAATCGGGGTGCATACCATGCTTGAACTAATTACTTCGGTCTTATTACTTATCGGTGCCTTCTTTATTTTTGTTGGCTCCTTAGGATTATTGCGTTTGCCCGATTTCTTTATGCGCTTGCATGCACCCACTAAAGCATCAACCCTTGGGGTGGGTGGAGTTCTGCTTGCATCTATGGCCTATGCCCTAAAAGACGGTCTGCTTATTCACGAGTTGATCATCACCTTGTTTGTATTTCTGACTGCCCCTGTAAGCGCTCATCTCCTGGCACAGGCTGCATTACGCCTGCGTCTCTACTCGAAAGCAAAGCTACCAGATTAATAATCGAATTAATTGGTAGACCGTGGCGGAATCCGACGCCACAGATAGATCACCCAGATAGTACAGAGTAGGTAGAGCCCCAAAAAGAATGCGGGCGGTAAATCCCAGTAGAGCAGTTGATTAAGTTGGTAAGCCCAGAAAGACTCTGGGGCGTTTGTTTCTCGAAGCCAGGCTTCCAAAACGGTTAAAGGGCAGGTGATGGCAAATACTGCCTCAATCGCAACAAAGAGCATGAGACCCGCATGAATCTGCCGAAAGCGACGATTACGAATCCATGACCAGGAATAAATAAATCCAAGCGGAATGAGCAGCAAGCCCAGGGTAATAAAGAGGGCTATGAAAAAGTGAAGAACTAAAACAATATCTGCAAGCGATGTCATCAATAAAAATGCTTACTTGTTCAATCGTTTTTAATAGATTAACTTAGAGATTAGCTTTTGAATTGTAGACTTTTCTTGACTTGGCCGTATCAATTTTCGTAGCTGTTTAACTTGCTCTCGAAGTTTCTTGTAGAACAATTGATCTGTTTCTGCGCGAAGCAGAAGTCTGGCTAGGGCTTTTTCATTGCCAACCGGAAAATATCCTAAATAATCTTTCCCAAGCAGCCCGCAATTGCCTGCTATCTTGGAGGCAAGTATTGGAATACCTGCTGCAATTGCCTCAGAAACTACATGAGCACCACCCTCCATGCGACTGGAGATAACAATGACGTGACTGCGCGCCAGGGTTCTTAGTGTTGTCTGATGACTCACCATGCCTTGCCAGGTATAGCGATCATGTTGTTTGGTAGCTTGCAATGCGATTTTTTCCATCTCCCCACTCATGGCCATCCCTAAGTGTTGAATGGTAATTTGACTATCACTATGTAAGTAGGGTAGCGCACGTACGATGCAAAAGGGATCTTTCTCAGGGCGAAGATGCCCAATCACACTCACACTGAATTCATCATTGGGCTTCTGCTGCTTAGGTATCTGCGGCGCCGACTGATGAATGACTGTTGCTTTATGACGCCATTTTGCGGGGATGATTCGTAATGCCTCTGTTTGTAAAACCACCAATCCATCTGCTAATGCCAGCGACTCATGAACCTCTGAGTGGTTTGCCATATCCCGGTGCAGATCGGTGCCTGTCAGAATCAGAATTAAAGGGCGATTAGGGTATGCGAGCTTAAACGCATCAATTGATGCATGACTTCGGTAGGCATGTAAGGCAATCAAGAGGTCGGTATCTTTTCCAGACCAAGATTCAGTAATAGGGACGCGGTAGCCAAGCTGTCTTAAAAAACCTTGCCATCGTTTGGCGGTCACACGATTACCGTGCAAGCTCCCAGGTGGAGCTGGGGTGACGATTTCGATACGACGCATATTTAAGAGCTGCCCTTTGAAATACGATTCAGAAAAATAAGCCCCAATACAGGACCCGGTAGCAATAGCCATGTAATGTAGTGATCCATGATGGGTAACACCAGGGTACTAATTTGAATAGAGATCATCGTGATGGTGAAACCAATCGCATTTTGAATCGTCAGCGCAGTGCCGACGATTTCAGGAGGACATGCTTGAGCTGATAGGGCAGAGAACTGTGGCGAGTCAGCGATGACGCTCATCCCCCAAATAAGCCAAAACAGAATTTGTAGCCATAACGGTAGCCCAGTGATCCATGGATATAGCAGACAACAGAGACCGGACAGTGCCAGGGCAGTTGAGGCAACCTTTATGCCACCCATCGATTTGCTAAGCTGCCCTCCAAGGAAACAGCCAAGTGCTCCAACACCGATCACCGAAAATGCCAACCCAGATAAATCCAGGGGGTTTTGAATTGGATATGTGCTGGCAATCAGAAATGGTACCAGCGCCCAAAAGGCATAGAGCTCCCACATATGACCAAAATAGCCAAAGGCGGAGCGACGGTATTCGGGGATTGCAAAGAGCTGACGAAAGCCACTGAGTTTCACTCGTGAGGAATTGCCCAATTTGAGATGAGGGCCATCGCCAAGCCAAAAAATAATTGCCATCGCAATGACGGCTAGGAAGGAGGAGAACAGAATCACTTCTTGCCAGGGCCAATCTACACCGAAGTAGCGTGTGGCATGCGGGATGGCCGTTCCCAGCGTTAGCATGCCAACTAGTTGAGCAATGCGTGATGATGCCTTCTGAGGATCCCAGGTCATGATCAGTTTCATACCGATAGGGTAGATGCCTGCTAAACAAATCCCAACTAAGAAACGCAGTGCAGAACCTATCCAAATGCTATCAGCTAATACCGCAAATGCGGTATTAAACAATGCCCCAAGTAGGGCACAGGCTGCAAAAAGATGGCTGGGCTTAAACCGATCCGCAATACCGCTGAGGGCGAATGCTAGAGTACCGGCTACGAACCCAAATTGCACAGCATTGGTTAGTATGCCAATGCCGGCAAGATTAATATTCCATGAATCAATCAAATTATCAGCCACTCCATTGATGGAGAACCACAAAGAAGTTCCCATTAGCTCGGCAATCACAATCAATAGTGAGGCCAAATTGGGGCTAATCGATCGAGACGGTTTCGTAATATTCAATTGAGTTAAAAAATTAGGGTAGCAAAGCCACCCCAATATGGTACTGCGTAATTCTGAATAGAAACTATCTAGATCACATAACTCATACGAGACTTGTATCAGCATAAAGCGGAGCCTTGTGAATCTCCGCTGGCTTGATACAGAATGCATCGACCGATGGGTTATTTGATTCAGCCCGTTCCTGATAATTGCGATCCAGTTGATATTGTTCTTCTAGGGCATCGAGCATTTCCTCAATCTGGGCTTTTAAGCTGAGAGGCAGTTCCGGACATTGATTGAGAGCGTGCAAGGAAATAGTGGTTTGCTCGGCAAGCACAGAGCAGCGTGTTCTAGAGAGTTCCATTACCTTTGCAAGCGCGCCCATGAGTAAAACAGTATGCTGGGAATTCATCATCGCATCCTTATTGATAATCATTCTCATTTATAGTATCATATGAATAGATAGAAAGGAATACAAGAATGATTGAAAAAAATAGTATTCAGCCAAAAGATCGGGCGATTTTGGCCATGGGCCTACTGACAATTACTGGATGCATTCTTTTATGGATTGCAATCTAGGCTGAATGGATCTTGATATGACTGGAGAAGAAGAAACATTAAAACCATCGGCGCAGATATCAAGAAATGATATGTGGGTATACCGCAGCGAAGAGCTGTTTGGTTCGAAGAGCGCGATTCAGATTAACCATCATGGTGTGATTTACACCTTACGAATTACTCAATTAGGTAAATTGATCTTAACCAAGTGAAATGAATTCAGGACAGTTGCTGCGTTCGTCTTCATTCAAGATTACTCTAGCGGTATGCATGGGACATGCCATGCTAATTGGATGGATGATGACTGCCATAGCTAATCATCAGCCTGAGTCGCCTACCATCCTTTATGGGCACTTGGTTGAGCGCGAGTCGAATACGATTCATAAAACAGTAATTTCGCCAATTCATGCAAAGCAAGATCCGATTAATCAGCTGAATACACTGACTATTGAGAGCAGCCATGGGCTCATAACCAGTCAACAGCCAGATAGCAGACACTCGAACGTGTCATCTGCACCCATATCCTTGCCATCCGCTGCTGACCCTAGGTTCAATAACCCAAAGCCGCCGTATCCGATCGCTAGTCGAGAAAATGGGGAGGAGGGCAGGGTATGGCTTTCACTATGCGTATCTGAGGATGGTGCTATCAGCCGCTTGCAATTAGCTCAATCGTCTGGTCATCCGGCGCTCGATCGTTCGGCCTTGAATACGGTGACTCACTGGAAATTTCATCCGGCTCGCCAAAATGGTGCCGCCATTCCTTACTGTTATCGATTGCCTATCATCTTTGTATTGACTTAATTTCCATATACGTAATATTGTCAATAGCACTTGACAATGAGAATCATTCTCATTAAAGTAGAGATACGTTTAAACGAGAAAACGATTATGTAAACGTCACAGCCCGCCGTCGCTAGCTAGTGTCATCAAATTCTAGCGAGTATGAATCTAAGAAAACACCCATTTGCGGCTATAGCAGCCATCACCATGGCGAGTATTGCTATAAGTGCCCATAGTCAGACAGTTACAACCGAAGATGGAAGACCTATTGAACAATCCCGTGGTGAGCGGGGCGAGGTGGATGTCATTCTGAAAGAGGTTACCGTGACATCGACTCGGTCCTCTCGGAAGGTGGATAACGTACCCAATGTCGTCACCGTAACAACGGCCGAAGAAATCCAAGAAAAGGGCGACCGAAATATTAAAGACCTATTTAATAACTCGGTCGATGTTACGGTTCCCCAGCAAACACAACGATTTAGTCTGGCGATCGGAGCCCAGGGTCGGGCAGGAAATGAGAGTATCAATATTCGTGGTCTGCAGGGCAATAATGTTTTACTACTTGTGGATGGGATTCGGGTGCCCAATACCTTCTCGTTTGGGGCCCTATCGGTCGGGCGAGGAAACTTTCTGGATGTTGATGGGTTTCGTCGTGTCGAGGTAGTACGCGGCCCATCGTCAACTCAGTATGGTAGTGATGGCCTTGCTGGGATTGTGAACTTTCAGACCTTTAATCCAAGTGATTTCATCAAAAAAGGTGAGACTCAAGGCGGATTTGCTCGTACCGGCTACTCGAGCGTTGATACATCTTCGAATACGACATTTGGCTATGCTGGTATTCAGGACCATTTGAAAGGGATGGTGCTTGGAAACTTTCAGGCTGGCCATCAATATCAAAACCAGGGATTTAATTACTCAACCGGTATCACCAGAACGGCTCCCAACCCAGCGGATTACTCCAATTGGTATGTTCTGACCAAGGGATTTGCCCAAATCGATCGCAATCAAAAACTGGGCATTACCTATGAGTCTCAAAACGTCACGCAAAACGTGAATAACTTATCGGATTTGGGAACTGGCGGGGGCTGGATTTTGTTTAGTGGCCCGGGTGGATTTACCTATAACAATGTCGTGACATCCACCACGCAAGATAAAACAACTCGTAATCGTGTCTCGGGTGAATACGACTTTAAGGACAGTGGGGCGTTGTATGTTCAAAAAGCCAATGTCATGGTGTATTACCAAGATGCAGATGTCACTCAAAATTCCTACCAGCAGCAAGTTGGTAATCCACGTCTCTCACCATGGCGCAGCCGCAATAACACTTATAGTCAAGATACTTTTGGCATCAATACCACCTTAGAGAGCAATACCACCAGTATCGTCAATCAGCGACTGACCTATGGGTTTGATTGGAGTTCCTCACGTATCTCGAGTCAACTCAATGCGGCGGGCAATGGAAGCTCAATTACGCCCGCACCCAAATCAACTTACAACCTAGGCGGCGCGTTTTTGCAAAGTGAAATGGAATTCAATCAAGTGAGTGTGATTCCAGCACTTCGCTATGACAGTTACTCGATTACACCGGTTACTGGTTCATTGCCATCGAACTCCGGATCAGCGGTCTCGCCTCGCATCGGAGCGATTTGGAACATTACACGGGAGTTTCGTCCATTTGCAAACTGGGGTACTGGATTTACAGCGCCCACACCAGATCAAACACTTTCCTATTTTGCTGGGAGTGGCTACACCAACATACCCAATCCTAATCTAAAGCCGCAAACTGGTAATGGCTTTGAGGTCGGCGCTCGCGGTCAGTTGGATCGGTTTCGGTATCAAGTATCGGGATATGCAAACTATTACAAAGACTTTATCTCTCAGGTGAATTACCTTGGATCATATAACGGTAGTGCACCGCAAACCCTATACCAGTATCAAAACTTATCCAAGGTCAATATTTGGGGTTGGGACGTTAGGACCGATTGGGCGTTTGCGAAGGGTTGGCAGGTGAATGCAGCAATGGCCTATAGCTATGGTGAGCAAACCCAAAATGGTATTTCAGCACCGCTAAATACGATTCAACCTTTGCGCGCCATTGCAGGATTGCGGTATGACGCTAGTACTTGGGGAGCGTTTGCCAATGTCATTTGGAATCAGGGTAAATCTGCCGATCGTGTCAACTTTAATAACGCTACCGGTGGTACAGCCAATCAATTTTTGTCGCCCACATCGACCGTTTTAAATCTGACCGGCTACTGGAAGCCCCTTAAAAAACTCACGATTAATGCCAATCTCAATAATGTCTTTAACACCACCTATTGGAACTGGTCTGATGTACAGGGCTCAGTCTTAACTCAAAACCGAGCATCGGCTGGCGGATTTTCGCGGTACAACGCCCAAGCTGCTCAACAATCCGCCACGGCAGCGCCGCGGAACTGGCAAATCTCAGCTCGTTATGACTTTTAAGGAGGCATCATGAAGCCGACTATTCATCGTATTCATCAATCCTTTATCACCTTGCGCAAAGAGGGACGCTTACGGCATCGAGAAATTGCTGAGAAGCTGACTATTTCTGAGGGAGAGTTGATTGCCGCTCACGTTGGACTTGGTGCTACGGCAGCTAAAGGCTTAAGAGCAATTCGTCTGGATGCTAATTGGCCTGCGCTGATAGCCTCGATTGAGTCGATTGGGGAGGTCATGGCTCTCACCCGTAACGAAGCCTGCGTCCATGAAAAAATTGGTCAATACCGTCACGTGAGTCAGGAGGGATCGGTAGGTCTAGTCGTGGGTGAGATTGACTTGCGGATCTTTTATCAACATTGGTTTGCTGGGTTTGCAGTCATTGAGAGTGGTTCTCAGGGGGAGCGGCGTAGCTTGCAATTCTTTGATGCGCAGGGACAGGCGATTCATAAGGTTCATCTGAAGCCACAGAGTGATGTGTCAGAATTTGACGCAATCGTTTCATTGTTTGCGACCCCTCAACAAGAGCCTGGTCTTGAGGTATCAAAGCTCAAGGCAAAGCCAACCCCAGCTCCATATACAGAGATCGATCGCGCCGGATTCTGGCAGGCATGGAGAGATCTCAAGGATACCCATGATTTTTATCCGCTCTTACGAAAATACACACTCACACGTACTCAGGCACTTCGTTTGGCAGAGCCAGAGTTTGTTCGGGAGCTTTCTAAAGACTGCCTACGATCAATGTTGCAGGGTGCAGCACAGACTAAAACCCCCATCATGGTTTTTGTTGGCAATCCTGGAATGATTCAGATTCATTCGGGACCCATTGATCGGATCATTGAGCAAGGGTCTTGGATCAATGTGATGGATCCCCGCTTTAATTTGCACCTTCGTCAGGATCTGATTGAGCGTGCCTGGATTGTTCGTAAGCCAACTGTCGATGGCATTGTTACCTCCATTGAGTTTTTTGATCAGAGCGGTGAGGCCATTGCAATGTTTTTTGGAGAGCGCAAGCCCGGTAAAGCTGAACTTGCATCCTGGCGAGATCTGGTAACCCAGATTGAGGGTGAACATGGATTAATGGAGGTCTGCCAATGAATGATCTTAGTCATACAGGGCGCCGTCGTTTTCTGTGCGCAATGGCAGCCATCCAGATGGCATGGCTTGGGAAGCCGGCTTGGGCAGAGCGAACTCAAGCTACCCTAGGTCGCCAACGTCTAATTTGCATTGGATCGGCAGTTACAGAAATTGTGTATGCACTAAATGCTAGTAATTTGATTGTGGGAGTTGATACGACCTCGATTTATCCGGATGCCGCACGCACGTTACCCAGTGTTGGCTATTCAAGAACCTTATCGGCAGAGGGCGTTTTATCGCTATCCCCAACCCAAATCTTATGTACCGAGGATGCCGGACCTCCGGTAGTTATTCGCCAGATTCAAGATGCCGGGATTCCGATACGGCTTTTGCCCGCTCATCACACCTTTTACGGTGTCTGTGATCGTGTGATTGCGATTGGTCAAACAATCCATCGGCAAGCTCAAGCGGATCAATTGAAGTTCCAGTTGGAGCAGCAGTGGATCACTTTAGAGCGCGAGTTGAAAGCAAAACCCTTTGTAAATCCTGCCCCACGGGTGCTTTACATTCATTCCATGAATCCATCCCAGGTCATGGTCTCAGGTCAAGATACGAATGCCAATGCCATGATCACTTACGCTGGCTTACGAAATGCACTCTATGGATTCAAAGGCTATAAACCGCTGACCCCAGAGGCTGTTATTGCAGCCAATCCCGATTTAATTCTGGTCACAGATCAAGGACTGCAAGCGATTGGCGGACGTAGTCAGCTTGCGCACCTGCCCGGTATGGAAAGAACGAAAGCGATTATTCGTCAGAAAGTTATTTCAATGGATGCTGTTTATTTATTAGGGTTTGGTCCACGAATGCCGGATGCAGTATTAACGCTTCATCGTCAGGCACGCATCTTGTTGGGATGAGACAGGCCGTCAGTCCACTTGACTACTCAGCCTGGGGTGCGAGGCTTGGGTTACTTCTTATAGGGGTAACTGCATTTCTAATCGCAGTGAACTTAGGTGCTGTGGATATTCATGGTTTGGACTGGTTGCAAGTTTTTAATCCACAGAATGGTTATGAGGGTGCCAGTTATGTGCTTTGGAACATTCGGATCCCGCGCGCCTTATTAGCAATTTCGGTTGGCGCAGCACTCGGCATTGCAGGCGCTCTTGCACAAAGCTTATTTCGTAACCCCTTGGCCGATCCAGGTCTATTGGGAGTTTCTGCTGGGTCTAGTT
>JACCDV010074630.1_pt1 | contig 15096 bp, 13 predicted proteins | sample 7446131 | NCBI WGS metagenome assembly JACCDV01 (sample SAMN15323448, study PRJNA562643) | freshwater metagenome | isolation source: river surface water | place: USA:Blue River Watershed | collected 2017-08-17 | reverse complement strand
ATGGCTCTTTTGGAAGAGGAAGAGCTGATCGTCGCCCCCCACACCAGCGCTGGCCGGATACCAACTGAAAAGGGTTATCGACTATTCGTCGACAAACTTGCAGATTTGAAGCCGTTGTCGACCGGCGAAAAGGCCGCTATCGAAGGCTTCCTCGCGGGCGCGAACGATCTCGATGAGATTGTTGAACGCAGTGCCCGTCAACTAGCCATGCTGACCAACTCGCTGGCTTTGGTGCAGTACCCCTCGCTAGGCAAGTCAACGGTTCGTCACATCGAGCTGATCCCAATCGGTAGCAGTCGACTTCTGCTGATGTTAATCACCGACTCGGGCAGGGTGCAGCAGTTGCAAATTGAGGCCTCGGGCGTGCAGGAGGATTTGGTTCAAGAACTTCGTGGCCGCCTGAACGGAATGCTCTCTGGCTCTGCTCTAGCAGACGTCAAGGGCAAGCTCAATGCTCTGGATGCCGAGTTTGCGCTTGATCGCAGGCCGCTGGTGGTTCAGGTGGTTCAGTCATTGCAATCGCTAGTTGACGCCAACCGACAGGAAAAGCTGACTGTTTCTGGAGCAGCAAACCTTGCGAAGCAGGAGCAGGACTTCTCCGGGGAGCTTTCCCTGGTCTTGGAGGCCATCGAAGAGCAGGTGGTGCTGTTGAAGCTGCTCGATGAGCTTCACAGCGATCAGCACGGCGTTGGGCTTCGAATCGGTTCTGAGATCGGCGTGGAGGGTCTCAAGAGCGCGTCAATCATGGTGACTGGGTACGAAAACCGCGGAACCGAGGTTGCCAAACTTGGCGTGCTGGGGCCAACCCGCATGGACTATTCGGGAAACATTGCATCGGTTCGTGCGGTTGCACGTTACCTGTCAAGAATTTTGGAGGCTAACGCTTGAGCGATCATTACGAGGTCTTGGCTGTCTCTCGCAATGCGAGTGAAGATGAAATCAAGAAGGCTTATCGGAAGCTAGCCCGCGAGCTGCACCCAGATATAAACCCGGACCCGAAAGCCTCAGAGCGCTTCAAGTTGGTCACTCATGCCTATGAAGTGCTCTCCGACCCGCAGCAGCGGGCAAGTTACGACCGGGGTGGGGATGCTGGATTTGGGCTAGGCGATATCTTCGAGTCATTCTTCGGTGGCGGGGGGTCCCGTGGACCGCAATCTAGGGCGCAGCGAGGTCAAGACGCGCTTTTGCGAGTCGACCTGGAGCTCTCCGAGGCGGTTTTTGGGGCGGAAAAGACGCTTACCATCGACACCGCGATTTTGTGCGAGACCTGCTCGGGTAGTTGCTGTAAACCCGGCACCAGTGTTCGCATCTGTGACATTTGCCGTGGTTCCGGTCAAATTCAGCGCCAGGTTCAATCATTCATGGGAGTCATGGTTACCACCTCGCCTTGTGGCTCATGTCGCGGCACCGGCGAGGTAATCCCAGACCCTTGCATCACCTGCCGAGGCCAGGGAAGAGTTAGATCCAAGCGTGATCTAAACCTAGACATCCCGGCCGGTGTTGCCGATGGCATGAGGCTTCACCTTGCGGGTCAGGGGGAAGTTGGTTTTGCCGGTGGCCCCGCGGGAGATATTTACCTGGAGGTTTCGGTTAGACCTCACGCGATCTTCGGGCGGGATGGTGATGACCTAGTAGCTCAGCTCGAGGTTCCGGTCGCGGATGCAGCACTTGGTTTCGAGATCGAGATTGAGTCGCTCGATGGCGCCGTGAAGGTTGAATCCAAGCCCGGTGCTCAGCATGGCGATGTCATCACTCTCAAAGGGCTCGGTGCTGCTCGAATTCGTGGCAAGGGTCGCGGAGACCTCCGCCTGGAACTCAAAGTTTTGACCCCTACCCGCTTGGATGGCAAAGGGAAAGACATCTTCAAAAAACTACGCGAGCTACATCGCGATGATGTCCCAAGGCTGGGTTCCAGAAGAGTCCGGGGTCGCTTCTAGTGCACTGGCTGTATGACCCGAGGCTTCAGGGCGACAGCTCCGAACTGCCAGATGGCGAAGCTGTGCATGCGAAATCGCTTCGGCTTCGAATTGGTGAGCAAGTATGCATCACAAACGGAAACGGGCTTGTTGCGACGGCAGAGATGACGGGCGAGCGAAGCTACCAGATTGTGCAGTCGAGTGAGCTTTCGCGAAGCACTCCGCAGTTTCACCTAATCCAAGCTCTCGCTAAAGGTGATCGGGATGAGCTCGCCATGCAAACTTGCGTTGAGCTTGGTCTGTCCAGTGTGACGCCTTGGAGCTCGGAGCGCTCGATCGTTCGTTGGGACGGTAAGGAAGCAAAAAACCAAGCCCGCTGGCAGCAAATTGCAATCGAAGCTATGAAACAGTCTCAGCAGGCATTTTTGTGCGAGGTAAAACCGTTGGTAACCACGAAGCAGATTTCGGCACAGGGCACCGCACTGGTTTTAGATCCAAAAGCCGAAACTTCTTTGAATGACTTTTTACCCATGCAGTCGGATGTCACTTTGGTGGTTGGGCCCGAGGGTGGTATTTCCGAGCCTGAGTTTGAGCTCCTGGAAGCCAAAGGTTTTCAGCGCGTGCGACTTGGCAACACCGTGCTTAGGACTTCAAGTGCCGGACCTGCTGCCATTGCGGCGCTGCAATTCGCATCCGGGCTCTGGGTCTAAGACTTAGGATTGGGTTTGGAGGATTAGTTGGACTGTATTTTTTGCAAAATCATCAGCGGTGAATTTGGCACCGAATTTATTGCCGAAAATCAGCATGCGGTGGCATTTCTGGACATCAACCCACAGGCCAAGGTCCACATCCTGGTGGTGCCAAAGAATCACACCTCCAACATCTCGGAGCTGGACTCGGTTGAAATCCTTGGCAGTCTGTTCGAGCTGATTCGCAAGGTGGCAGCTGATAGGACCGATGGTCAATTCCGCCTGCAGTTCAACACCGGCTCTCGTGAGGGTCAGTCTGTTTTTCACACCCACGCCCACATTCTCAGTGCGGTTGGCAAGTAGTGGCTCAAAAGACCTTCGAGATTACTCACGTATCGCCATTTGACCTGCTCGGCGCTGAAGATAGGTTGGCTAGGCGACTAGAGCGCGAGTTTTTGGGTTTGAAGATTCAAAACCGAGGCAGCTCTTACATGCTCGATGGCAGTGACGAACAAATCAAGAGTGCTGAGCGTATCCTTCGGGAGCTGGCCGATCTAATTTCACAGGGCATTGTTCCAGATGAACGCTCGGTGGTTGAAAGTGTTCGAATCCTGGAGCATAATCCGCTCGAAGTGCCATCAAAAGTGCTTGGCACCGGAGCTATTAACACCCCGGGCAAGACCGTTCGCGCCAAGACCATTGGGCAAAAGCAGTATCTCGAGGCCATCGACGAGCACACCATCACCTTTGGAATTGGCCCTGCTGGAACTGGAAAGACATACCTAGCCGTCGCCAAGGCGGTAGCCGCCTTGTACGGCAAGCAAGTTATTCGAATCATCCTCACCCGTCCGGCTGTTGAGGCTGGAGAGCGGTTGGGCTTTTTGCCTGGCACGCTGAGCGAGAAGATTGACCCATACCTCAGGCCGCTGTTTGATGCGCTTCAAGAGATGCTTGAGCCCGAGGCGACTCACCGGCTTATCGAAGCTGGAGTGATTGAAGTCGCGCCGCTGGCATACATGCGCGGAAGAACCTTGAACGATTCCTTCATCATTCTCGATGAAGCACAGAACACCACCGCGGAGCAGATGAAGATGTTCCTGACCCGTTTGGGCTTCAACTCCAAAATGGTCATCACCGGAGACACCACGCAGATTGACTTGCCATTTGGAAAATCTGGACTGAAGGTCGCAACAGACATTCTTAGCGGGGTTGAGGGGCTGCACATTGCTAGCCTGAGCAGTAAAGATGTGGTTCGACACGAACTGGTCACCCGCATAGTAGAGGCATACGACAGGAGCAACATTGAGCATTGAGATTTCCAACGAGTCGGAAATCGGCATTGATGTTGACCGAGTGCAGGCCCTGGCGGTTTCGGTGCGTGACGCTTTGAAACTTCACCCAATGGTTGATGTCGGAATCATCTTTGTTGATGAAGCGCCGATGACCGACCTCCACATCAAGTGGATGGACGAACCTGGTCCAACCGACGTACTCAGTTTCCCCATGGATGAACTAAGGCCCGGCTCAGATCTCGTGCCGTCGCCCGAGGGGGTTTTGGGGGACATCGTGGTTTGCCCTCAGGTCGCTGCCAAGCAGGCTGAAACCGCAGGTCATGAAATGATCAACGAAATTTTGCTGCTGGTCACTCACGGCATGCTGCATCTTGTCGGTTTTGATCACGCCGAACCTGAAGAAGAAAAAGAAATGTTTGGATTACAGCGCGAGCTGCTTGAGAAGTTCTACGCGGGTGAATCCGGCAATGCTTGAGTTTTTGCTTGGGTTCTTGATTCTGGTTTTAGTCTCGCTGCTGTCGGTTGTTCAGGGTCACCTGCAAACCCTTGAGGACGAAAGATCCAGCGCTATTTCGATAGCGCGAACTTCTCTGCTGGTTGTTTTGGCCGCCAGTTGGCTGGCTCTGGTATCAGCTGCGGCACCTTTCGCAATGGTGCTGTCGATTGCTCTTCTATTGATTTGGCTTATCCAGCAGCTGGTCGGTCGCGCTCTGAGCAAGGGCAAGTTCGGTGAATCTTTGACCATGAGGTTTGAACCGTTCGTGGCTTTTTGGTCCAAGCTCGCCACGCCATTGAGGCTCTCAATCCCAGAGGTTGTCGAGGAGTACGAGGCGGAGCTGATTGAGTCCGTTGAAGACTTCTCGGAGACCGTGGTGCGCGAGGTGATGGTTCCGCGCGTCGACATGGAGATTGTCAACGCTGATGATTCATTAGAAAAAGCGCTGGCAGTCTTTATCTCAACCGGCTACTCAAGATTGCCCGTTATCGGTGAGGACGTCGATGACGTGGTCGGAGTGCTGTATTTGAAGGACCTTGCCCGTTACACCCACCAGGACCCGGGTCTTTTGGCAACCACGAGCTCTCGGGAGGCCAGCCGAAAGGCGCTATTTACACCGGAGACAATTTCAGTTGCCCAATTGCTAAGGCAAATGCAAAAGTCAGGCACCCAGATCGCAATCGTCTCAGATGAATACGGCGGAGTTGCCGGTATTGCCACCATTGAGGATTTGCTCGAGGAAATCGTCGGTGAGATTAGCGATGAGCATGACCGTGAAACCGAAGACATTGTTTTGGTGGGCGATGATCTCTATCGAGTAAACCCAAGGGTTACCTTGGATGAGATTTCCGAGAAGTGCGAAATTGAGATTGAAGACGAAGACGTTGACACCGTTGGCGGGTTACTCATCAAGGGCCTTGGTGAATTACCAAAGGGTGGCGAGGTGGTTGAGATCTCCGGCATTCAAATCACGGCCGAGCGCGTCGATGCCAAGCGTGGTCGAATCTTGAGTGTCTTAGTTAGAAAGCTTGAGCAAAACGATGACTGAATATAGGGCGGGATTCGTCTCTTTCGTGGGCCGTCCAAATGTTGGCAAATCGACTTTGATGAATGCCATCGTTGGACAGAAATTTGCCATCACCAGCTCAAAGCCGCAGACCACACGTAAGGCTATCCGCGCCATTCTAAATCGCGAGCATGGCCAGTTGATAATTGTCGATTTGCCAGGTGTGCATCGTCCCAGGACCCTATTGGGCCAGCGACTGAACGATCTGGTCACCTCAACTCTCACGGATGTAGACGTGATCGCCTTTTGCTCGCCCGCTAACGAGCGAATCGGGCCGGGTGATAAGCACATCGTTGCTGACCTCGAGCGCTTTCCTCGCTCGAAGAAGATTGCAATCGTGACCAAAGTTGACACGGTCTCCAAAGAGCGTTTGGCGGAGCACCTCATGGCCGTGCAGGAACTAGCAAACTGGGCAGAAATTGTTCCCGTTTCAGGCCTCAAGGGCCTACAGGTTGAGCTGCTCACCGAACTGCTGATCAAGCAGCTCCCTGAGAGTCCGCAGCTTTACCCTGAGGATATCGAAACTGATGAATCAGAAGATGGCTTGATCTGCGAACTGGTGCGCGAAGCTGCCCTGGAGCTAGTTGAGGATGAGCTACCGCACTCACTTGCAGTGACTCTTGACGAGATCGTGCAGGGTGAGGACAAACCCAACATTCACGTAAGTCTGTGGGTCGAGCGCGATAGCCAGAAGGGCATCGTAATTGGCAAGTCCGGCTCGATGCTAAAACGCATCGGTTCGGAGGCCAGAGCTCAAATTCAAAACCTGCTTGGCTACCCGGTTCATCTTTCCATCCAGGTCAGAGTTGCTCCGGATTGGCAGCGCAACCCCAAACAACTAGGCAAACTCGGCTTCTAGTGCTAGATTTTGGCTATGCGTTTCGCTCTCCTGCTTAGCGGCCGCGACGAGGCCTAGTTCGGCCCACTCTCGTCGCGGAGCCTTCGTGCGGCCACCAAAATTTTTAGGCGGGAGCGAAAAATGGAAAATAATCAACAACCTTCAAAGATGCCTTTTAGGCGCTACAAGCCATTTCACGAGCAGGTAAAGGTTGAGCTGGCCGACAGAACCTGGCCGGATAAGCGCATTGAGAAAGCACCGCGCTGGTGTGCAGTGGATCTGCGCGATGGCAACCAGGCGCTAATTGATCCAATGAGCCCAGAGCGCAAGCTCGAGATGTTCAAGCTGTTGGTGAACATGGGATACAAGGAGATCGAAGTTGGTTTCCCTTCTGCTTCTCAGACCGATTTCGATTTCGTGCGAATTTTGATTGACGACAATCACATTCCGGATGACGTCACAATTCAGGTTCTAACCCAGGCCAGAGATCACCTGATCGAGCGCACCTATGAGGCAATTGCTGGAGCCAAGCGAGCTATCGTGCATTTCTATAACTCGACCTCCATCCTGCAGCGCAGGGTGGTATTCGGCCAGGACAAAGAGGGCATCAAGCAGATCGCGCTCTCCGCTGCTCGCAAGTGCTTAGAGCTTGAGGCAACAATTCCTCAAACTCAGGTCTTTTACGAGTACTCTCCCGAGTCTTACACCGGCACCGAGTTGGAATATGCCGTTGAGGTTTGTAACGCGGTTGCGGAGGTTATTAAACCGACCCCAGAGCGCAAGCTGATCATCAACCTTCCGGCCACCGTTGAAATGGCAACTCCAAACGTCTACGCCGATTCGATCGAGTGGATGTCTCGCCACCTGAGCCCTCGCGAGAGCATCTTGCTTTCGCTGCACCCGCACAACGACCGCGGCACCGCTGTTGCAGCGGCGGAACTTGGTTACTTGGCTGGTGCCGATCGTATCGAAGGCTGCCTATTTGGCAACGGAGAGCGCACTGGAAACGTTGACTTGGTGACCCTTGGTCTTAACCTCTTCAGCCAGGGCATTGACCCGCAGATCGATTTTTCTGACATTGACCAGATCAAGCGGACAGTTGAGTATTGCAACCAGCTACCTGTTCCAGAGCGTTCACCTTACGGTGGCGATTTGGTTTACACCGCATTCTCGGGCAGTCACCAGGATGCCATCAAGAAGGGCTTTGAGCACCTTGCGAAGGATGCGGCCGCGGCAGGCATTGCGGTGGATGATTACACCTGGGGTGTGCCATACCTTCCTATCGACCCGAAGGACGTGGGTCGCAGCTACGAGGCCGTTATTCGTGTCAACTCGCAGTCTGGTAAGGGGGGAGTGGCCTATCTATTGAAAACCGACCACAACCTTGAGCTTCCTAGAAAACTGCAGATCGAATTCTCTCGTGTTGTGCAAGAACACACCGACAGCCAAGGTGGTGAAGTCACCAGCGATAAGCTCTGGGAGATCTTCCAGGACGAATATCTTCCAAGCCAAGATGTGACCAATAAGTGGGGTCGTTTCGAACTAAAGCGCATGCGCACCGAGAGCGAAATGGATGGCGTGGTAAACCTTTCTGTCATTTTGCGTGATGGCAGCTCTGAGATTTCGCTTTCTGGAACCGGCAATGGTCCGATTTCAGCATTTATCGATGTGCTTGGTAAGCAGGGCGTGGCCGTCAAGGTCAATGACTACCTCGAGCACACCCTAAGCGCTTCCGGTGATGCACTCGCTGCCGCCTACACCGAATTGGTGGTTGATGGCAAGGTGCTTTGGGGCGTCGGTATTGATGGAGATATCGCGATTGCTTCCATCAAGGCACTTATTTCCGCCGTGAATAGAGCGGTTCGCAGCTAGCCTGAGTGGATTTCGCGTTAGCTTCGGCGATACTTTTGCAATGCCGCACTACCGCGATGAGGGAATCATTCTCCGCACCCACAAGCTGGGTGAGGTGGATCGCATTCTGACGATTCTCACCAAGGACCACGGTCAGATTCGAGCGGTTGCCAAGGGCGTAAGAAAAACATCTAGCCGATTTGGTGCAAGGTTAGAACCTTTTATGGTTGCCGATCTTCAGTTATACGAGGGCAAAAACCTGGACACCGTATCTCAGGTGGAACAGCTGGCAAGTTACGGTGCCCAGATTGTGGCGGATTACCCAAAGTACACCGCGGCAAATGCCATGGTCGAGGCCGCCGAGCGCCTGACTCGCGAGTCTTCGAATTCGCAGCAGTATTTACTTTTGCTTGGCGGTCTTCGTGCCCTGGCTGGTTCTGATTATGAGGGGTCGCAGGTCCTGGACTCTTATCTGCTACGCGCCCTATCGCTTTCGGGTTGGGTGCCCGAGCTTGGGGTTTGTCAGAGCTGCCAATCGCAACAGCCACAATCGTTCTCAGTCCACACCGGGCACGTCAGTTGCGCAAATTGCGCGCTGCCGGGGGCTGTGAAGCTAGGAAGCATAGGTCTTGAACACATGCGGAACCTATTGGCTGGAAACTGGCCTGAGGTCGCGGTGGCAGAACCGGGCACAAAATCAAACGTAAGTTCAGTAATTTCGGCATACTTGCAGTGGCAATTGGAGCGAGGGCTTAGGTCAATGAGCATGGTGGAGCGGGCATAGTGCAGCTATTTGATCCGACGCGTAAAGCCCCCAATTTCTCAAACGTTCCCAAGCACATTGCGATTGTCATGGATGGCAATGGTCGCTGGGCGAATCAACGTGGGCTAACCAGAACCGAAGGTCACAAGGCTGGTGAGCAGGCGCTGCTTGAGGTTTTGGCAGGTGCCATTGAGGCCGGCGTTACGCATGTCACGGCATATGCCTTTAGCACCGAAAACTGGAAGCGTTCACCCGATGAGGTCCGATTCCTAATGGGCTACAACAAGGAAGTTCTGCGCCGGCGTCGAGATTTGCTCAATGAATGGAACGTCAGGATTAGGTGGGCTGGCAGGGAACCAAAGTTATGGCCCAGTGTCATCTCAGAGCTCAAAAGTGCAGAAGCCATGACGGCAAAGAACACCGGTGTCACATTGACCATGGCGGTGAACTATGGGGGTAGGCAAGAGCTGGTTGATGCGGTCAATGAGATTGCGCATCAGGTGAAGGCCGGAAAGCTCAGGCCGGGCTCAATAGGAGAGAAAGCTATCGCGTCAAGGCTCTATGTTCCGCAGCTTCCAGACGTCGATCTATTTCTTAGATCTTCGGGTGAGCAGCGCACCTCTAACTTCTTGCTCTGGCAATCCAGCTATGCCGAGATGATGTTTATGCCCCAGCTCTGGCCAGATTTCACCAGGGAGACGCTCTGGGATGCGATTGAGGCTTACCAGAATCGCAATCGCCGCTTCGGTGCCGCGGCAGACCTCCCGCTAAACTAGCTACTTACGCCAAACGGCAAAGATTTATTGGAGAACCATGGCACCCCAAAAACTAGATCAGGTTATTTCGCTGGCGAAGCGACGTGGTTTTGTCTTCCAGGCTGGAGAGATCTACGGCGGATCCAGGTCGGCCTGGGATTACGGTCCGCTGGGTGTTGAGCTTAAGGAAAACATCAAGCGCCAGTGGTGGCGTTCCATGGTGTCTGGTCGCGAGGATGTCGTGGGACTGGATTCCTCGATCATCCTTCCCAAAAAGGTTTGGGAGGCCTCTGGCCATGTCGAGGCATTCGTTGACCCGTTGATCGAGTGCACCAGCTGTCACAAGCGTTTTCGTGCCGACCACCTAGAGGAAGCCTTCTTGGAGAAGAAGGGCCGCGAGGCCACCTCAATGGCCGAGATTCCCTGCCCTAACTGCGGCAACAAAGACATTTGGACCGAGCCAAAGAACTTCAATGGCTTGCTGAAGACCAGCCTCGGACCGGTTGAAGACGAGTCGGGATTGCACTACCTGCGCCCAGAGACCGCGCAGGGAATCTTTGTGAACTTCAACAACGTTCTAAACGCATCCCGCATGAAGCCTCCATTTGGCATTGGGCAGATGGGTAAGAGTTTCCGCAACGAAATTACCCCTGGAAACTTCATCTTCCGCACCCGTGAGTTTGAGCAGATGGAGATGGAATTCTTCGTCAAGCCCGGCGAGGACGAACAGTGGCACGACTACTGGATCAATGAGCGCTACAACTGGTATGTAAACCTGGGCATCAACCCTGAGAACCTAAGACTCTTCGAACACCCGAAAGAGAAGCTGTCGCACTACTCAAAGCGAACCGTTGACATCGAATACCGCTTTGGTTTCCAGGGCAGTGAATTTGGTGAGCTTGAGGGTGTAGCCAACCGAACCGACTTTGACCTAAAGACTCACTCGGAGCACTCCGGTGTTGACCTGAGCTACTTTGACCCAACCGAAGAGCGTCGCTGGACTCCGTATGTGATTGAGCCTGCAGCAGGGTTGACCAGATCGCTGATGGCGTTCCTGGTTGATGCGTACGCTGAGGACGAAGCTCCAAATGCCAAGGGTGGCGTTGACGTTCGCACCGTGCTTCGACTTGACTACCGACTCTCGCCGGTCAAGGCAGCGGTTTTGCCGCTGAGCCGCAACGATGAGCTAAACCCAATTGCCAAGGACCTAGCCCAGGAACTGCGAGCCATCTGGAATGTGGACTTTGATGACTCCGGAGCCATTGGTCGTCGTTACCGTCGCCAGGATGAAATTGGAACCCCGTTCTGCATCACCGTCGACTTTGACACCCCGACCGACCAGTCGGTGACGATCCGCGAGCGCGACAGCATGGCACAGGAGCGTGTTGCACTCTCGCAGGTTCGCAATTACATCTTCGAGAGAATCAACGGTTAGCTTGGCGCTAAAGTACGGCAAGCATGAGATTGCCATACCGGTGGTTCTGGCCCCTATGGCGGGCATTACAAATACCGCTTATCGCAGGCTATGCCGTGAGTACGGCGGCGGGTTATTTGTCTCCGAGATGGTCACCTCACGAGCGCTAGTTGAGCGAACTCCTGAGTCAATGAGACTAATCGGCCACCATGAATCCGAGGACATTCGTTCAGTCCAGCTTTACGGTGTGGACCCGAAGACCATTGCGGACGCGGTAACCATGCTGGTTGCGGAAGATAGAGCCGACCACATCGATTTGAATTTCGGCTGCCCGGTTCCGAAGGTTACCCGCAAGGGTGGGGGAGCAGCCCTACCCTGGAAATCCGATTTGTTTGATGCCATCGTCAAGGCTGCAGTTCGCGCGGCTGGCGATATCCCGGTAACCGTAAAAATGCGCAAGGGAATCGACAGCGACCATTTGACCTATTTAGATGCCGGTAAGGCCGCCCGAGACGCTGGCGTTGCCGCGGTAGCGCTGCATGGCCGCACCGCAGAGGAGTACTACTCGGGAATCGCCGATTGGGATGCCATCGCAAGACTGCGCGAAGAGTTGCCAGATGTTCAGGTGCTGGGCAATGGTGATATTTGGTCAGCATCCGATGCTGTGCGCATGATGGAGCAGACCGGTGTTGATGGCATCGTGGTTGGTCGAGGATGCCTTGGAAGGCCTTGGCTTTTTGCAGATCTCGAGAAGGCAATTGCTGCCTACCTCGCTGGCGACAAAAACCCAAGTGTCGACATTGTGATGCCAACCCTGGGTGAAGTAGCCGATGGATTTACTCGCCATGCCGAGCTCTTGGTTGAATTTTTCGAAGATGAGGGCCGAGCCTGCCGTGACATCAGAAAGCACGTCGCCTGGTATTTCAAGGGCTACTCGGTAGGTGGCGAGTTCCGAGCCGCACTTGCCCAGGTTGAGTCGCTGGCTCACATGGCTGAGCTTTTAGGAACCCTGGATCGAGATATCCCCTATCCCGGAGATGACGCCGAGGGTCCTCGAGGTAGGCTCGGTTCGGTGAAGAGCTGTGCCCTGCCGGAGAACTGGCTGCAATCCAGAGAACTCAGCACTTCGCACCGCCTTCAGCTTCAAGAAGCTGAACTATCGGTCTCGGGAGGCTAAGTGAAGCAGATCACCCCGCTCGAACCCGGTTATGAAGATTTTGACCGGGAGCGCTTTATCGCGCAGCCTCGATCTTCGATGGTTCGTCGCGGCGAGTTTGCTCGAGATCGCGCTCGAGTACTGCATGCCGCAGCTTTCCGAAGGCTGAGCGCTAAGACTCAGGTGCTATCACCTTCCTCGGGCGATTTTGCGAGAACCAGGCTCACGCACTCGCTAGAAGTGGCCCAGGTGGGCAGGGAGCTGGCGTCGGTTCTTGGTGTAGACCCCGATTTGGTCGACATGGCCTGTCTCGCCCACGACCTTGGTCACCCGCCTTTTGGTCACAATGGCGAATCCGCTTTGAATTTCTGGTCCGCTGACATCGGCGGCTTTGAGGGTAATGCTCAGACATTTCGCATTCTCACCAGACTGGAACCCAAAATCTACGACGACCAAGGCCGATCACGTGGGCTAAACCTAACCCGCGCCTCGCTGGATGCGGCAACCAAGTACCCGTGGCGACTATCGCAAGCTCAGGACTTTGGGAACGCTGTGAAATTCGGAGCATACGAAGATGACCTCGAGGTGTTCTATTGGATGCGCCAGGGAGCCCCTGAGGGCGCGAAGTGTGTCGAGGCTCAGATTATGGACTTCGCTGACGACGTCGCCTACTCGGTGCATGATTTTGAAGACGCAATAGTCGAGGGGTTTATTGATCCGAGTTTGATTTCTGACCCGGCCTCACGTTCCGCCTTGATTGAAGAGGTTGGTAAGTGGTCTGGCGGCATGCTGGCCAAGATCCAACTGGAAGAGGCATTTGATCTCTTGCAGGAAAGCCATTTCTGGCTTTACTCCTTTGATGGTTCACCGAGAGCTCTTGCGCAGCTCAAAAACCTCACGAGTGATCTGATTGGTTCGTTCGTATCGAGAACCACCGATTCGATTTTGGAAAATGCCTCTAAAAACAGCCTCACCCGATACCGTGCCGGGGTAATCATTCCCTCCAAGGTAAAGAGCGAGATTGCGGTTCTGAAGGGAATCGTCGCCTCTCAGGTAATGACTCACAACTCCAGACAGGGTTACTACGAGGACCAGCGCCAACTGCTTATCGAACTGGCAGATGCTCTGCTGGCGAGTGGAGTTGAGCACCTCGACTCCATAAGTGCTGAGGCTTGGAGTCAAGCTTCGAGCGACCAAGCTCGGAAGCGCGTGATCGTAGATCAGGTTGCATCCCTTACCGATCCCGCCGCCATCGCGTTGCATCAGAAGCTGACCGCCTAGGATTCCCTTATGGCAGGCAGGGTTAGACAGAGCGACATTGAGGAACTCAAAGCCAAGCTCGACATTGTCGAGGTGGTTTCGGGCTACGTCTCGCTAAAGCCTGCGAGCGCGGGATCCTTCAAAGGGCTCTGCCCATTTCACTCGGAAAAGTCGCCGAGCTTCAATGTGCGGTCAGCGCCGGCTTTTTATCACTGCTTTGGTTGCGGCGCTGGTGGCGATGTCTATAAGTTCATCCAGGAAATTGAGCACGTTGGTTTTACCGAGGCTATTGAAAAACTAGCCGAAAAGTCGGGTTTCCAACTCAGCTACGAAGAGGGTGCGGCTCAAGAATCCAGTGGCAGAGCGAGATTGCTGGCGGCAAATCAAGTAGCTAGTGCTTTTTACATCGAGCAGTTAGAAACTACGGAGGGTCAGACCGCCGTAAAGTTCCTTAATTCCAGAGGCTTTGATAACGCGGCCATTGCTCAGTTTGGTATCGGGTATGCCCCGAAGGGCTGGCAGGGGCTGCTGGATCACCTCAAGGCCAAGGGCTTCACGCTGGAAGAGGCAATTACCTCGGGGCTTGCGATGCCAAGCGAAAAAGGCGGCTACGACCGATTCCGTGGCAGAGTGCTATGGCCGATCAGAGACTCTAACTCCCAGGTGTTGGGATTTGGTGCAAGAAAGCTCTACGAGGATGACCAGGGCCCAAAGTATCTAAACACCCCGGAAACCCCGGTGTATCACAAGGGTTCAGTGCTCTACGGTTTGGATCTAGCTCGCAAAGAAATCATCAAGCGCAAAGAGATCATTGTGGTTGAGGGCTACACCGATGTTATGGCGTGCCACCTTGCGGGTTTCAGCAATGCCGTGGCAACCTGTGGAACTGCCTTCGGTGAGGATCACATCAAGATCATCAACCGTCTTTTTGGATCCAGCGAAGAACCGGCGGCGGTGGTCTTCACCTTTGACCCGGATGCCGCTGGGGAGAAGGCAGCGCTTCGGGTTTACGGCGATACCTCGAAGTTCAACGCCCTGACCTTTGTGGCCTCGGGACCCGAAGGTCTAGACCCGTCTGACCTCAGGCAACAGCGTGGCGACGGCGCGATTGGGCAAATGCTTCAGGGTAGAAAGCCACTGTTCGAATTTGTCATTCGTCACCGAATTGGTAAGTTCTCGCTTGGCGACCTGGACTCGCGTGCGGCCGCGGCTAGAGCTGCTGCTCCGGTCGTAGCTGAAATAGTAGACCCAGCCCTTAGGGCCGGCTATACCCGTCAGTTGGCCGATTGGGTATCACTGGAGATCTCCGAGGTATCGCAACTTGTGGCCCAAGTTGGCAAGCAGCAGGTGGGTCAACGTGTCGAGCAAATGCGCACCAGCGCGCCCAAGCACGTCGAGCAAACCCCGGCGACAAAGTTTGAACGACAGGTCTTAGAGGTCCTGGTGCAACGACCTCAGGCTTTCAGTCCAGAGCGACTCTCCAGAATCGTTGGGGCTGGCTTCACGCAGCCTGATTTCGCTGACGTGGCAGAGGCAGCCGAGAGAATTTCTAGTCAGCTGACGAGTTCAGACTGGGTAAATCAGCTAGCTAATCAACTGT